>ERZ1645192.1861-NODE-1861-length-17554-cov-9.902737_pt1 | contig 17554 bp, 20 predicted proteins | sample MGYA00575354_ERZ1645192 | MGnify/ENA primary metagenome ERZ1645192 (study PRJEB40844, sample SAMN11349763) | freshwater sediment metagenome | isolation source: river sediment | host: Sediment | place: India: Faizupur Khadar , New Delhi | collected 2017-02-21 ... | reverse complement strand
AAATGAATTCTGAGTACCTTAAAACCTATTATAACCAGGCTTTTACACTTAAAACCTTTCTGAATGAAGTATTGTATTCAGCTGAAGACCTAAAAAAGGAAGCAGTTTTACTTCTTGACTTGCTTCAGAAAGAATATAATATAGATACACAGTTACAAAGTATTTCACCTTAAGGAATTAACAGCTGCTAATTAAGGGAAGCTTTCACCATGAAAAGTTCTGGAAAAATGATTCTTGGGTATGTGGTTGGAGGTGTGTTTGTTATTATACTGATTCCTTCAATAATATATTTGGCAACTACCCTGATAGATGATATTTATAAAATTGAAATTTTCCAGGATAGAACATTAAAATGGAGTGTAGCCGCAGTTTTATTGATAGTTGGGCTTGCATTCGGAATATCATCTATAATTTATCAAAATGTTATTGGTAAGGGCGGACCATTGGAAATATCAAACATTGAGATAAGCCCAAAGACAAAATATCTAGTAGTATCCGGGCCATATCGGTTTACACGAAATCCGATGTTATTTGGAACACTTCTCATTTACTTTGCAATAGCTTTAATGATTAACTCAATAACAGCAGTTATCCTGTTAGTTCTATTTGCAGTAGTAATGCTCACAGTTGTTGTAAAGAAAGAAGAAGAGAGGTTACTGAAGGATTTTGGCGATCAGTACCGGGAATATCGAGAAAGAACATCACTGATAATGCCCTGGTTTCCAAAAAGAGATAATAAGTGATTGATTTGGGTCTAGTTAAAAGTTAGCCCTGACACCTGACACTGACGGTAGGGTCAATAAACTTGTCACGGTTATTGTTAGCTCCTGCATTCAAGACAAATTTGTACCATGACCCCCGTAATGCTAATAAAACTTGTACCATGAAGAAAAAAAATGCGCCATAACCTCCTTGCATCCCCGCCGCTCTCCGCCGCCTGGCGGATCACGCGCGGGGTGGCGTGACAGTTTTCAGGCCCCGCCGCGTTGATTTCGCTGATTTATCCTCCGAAGTACATAGTATGTTCACTGATATTTTCAATAACTTCTTTTGCTTCAGTTACTTTTGAATAGTCAAGCGTTGATAAAATAAAGGATTAGCATATGGAAAGAGACAAGATTATAATTAAGAATGCACATACAAATAATCTCAAAAACATTGATATTGAGATACCAAAACATAAATTGGTAGTATTTACGGGTGTTTCAGGTTCCGGTAAATCATCTTTATTGTTTGATACTATCTATACAGAAGCACAACGGCAATTAATAGAAACCTTTTCCACTTTTGCCCGCACAAGGATGCCAAAATTGTCACGTCCGGATGTGGATGATATTCTCAACCTGTCAACAGCCATAGTTATTGACCAGAAGAGAATGGGGAAAAACATGCGGAGTACTGTGGGTACGGCAACTGAAATAAACACTTATCTCCGTTTGCTTTTTTCCCGGATCGGCAAACCATTTATTGGCCCTTCGTTCTATTTTTCTTTTAATCATCCGGAGGGTATGTGTCAGCATTGTCACGGATTGGGCAAACAGATTAAAGTTGACCTTGCTTCATTTCTCGACAGGGAAAAGTCAATCAGGGAAGGTGCAATAACTCATCCGCATTATAAAGTCGGAGGATTCCTCTGGAAAGAATTGATAAGTCTGGATGTGGTTCAGGTTGACAAACCCCTGAATGATTTTTCTGAGGAAGAGTTGCACTTTTTATTGTACTCGGAACCATTTGCGGTAAAAGCAGCTTCAGAAAAAATAACCTATAACAGGAAATTTGAAGGAATAGCCCGTAAACTTGAAATGGCTGTTACGGCAAGAGCTGATGATGAGACAGCCGAAGAAGACAAAAACGCATATACGCAATATTTTAAGTATGAATTATGTGAGCAATGTGGTGGTACCAGATTGAATGAGCGGGCAAGAAGTATAAAAATAAACGGGTTGACTATTGCCGATGTTTGCAGGTTAGAACTTGAAGATGTATTTGAATTCTTAAAAGTCATTGATGATGATATATCCAGGCCCATTTTGCGAAAAGCACAATTCCTGCTTCAACAACTTATAGAAATTGGTGTTGGCTATCTGACACTTGAAAGAGCAGTAAGCACACTTTCCGGGGGTGAATCACAACGGGTCAAAATGTCGAAACAATTGGATTGCAATTTGGTTGACATGCTTTATGTTCTTGATGAACCTTCGATAGGATTACATCCCAGAGACACAGAAAACCTCCTGAATATTTTATTCCGGCTAAAAGAGAAGGGTAATTCTGTATTTGTGGTAGAGCACGACCCTGATATTATTAGGGCAGCTGAATGGATAGTCGATCTGGGACCGATGGCAGGCAGATATGGTGGAAATGTCGTGTTCAACGGGGAGCCGGAAGAATTGGCAAACACTGAAAGTCTTACAGGCAAATATCTTTTGAAAAAAGATAAACCAGGATTCAGCCGGAAAAGGGCATCTTCATTTTTCGAAATCAATAACGCCACAGCGAACAATCTGAAAAATATATCTGTAAAAATACCAAAAGGAGTATTGACCTGCGTTACCGGAGTTGCAGGAAGTGGAAAAAGCAGCCTTATCCATGAATGCTTTACAAAACAACAACATGATATAGTTGTGATTGACCAATCACCAATAGGGAAATCTTCAAGAGCCAATATTGCAACTTATATAGGAGTTTTTGATTTAATACGAAAAGAATTTGCATCCTCAACCAATTCTGAGGCATCATTATTCAGCTTTAACTCAAAGGGAGCCTGTCTTAAATGCAACGGACAGGGTGTGCTGACTTTTGAACTTCATTTTTTGGATTCGGTCAAAACCATCTGCGACGAGTGTGAAGGAAAACGGTATCATTCGGATGTCCTTGAACTTAAATATCATGGAAATAATATTGCAGAGATTCTGGATATGTCAGTTGATCAGGCTCATGAATTTTTCAAATCATCAAAGATAAGAAGCTATCTGCATCTTTTGCAGGAAGTTGGACTGGGGTACTTAAAATTAGGGCAGTCTCTGAGTACACTGTCAAGCGGAGAATCTCAGCGCCTGAAGATTGCAACTGAGCTAAAAAAGGAAGGCAATATTTACGTTATGGATGAACCTACAACAGGACTTCATATGTCAGATATTGATAATTTTTATAAAATAGTAAAGGCGTTGGTGGATAATGATAATACTGTAATAATTATTGAACACAACCTCGATATAATCAAATATGCTGACTGGATTATTGACCTGGGGCCTGAAGGAGGTAAGAAAGGAGGAGAATTGATATTCCAAGGTCTGCCGGAAGATATTGTGAATTGCGAGCGTTCCATCACTGGAAAATATCTGAAAAATGAGATCTGAGCAGGCCTGCCGGGCCAGTGAACAGGGAGGCTTGTTTTCAGGTTATAATATCGTAATACAACAATAAGATGCCAGATCGCCGGAATGTAATATCATACATAGCAATGAGCCTGGATGGTTATATAGCCGGACCAGGCGATGATATTTCATTTTTGTCGATGGTTGAGAAGGAGGGTGAGGATTACGGATATGCCGACTTTATGAAGACTGTGGATACAATCTTCCTCGGCCGGAGGACATACGACAAAGTCAAAGAAACAGGGTTCGGATACCCCGGGGACAAGGAGGTATACATTATCAGCCACGATACCGGTTTCGGGGATAAGGCTCTGAAATACTATTCCGGGCCACTTAAAAGTCTTATTTCAGATTTAAGGAACAGGCAGGGGAGAAATATATATTGTGACGGTGGATCGGAAGTGTTGAATCAACTACTTCAGGATGACCTGATAGATGAGTTCTTTATATCTGTTATTCCGGTAATTCTTGGTGATGGGATCCGGTTATTCAGGGATGGTCACCCTGCCCTAAATTTACAGCTTGTAAGCGCCAGGGAGTTTGATACCGGACTTGTTCAACTACATTACATCAGGGCAGAGAATCAGCAGTAAGCCGGCCACTGATTCGGATGGTGGATGATGTTGGGACAATCATTCATGCAGAGATATATAATAAAGGACAAAAGGTGGAAACCCTGAGGAAAATAAAGTGAGAATTATATGAGGGCCAGTCAGAATCTTAAACAAATGCTCCTCTTTATTATCCTGGTATTAGGATTAAGTTACCTTGTTTTCTGGGGTCCGATTTCCTTACTTCAATTGAGGACAGCTAATCTTGTTGAAGGGAAGGTATATAATCCAGGCGCTTTTATATTATTTATCATTGGCGGATTTGTTCCGTCAATTGTTGGTATATTTTTGACCAGAACATACGAAGGCAAATCCGGACTTAAACAATTACTAAAGTCAGCAGTCAACTTTAAAATTGGGAATAGGGCATTGGTAATAATTCTTGCATATCCGATCATTGTCGGGGCTCTTCAGCTTATTATTAACAACCTTTCAGGAGGTTCATTCGATTACTCGCAATTTTATAAACAATTACCCTCAGTCATACCTTTGATAGTACTTGGGCCTTTATCTGAGGAGTTCGGCTGGAGAGGCTTCCTTCAGAAAAGGGTGAATAAGGAATTCTCTCCGGTTTCAGGAAGCCTGGTAATAGGGACCACATGGTCATTGTGGCATTTACCCCTGTTCTTTATGCCAGGAACATCGCAGTATGATTTCAATATGCCGTTCCTGCCTTTTCTGGCAGCCGTTACAAGTTCATCATTTATTTATACTTACGTGTTTCTTAAATCAAACGGAAGTTTGTTTTCAGCACTTTTATTACACTGGATAGGAACCTATATAATGCAAGTGATTGCCAGTCAGGTCACCAGAACCCCCGCATATAACTACCTGGAATGTCTGCCAGCACTTTTAACAGGAGTTCTTTTTATATTTATTCTTTACAGACACAGAACAAAAGAATTAAGGATATGATCATGCTGACTCTTAATGAAGACAAGACATTAACAGCCGGATTGGACATCATCCTGGCATCACTTCTGATGGTGGTTGCATACATTGTTTTCCGTCGAATCGTCCGGCGTGATTATGCTACCCGAGGTCGGTTAAGCAAGTTTTCATCAGGTCTGCAATTGATGGTCTTTATTGGATTTTTCAGTTTTGGATATCTGTTCAATCCGCCAGAGTGGATATATTTCTGGATGGTTGGCATCGCAGAATCCCCAGGTCTTTACCTGGCCGGTCTTCTGGTTATATGTATCGGTTTCCTGGTCGCGTTCGGAACAATGTTTTGGTTTGGCATAGGAAGAGCTTTCGGAGTTCATCTTGATGGCTTGAAGAAAGCAGGACCCTATAAGTTGAGTCGGAATCCCCAGGTTATAGGAGGGTATTTATTGGTTACGGGAATCTCACTGCAATGGCCATCGCTATATACAATTGGCTGGATACTGCTATATGCCATCATTACTTATTGGATGATCATAACCGAGGAAGAGTATCTTCTTCGGATATTTGGTGAGGAGTATAAAGAGTACTGCTCGGATGTGCCTCGTTACCTGTTTATTAAGAGGAGAGGAAAAGGTATGGCTTCCGAATAACAGAACAGGAGCTGTAACGCTATGGGTATTTTTGTATTTTCATAATCTTCGAAAGAAGCTCACAACAGCATCAGCCTGACGCGCACAATTGCCGTACGGGATTGTAACCATATAATTCGCAAGCAATGGAATCAACAATTGCATTTTGTGGTCTCGATTGCAGCACCTGCCCGATTCATCTCGCAACGCTCGAGGAAAATCCCGATGCAAAAACCAAAATGAGAATTGAGATTGCAGATATGCTGGCTAAAATCTACAATGTAACTTCAAAACCGGAAATCATTTGTGATTGTGATGGATGCAAGATTACTGATGGCAGGTTGTTTACTGGTTGTGCAACCTGTGAAATCAGAAAATGCGCGCTGGAGAACAAACTCGTAAACTGTGCTTTTTGCAGTAATTATCCTTGTGATAAACTCAACAGGCACTATGCTTATGACCCGGAAGCAAAAGCCAGACTTGATGAAATCCGTTGCAAACCGAAATTATAAAGCACAGATCATAATGAACAGAGCAAGAAATTTTTGGGACAAACAGGCAAAAAAGTTTGACAACAGCCAGAAAGAATTCGAAACTGCTTCAGGGGAGATTATGTCCAGAACAAAGGAATACCTTGATGCAGATGATAATGTCCTTGATTTCGGATGTGCAACAGGTACCAAGACCTTAGAGCTGGCTGGCATGATAAAACATATTCACGGGCTCGATTTTTCATCTGAGATGATCAGCGAGGCATTAAAAAAGAAAAATGAAGAAAAGGCTACGAATGTATCCTTTTCACAAGGAACAATTTTCAGTGATGATTTAGACAAAGCTTCTTTCGAAAAAATATTAGCATTTTCAATAATTCACCTGCTTGAAGAATGTGAAAAAGTAATTCAAAGAATGTATGAATTGTTGAAACCAGGAGGTCTGCTCATCACTGAGACAGCCTGTTTCAGTGACAGGATGAATTTCAAAACCAGGTTGGAATTTACTTCATATCGCTTCATGAAACTACTTAAACTCTTTCCTTTAAATCTGAATATGTTTAAGACTACTGATGTTGAGCAATTGATGAGCAGGCAGAGTTTTAGCATCCTTAGATCTGAGAAACTGTTTTTCAATGGGATGACTATTAGTTTTATTGTAGCTGAGAAACCAAGATAAATCACTTCACCTTAAACGTATGGAAAGCAATGAAAAAGAAAATACTCATTCTGGTCTCGGGAATCCTTGGCTTGATTCTGTTGGGATTTATCGCGATTTACATCTGGATTGACATAGATGTAAGGAAGAATATTAAAACTGCACAGGAAATGTATCCAGGCACGGCCGAGGATGCCCTGATAGCCTACCTGGAGGATGTAGCAAACTCACCCCGCGACCGATCCCACGTTGCAATCTGGACCCTGGGGCAGATTCACTCAGAAAAGGCAATGCCGGTTCTGCAAGGTCTTTACCTGAATGATCCTGAAGGGAAAACATGTTATGGAAGGCATGATTCCGTTCTCTGCCAGTACGAAATCTATAAAGCCCTGAAGGCATGCGAATCAAACTGGTGGCCCCTGCATAAAAGATTGAACAGGTAAGGCAAAGCTTGTGTTGCGGCTTTGGCTCATCCGTACGACTTAACTGACACTATCCCGGCCAGGAAAAAGTGTCAGACATGAAGCTTTTGATATTTGGATTTATATTTGCATATGGACACACAGAATCAGCGAATCGCAAAAATCACTTTTTCCTCCTTATATCCGATGTACCTGGAAAAAGTGAAGAAGAAAGGAAGAACCGAAGATGAACTGAACCAGGCCATCGAATGGCTGACAGGCTTCAGGAAGGACAGGATGCTGGAGCTTATGCAAGAAGGTGTCACCCTCGAAGAATTCTTTGAAAAGGCTTCCCTCAATCCGAACGCGAGCCTCATTACAGGTGTGATCTGCGGATACCGTGTCGAAAATATAGAGGATCCTTTCATGCGCAAGGTCAGATACCTGGATAAAATGGTGGATGAGCTTGCAAAAGGCAGAGCAATGGATAAGATTCTACGTCACTGAAATGGTATACGTTGCTCTGCTCAGGGGAATAAATGTCGGCGGCAATAACATCGTCGGTATGAAAAAACTCCAGGCTGTGTTCGAATCACTTGGGTTTAAGAATGTTGTTACATACATTAATTCCGGTAACATCATTTTCGAATCAGTACCAGACAGCCATGAAAAAATTGCCCTGGATGCTGCGAAGGCTATTAAAAGCGAATTTAACCTTAGTATTAAAGTCCTGGTAAGAGATTTCCGGAATATTGAGATTATCTGCAGGGAACTGCCTGCCGGATGGGTCAAGAACGAGAGGATGAGAACTGATGTTATGTTTCTCTGGGAGAAATATGACAATCGCGGAGTACTTGACTTAATGCAGATCAACCCTGTTGACAATGTGAGGTATACGCCAGGCGCTGTTTTGTGGAATGTTGAAGGGAAGGATTACAGCAGAAGCGGTTTGTCAAGGCTGGTCGGGACGGACCTGTACCGTAATATGACAATCAGAAATGTAAATACGGTCCGTGAAATCCACCGGATAATGTCCGGCATCAATGCCGGAGGCTGATTGTCCTCACCCGGTTGCCTTTCGTCAGCGACGAATTAAATAATAATCTCTTAAAACTAAAACCTATGGGAAAGATTGGAATTTTTGAAATCGTCATTGGTCTTTTGGCTTTACTGGCAGTTGTTGGTGCTTATTATTTAGCCGTCAGTAAAATAGTCAAATCCAAACTTACTGGGAAACAAAAGGTTATATGGCTTTTCGTAATATTTATCTTCAATTTTCCGGGTCTGATCGCATTCTTAATATATCATGACCATTATCTCCCTGTAGCATACAGAGCAAATTTGTGATTCAGTTTATCATATTATTAGTATCCGGGTAAATCACTCCGTGACCAATGAATATTATGACTTGATAATGATCCCCGGGCTTAAAAGACCGGTAAAAGCAATGCAAAAAGCAAAAAACCTGCATAACGAGGAATCAGTTCTCAGGGTTGAGGCTGAATATGACCAGGCCTGGCAGGCGGGAGATGTTGAGGGAGTAGTCGCATGCCTTAAAAAAGACGCGGTAGTGATAACCCCCCGGGGTGATGTGGCCTGTGGTCACCAGGAGATTCGCAACCTGTTCGGTGAGTTTTTAGGTGGCCCTGCAAAAGGTTCGACACACACAAGCCGTATTATCCGGGTAAATTTTGTGACGGACGACGTGGCTGTTCTTGATGGGGAGGCTCTTATTGAGGGAGGGGAGTTCGCTGCTGCATCCTCCCTGGCACATCATATGTTCACTGATATTTTAGTCCGTAGCGGAGGTGTCTGGCTTATTGCTCAAATCCGTGCATATGCAAAATATCAGGTTCAGGCACGACAAAATCATTAATAACCGGAATCATTTATTCCAGATGAACGGTGCCTTTCTTATGTAACTTTCACTTTTAATCTGCGCGGTTAGAAAATCTGCCAGATCTGTAGAACTTATACCGGAGCCTTTACAATCTGCGAGGCTGGCTTCGACGTTGCCCCGGCTGTCAGTCATCTCAATGAAAGGAACCCGGATAATTGTCCAGTCAAGTTTGCTGTGCTGCAAAATCTTATACTCATTCTGTTTATCAGCAATGATTTTTCTGAATAAAAGTCTCATAACCAGGGATTTCATCTTCGTTTGAAATCCTTTGTCATCAAATGGCGTTTCAAGAGTCAATCCTGTCAGAACTATGTATCTTTTTATCTGTAAAGCTTCCATAGCTTTGACAATATTTTGTGCTGCAATGCTGAATACCGGATCTTCACCTTTCGTCTGGCCAAGTGTGCTGATCACAGCCTCACATCCATTTACGAGATTATAAACAGATTCATAATCTGTAACATCTCCGGTGACTTTTTCAACAAGTTCAGTTTCTTCGAGTTTCCCGGGATTCCTGGTTAACGCTTTGATCTTAAATCCCTGGCTGACCAGGCGTTTTACCAGATACCTGCCTGCCTTACCGGTTCCTCCGATTACAGCAACCTTTATGTCCTGATTCATTTGATTTCGTATTTTAAGGATCAGCTTACAGTAAAATTACGATTATAAAACCATATATGAAGACCCCGGGTGCTATGAAAATCAAGCCTGCGGGTATAATCCCAACCAAGTGCCTGTTTCGGTATGGCTTACTGAAACATACCGCCGGGCCATTAGCGGAAAGCGGGTATCTCCCTTTACGAACAGTATTATAAATTTCAAAATACCAAAGTCATGAACACGAGAAAAAAGAAAAAAATCATTTTTGGAGTAATTCTTGGATTTGTTCTGTTGATTATTGGATCTTTAGTTGCAATTCCAGTTCTTGTAATGAATTCACTGGTTAACATGCATGTTGACTTTAACGAGGTTTGGACTGCAGAAGATTTTGGAATTGAAGCAGAACATTTCTTTGTCACAACAGATGATAAATTGAAGATTTCTGCCTACGAAGTTTCGGTGGAAAATCCCAAAGCAATCATTATCTGTATATCAGGAATACACAATCCTTCTGCTACTGAATATTTTGGACATGCACGTTTTTTTAAGGAAAACGGTTATGCTACAATTCTCTTTGACATGAGGGCCCATGGAGAAAGCGAAGGAGATATGATTTGTCTGGGGTACAAGGAATATCTGGATACAAAGGCAATTGTAAAACACATAAAGGCCGACTCAGCATATAAAAACATTCCTGTTGTTGTTTTTGGATTGTCAATGGGAGCAACAACTGCTATTAATTCTATTGGAGAGATACCTGAAATTGAAGGCTTGGTCAGTCTGTCAGCTTTCTCATCGTGGGAAGATGTTTTCTATGAAGCAATGGCTTCTCAATCTCCTGTTTTCCTTGCAAAAATGGTTAAACCCATTGTGCCTTTGGTTGCATTGGCAAAGTACAGAGTTAATATCTGGTCTATTAAACCAGTTAAGGAGATTCAAAAATTAGGAAACAGACCGGCTTTAATAATGCATTCGAAAGGAGATTCTGAAGTTCCCTATCCTAACTTTGAAAGAATAATGAATCATGCACCTTCGCATGTTAAAACATTTGTTCGCGAGGGAGATATACATTCTATTACCGAAAGCTTTACTGAACCTGAAAAGGATGCAGAATACTCTGCCCGGATATTAGATTTTCTTGATAGTAGTTTTCTGAATGATAATGAATAAATGCCGGACCCCACACGGATGGTATGTTCAATAAGCTCGGCGCAGTTTTGAAAGAGAAAGAATTCTTCTTTTCCGGAAATCTGAGCCTGATTAAAAATTAATATGGTGCAATCCGCTGCCGATCAGTCTTATGCAGCGACACTATTTAGGATTTATGTATGAATAATAACGAATAATAGATGAATTTTAAAGTCCGATCAATTCTTTTGATCATGATGGTTTCAGGAACCAGCTGCAAAAACAGCAGGGATAGTTACCCGGTTCCGCCACCGAATCCCATGGCGGAGAGTTTTATCATGGAGACAAAGCCTTTTGAAATAGGTGACGAAACGTATAAGGCCGATTTCGGAACCATAACTGTGCCGGAGAACAGAAGCAAATCTGAACCCCGTCTGATCAGTATTCCTTTTCTTCGCATTCACTCCAGATCAAAAAATCCTGGTGTACCAATTTTCGGATTAGCAGGTGGACCTGGTCAGAGCAATATGAATTGGAACCGGAGTTTTGCCGGTGCTTTTCTCGCCGACCACGACTTTGTGCTTGTAGGATACAGAGGTGCAGATGGCTCAACCATACTTGACTGCCCGGAAGTAAGCAAGGCGCTTAAGACAGGAGATGATCTGATGGGTGAGGAATCAATTAAAGCAATTGGTCGGGCGTGGGTGTCGGCTTCGGAACGTTTAGAGGCCCGGGGTATTGACCTTGACGGTTATACGATGCCAGAGTGTATCGAAGACAATGAATCAGTCCGTAAGGCATTGAATTATAACCGCATTAACCTTATAAGTGAAAGCTATGGGACACGTATTGCATATCTGTACGGACTCAAACATCCTGAGCATATTTTCCGGTCGGCGATGATCAGTGTCAATCCGCCGGGACGCTTTATCTGGGAGCCGCAAGTAATAGATGATCAATTAAAGTATTATGGGAATCTGTGGTTGAAAGATACTGTTATGGTAAAAAAGAGCCCGGACCTTTATGCAACCATGCAGAAAATTCTGAACGATATGGAGCGTAAATGGCTTTTTTTATCGATTGATCCGGGCAAAGTTAAGGTGGTTACTTTTTCCCTTCTCTTTCACCGCAGTACTGCAGCACAGGCCTTCGATGCTTATCTTGCTGCAGAACAGGGTGATCCGGCAGGACTTGCGCTGATGTCACTGGCTTATGATTTTATTTTACCGTCAATGATGACCTGGGGTGATCTGGCTTCGAAAGCTGTCAGTGCGGATTTTGATTCCACACGAAATTATTTCATTGAAATGGATCCATCTGGCATGCCTCTGGGTTCGCCAATGAGCAAGTTGTTATGGGGTCCGCTAACCTACGGACGATGGCCGGTCAATATGATATCAGAAGAATTCAGAAGTCCGCAACCATCTGATGTCGAAACATTACTGTTAAGCGGAAGTGTTGATTTTTCAACACCTGCGGTATTTGCCACAAACGAATTATTACCCTTCCTGAAGAACGGCAAACAAGTCATTTTGTATGAATATGGCCATGTAGGTGATGTGGAATATGTCAACATGGAAAACACAAGGCTTATCTTAAAAAGTTTCTACAATACCGGTGTGCCGGATTTATCATTGAATGCCTGCATCCCGATGGATTTTAACGTAAAATGGGGATTTCCAAAAATAATGAAATTGGCCCTCGGCATAACTGCCCTGGTCGGAATCGGGATAATTGCAGGCTTGATTTGGTTATTTAAAAGATATCGTAGAATTCGTGCCGTTAAAAAAGCAGCAGAATAGTTTTACCTTTGGAATACTGAAGCCGGAAGAATGACCTCCCGTTGACATTCCATCATAACAGGATGAAAGTCATCTTAAGACATATATTACCGTTCGTAGCCCTGATAGCCCTTTTCGGGCTGGGTGAAACTCCAGTCTTTAGCAGCTCTGTCATTAATCAGTCGGTTTCCACTGAATGGGTGGCCGGAAAAACCTGCAAGGTCAGCAAAAGCATCAATTATGTTAAATGCATTCGGCAGTCAAAGACTGCGAACCATACCTGTCTATTCAATGCTGATCTTTTTGTGCGTGCAGACCTTGAGCAGAGCATCATCATATCAATTCAATCCGGAACTTTCCTTGGTTTAAGGCCAATGATCATACTGGCTTCAGGAATACTGTTTCATCGCCTGGCCATTGAACATCATAAGATTTCCATCTTAAAGCATGAGTTTTTACTCAGCCTGTGCCCGGTTCACGGGCCGGTCACAGCTCAACCGACTTTAATGTGGAATTCAATGTTCAATGAAAAATGGCTAAGCCTGACAAGAAAGGATTCTTCCTGTTCAATATACCTAAGCGGGCAATCAGGGCAACCTGGCGCTGGATTTATATAATTCTTGCCGCATCGATGATTGGCTTTTCAAACGCATACCATGACGAGAATCGCTGGATAAATGATACCAGGAACTTCATTCAGCAGGAGCAGGTATTCAGCGATGAAGACAAATAAGGCATCCGGAGTCCCGGACAGGAAGAATTATGTACCGGATGCAGTGACAGCAGAAACTACCTGTTCCACCAGATAATTAACAATACTAATTCAATGAAAAGACACATCAGAGACTTGCTCGCATTAATGGCTTTCGGAATCATCCTGGCCAGCTGTACGCCGAAGGAAGTATCCTGCACACTGAAAGGCAGAATACATGACAGAAACAGCGATACGCTCATCCTGATCAGGGCAACGGATGATCCCCGCTTTAACCAGCTGTTTATGCCAATTACTGATAGTACCTTCGAATTCACCATGCAGATTTCTCATCCCGAAGCCTATGAGCTGATATTCAAGGAAGAACTTGACAGGGGGTCCTGGCGGCCGGTACTGTTTATCGCTGAAAAGGGAGAGATATCCTTTGAGTTGTATGGAAATCCCGATGAGAATATGATCACCGGCAAGGAATTAAATAAAACCCTTAATGAGTACAACAGGCAGTTTCTTGATACATTCAGACCAAAAATGTATCCGTTAAATGACAGTATGGATGCACTGTTTGAGAGGGATGAATACTACAGTGAAGAGATGAAGATGCTGCGGTCGGAGCTGACAGAAGCAAAGGATAATGAGAGCCGGATCGCCCTGCGAAAGAAAATGGCAGAACTGCAATCATCGGGTAAAGATATGAGCCCTAAAGCAAGAGAGATAACCCGTCAGGGCGACAGCATAAGAGCCGAAGCCACCAGGTGGCGATACAGCTACATAAAGGAAAATCCGTCAATCGTATCATACTATTTCCTGTTGAATGATCTCAGGTACCTTGAATCCAGCCAGGTGAATATTCAGGAGATAAAAGACCTTTATCCTGTGTTTGCCGGCAGGTACCCGGATCATTCTTACACGGAGATAATGAATAACATGCTTGAAGGGCATGATGCTATCAGGGCAGGGGGCAGGTATATAGACTTCTCATTGCCTGACCTGGACGGCACAGAGCATACGCTCTCAGAAATTATCGGAGGCAAATACGCCCTGATTGACCTGTGGGCATCGTGGTGCGGGCCTTGTATTGCGACAAGCCGTAGCATGATTCCTGTATACGAAGAATTCAGCGAAAGAGGATTTACTGTTTGTGGAGTTGCCGCTGAGATTGATAACACTGATCAGATGAGAGCCAGGATAGAAAAGGAGAAGTTTCCATGGATAAACCTCGTAGACCTCGACCACAAAAACCATATCTGGGACAAGTACGGAGTCTCAAATTCGGGGGGCGGAACATTCCTGGTTGACAGGAAAGGAGTTATTCTTGCTATTAATCCTGATGCAGAAGAGGTCAGGGAGATCCTGTCGGAAAAGTTTAAGTAGGCTCTTTATAATGGCAGACACATCCAGGTATCACCCGACCTGGAGTGAGTCTAATTCGTATAATATTGTAACATGAAAGGATAGTTTGTTGCATTCCCGGTTTCCATGTTTACATGAAGTAATTGAAAAGCACTGCTTTCGTCTTTTTGAAAATACTCAACACGGACGGGATAAAAACCCTTTTTCAGAGGAAGGATGAATGTTTTTAAACTTTCCGTAGCGCGAACACCATCATTATCAATAATAAGTTTATCCCCGAGGAACAGTCTTGAACCATCATTTGAAACAAGTACGAAAACATAATAATCATCCCGTGGAATTTCAAAGTAACCTTCCAACAGGCAGGCAAAATTAGTTTGGCGGGGAAACTCATTAATGTTGAATAGACTATCAGCAAGACCGGTTTGAAGTGCTTTAAGTTTTTTAAAATCAGGTAGTTGTTCCCAATTTCCCTCATAATATGAATACTTCAGACCACCTTGTTTAATCTTTTTTGGTTTTGGAACTGAGGGCAATGCTTCACCTGATTCAAAATTACCTCTCGCTATTTTATCGTATTTCCCACTTGTGGAAAATGCTTTTACTGTTACCTGAGCCGGCCCCGTTATAAAAAACATTGAGTTCATTACCTTTTCGGATGCCATATCCGGTTCGGTACCATCAGTTGTATACCTAGAATCAATGCTGCTGTTTAACACCACTATCGGAGCCGGTTTATCCTTTAATAAAATACCATTCATCGGATGGAAAATAACATCAGCATTCGAATAACCTGAATAGGAATATTTTATCCCGTCATACATCGCTTTTAACCTTACGCTGTTATGAGTCTCATTCGGGTATGTAACCATTTTCCAGCGCAGCCCTGATGGTGCTTTAGCTCTCAGAACCGAATCCAAACGTTCTATTCCCTGGCCTTTATAGGATAAATCATTGCCGGCAAGCCATAAAATTTTATCGGGTGGGAGATTTTCCAGTTTTTGGGCTGCCATTTTAATCAGATAATCATTATTAAACCGATAAGGAGGATCAGTTGCATAATAGGACCCAAATAACTGAGGATCAGAAAGTAAAGCATACAAAACAAACAAACCGCCATATGAATGTCCGTAAAGTGAATTAGTTCCATTAGTCGGGTATGTCCTGTCAATGTATGGGATCAGTTCATTTTTAAAGAAGGAGAGGAAATTGCCTGCTCCGCCTGATATTGCTGGTTGCGGAACATGTAGCGGCAAAAAATCCCTGTCACGCTGATTAGCATTATTGACATATTTGTTTGGAACAGCTACAATTATTGCAGGAGGAACAAAATTTTCAGCTTCAGCAAATTTGTATACAAATGAAAACGGATCCATGGCCCACTCTCCGTCTGTTATATAGATAACTTCATATTTCTCTGCTGATCCGGGCTTGAAGCCATCAGGTAAGAGCACTTTAATTGATCTTTCTTCTTTTAAAATGTCGGAATATATGGAATCACTTAATACAGTGTGACTCTGCGCATTACAAAGAGGCTGTAAAAGGAGAACCAGACTAAAAGTCAGAAGAGAGAGAAAAATTGTTTTTTTCATGATTACAAGTTTATCGGATCAGAACTAATTAAAGACAGATAAAATTAATAAATGCGGCCGGATAAAGTACTGGAAATTAACATTAGTCCTGAACACTATTGACGGTTTATGGTTAACCTTTCTCCGCTTACCGTTTAAAAAATCCGGGTGATGACAGAACTTGAAAAATATATCCACACATATTTCAGCGTCAGTAAAGATGACCTGGCTATGATAAGCGCATTTTTCAAACCGGTTATCCTCAAAAAGGGCGAGTATTATCTCAGAACCGGGAGACAGTCTGACAGGCTTGGTTTTGTTCAATCAGGGATTATAAGGGAATTTGTAATCATAAATGACCGGGAAGTCACAAAGTGGATCTCTACAAAGGGATATTTTGTGGTCGACCTGTCAAGTTTCATGTTTCACCTTCCGGCACGCTGGAATATTCAGGCTTTGACAGATTGCGAGATTTACATGATTGACAGCAGGGACTATCAGAAGATAGGACAGGTAATTCCCGGCTGGACAGAACTGGAAAAGCTGTTCATTGCAAAATGCTTTACAGTACTGGAAGACAGGATTGTTACCCATCTGTCGATGACTGCTGAAGAAAGATATAATCAACTGTTCAATATAAATAAGGAGTTGTTTAACCAGGTGCCCTTGCAATACCTGGCCTCTATGCTTGGCATGACGCCGGAAACCTTAAGCAGGCTGAGAAAGAAAGCGGTTGGCTGAACTTCTTGATTTTTATCAAGAGCATAAGCTGGTTTTGCCGGGATCTTTGTGTCGTTACCATTTGGAAACGACAAACCATGCAAAATCAGCTTTTTTTACTAACCGCAATCAGCCTGGCAATTTCAAAAGGCATGATTGCATAAAAGAATCAGACATGAAAAGCATCAACAGCAACGCACCGGTAAAATGCAGCAAGACAGTTACTGTCAACGCGGGCAGGGAAAAAGTATGGGCAGTTCTGACAGACATCAGCAACTGGACAGCCTGGCAGGCAGACATCAGCAAATCTATCCTGCACGGAGAACTGAAGCCGGATTCTACATTTGAGTGGAAATCCGGTGGAGCAGACATTCACTCAACATTACATACGGTTGAGCCGTTCAGCCACTTCGGCTGGACGGGCAAGTCATTGGGTATGATTGCAATACACAACTGGACTCTGAGAGAGACAAACGGGCAGACAGATGTCTTCGTTGATGAAAGTATGGAGGGCTTCATTGCAGGACTCCTGAGAAAATCGCTCAACAGTAACCTTGAGAAGGGTATGAATAGTTGGCTCAACTTGCTGAAACAGGAATGTGAGAAGCAGCAAGCCAGACTGTCATAAGCCGAAGCAACCAAGGGAGAATTAATGAGTTATTTTAACATAGTATAATAGTCATGAAAGCATATATATTAAACAGAATAGTTTTAGTACTTGCGTTTTCTGTAGTGTG
>ERZ1645192.1860-NODE-1860-length-17555-cov-6.661829_pt1 | contig 17555 bp, 15 predicted proteins | sample MGYA00575354_ERZ1645192 | MGnify/ENA primary metagenome ERZ1645192 (study PRJEB40844, sample SAMN11349763) | freshwater sediment metagenome | isolation source: river sediment | host: Sediment | place: India: Faizupur Khadar , New Delhi | collected 2017-02-21 ... | reverse complement strand
GTGGAGCCTTTTCCCTTTCTTGTCCCGACCTACGGGCACTTCATGCAGGGCAAAGAGGCGATGACCGCCGCGGTGCTCATGAATGAGATCATGAGCTTCGACCGCAACCGCAACCTGCCTGACCCGGCACGCCGGATTCCCCCGGGCCGGATCATATCGAGGAAGGAATGTCTCGAACTCGCGCCGGGCGTCGAGCCGAAGGGCCTGACCGGCGGCATGATTTTCTATGACGCGCAGATGTACAACTCCGAGCGGCTCACGCTTTGTTTCGCGTTGTCGGCCGCGGCGCAAGGTGCGGACCTGGCCAACTACGTCGAGGTGACGCGCGTGATCCGCGAGAAAAACCGGGTCGTTGGAGCGAAAGCGAAAGACCTTCTGACGGGGTCCGAGTTTGAGATTCGGGCGGCGGTCACGGCCAACATGACCGGCCCCTGGTCCGACATTGTCGTGAACCTGATTGACAAGCCGCAGCCCGACCGCGGGGTCCTTCGGTCCAAGGGGATCCAGATCGTCACACCGAGGCTGACCGACAAGGTCGCTCTTGCTGTGCCGAGCGCGTACGAGGACCCGGACGCCATCCTCAGCCGCGGAACGCGGAACTTCTTCATCACCCCGTGGCGCGGTGTCTCGCTCGTCGGCACGACGGACACGGTGTACGAGGGCGACCCGGACAACTTCCGGATCACGGCGAAGGATGTGGCCGATTTCGTCGAGGAGATCAACCAGTCCCTGCCGTCTGCGAAGCTGAAACCGGAGCAGGTTCCGTTTGCCTTCGGCGGCCTGAGGCCGATCACCGAGAAGAACATCGATGCCGGATCGAAGGTTGCCCGCAAGTACGAGGTCAACGACCACGCCGTCGACCTGGGCATCGAGGGGTTCTTCTCGATCATCGGCGTGAAGTACACGACCTGCCGTTTCCTCGCGGAGAAGGTGGTCGATCTTGCGTTTGCGAAACTCGGCCGCCCGTCGCCGAAGGCCGTGACCGAAACCACGCCCTTGGCGGGCGGGAAGATCGATCGGTTCGACGAATTCATGAGCCGGTCGGTCGCCGAACGGCCTGCCGGGTTCGACGAACCCATGATGCGCCATCTCGTGCGCAGCTACGGGTCGGACGTTGCCGTCGTCACGGACCTGGCGAAGCAGGATCCGAAACTTGGAGAACGGATTCCCGGTTCCGGGGAAGTCGCGAGGGCGGAGGTCGTTCACGCGGTCAGAAACGAATGCGCGCTCCACCTGGAAGACGTGGTCCTGCGGCGGACGGACCTCGGCACGCTGGGCCATCCGGGACGTGTCGCGTTGGACGCGTGCGCCGACATCATGGCCGGCGAACTGGGCTGGGATGCCGGGCGCCGGCAGCAGGAGATGGGTGCAGTGGAAGATCGATACAGATTCGTTTAACGCAACAACGCAAAGAGAAGAAAAAGGCGCAAAGCATAAGCTCTGCGCCTTTCATTTTTACGCCTTTGCGTTAAGAGGCTACCATTTCAGCATCAGGCCGGCGTTGCCGCCGAACCCGTCGAGCTTGCCGGTCTCTTCCCCTTCGACATCCCCTGACGCTTCGATCGTGGCTTCCAACCAGGTGTACTTGCCTTCCGCAAACAGCGAGACCTGTTCGTTGAAGGCGATTTCGACGCCGGCCAGCGCGAAGTAGCCGAATTCGTTGTCGATATCGACATCGACGCCTTCGATGTCGTTTTCGACGTCGAAAATATAGTATCCCACGCCGCCGCCGACATACGGTGTCAACATGTCGGAGATCGGGAACTTCAGGATGGCATCCGCCTCAACCGGAATGATATCCACCTTGAGCTCTTCGCCGGAGGAGTCGCCGAATTCCGGGAAGTACGCGCCCCGGGCTTCAACGCAGACGTTCTCCATGATATCAATTTGCAGCTTGGCGCCGCCGCCCCAGCCGTCGTCGTTGTCCTTCGTGTCCCAGTAGGACCCGAACACGCCGAGCCCGTTCGCGGACGCAGCAACCGCTCCAAGGAGAACTACACCAAGAACGCACAGAAACATTCTCATCGCGAGCCTCCCTCTGTTTCGGCGGGCAAAACGCCGCGCCGCTGTCTGAATGGTAACGGGTTTATGACGCGCGTAAAGCGCTTTTTTACACGCGGAACAGGGTCCCCAGCCGCTTGCCGAGGATCAGGCTGGCACCGACGATCGTGACGGTGAGGAAGCCCATGGCCCAGACGCCCATCGCGGAGGCGAGATATTTGCCGGTGCCGATCAGTTGGAAGAGTTCGTAGATGGTTTTCGTGATCGGGTAGAAGTCCATGCGCTGGGCGAGCATGAGGCTGTCCGACACCTCCAGCATGCTGAACGCGAAGGCGAGCAGCGCGCCGGCGATCAGGTTCGCGAGGATGAGGGGCAGAGTGATACGGCGGAGCGTTGTGAACGGGCCCGCGCCGAGATTGGCCGCCGATTCCTCGAACGTGACGGAAGTCTGCTGGAGCCCGGCCGCGGCGGAACGGACCATGTACGGGAGCCGCCGCACGGCGTAGGCGATCACGAGAAAGAGGGTCGGGTTGACGCGCACGTCGAACACGGACTGCCAGAAGGGGCTCTCCTTGACCCAGTCCGAATTGCTGAACTGGGAACTGATCGCGAGGTAGCCGAACGCCATGACGAGGCCGGGGACCGCCAGCGGCAGCATCGCCAGCGCGTCGAGCACGCCCCGCGCGCGGATCTCGGAGCGCACGACGACGAACGCGATCGCGATCCCGATCACGATGTTCAGCAGGACGGCCATCGAGGAATACAGGAGGCTGTTCCGGATGCTGCTCACCGTCATGCTGTGGCCAAGCGCCTCGACGTAGTTTGCCGGCGAGTATTTCGCGGGCAGGACGGACTGGTACCAGCTTCCGGGCTCGCTGAAACTTGTCAGGATGACTCCGGCGTGCGGGAGGAGCGCCACGCCGATGACGGCGACGAACGGCAGCAGGACGAGGAGGGCCTTGATGCCGCGGACCGATGTGGATGTCGCCGCCGTGGCGGCCTTGCTCTGCATCGCGAACGCTTTCCGGCCGAACAGCAGCTTGCTGGCGGCATAGAGAAGGATGCTCACGGAAAGCATCACGGAGACGAGCGCGTAGGGGAAAGGGTTGGAGCCGATTTCCTTCAGCGCGTCGAACACCTGCACCGGCGCGCAGCGCATGTAATTCATGATCAGCGGCGTGCCGAGCTCGGTGAAGCTCCAGATGAACACGATCGTGCCGCCGGCGAACAGGCCCGGCATGGTCAGCGGCAGGGTGATCCGGAAGAACCGCTTGAGCGGGGGACAGCCGAGGTTCGCGGCGGACTCCTCCATCGCGGGATCGATGTTCGCCAGAGCCGCCGCCACGTTGAGATACAGGATCGGATACAACGACAGCGCCTGGAGAAGGATCACGCCGAAGTACCGGCCGCGCCCGAGCCAGTCGATCGGCCCGAGCCCGAGCAGGGCGTTGAGGGCGCCGTACTGGCCGAGGATCTGCTGGAACCCGATCGCGCCGACGAAGGGCGGCAGGATCATCGGCACGAGCACGAGCCCGCTGACCCATTTCTTACCGGGGAAGTCGAAGCGGTTCGAGAGCCAGGCGAGCGGGACGGAAATCAGCGTGACCAGCGCGGTGGTGCCGACGGCGATCATCAGGCTGTTGAGCAGGCCCTCGGCGTAGATCGGGTTCTGGAAAACGCCCGCGAGGTACTTGAGCGTGAATTCGCCGCCGACGAAGAATCCGCCGCGGATGACCATCCAGAGCGGCGCGAGCAGGGCGACGCCGAGGATCGTCAGCGTGGTCCAGAAAATCAGATGGGAAAGGTTTCGCTGCATGTCGTGCTCGTAATCTTAATCGTAATCGTAATCCCGCACTCAGTCCGAGTACGATTAAGATTACGAGTACGAGTATGAACTAGGGTTCTGCTATCGCTTTCACCTTTCTGTAATTTTCCCTGTAGAACCCCGTCCATTCTCTCAAGTAATCCAGCCGATCGTGCTTCTTCGAAAACGTCACGGCGGATCGCCATGTCAGCGGCTCCGGCTTGTCCGGCATGCGGCTGAACAGTTCCATGGCCGCCGCCTGCTTTTCCGGCCCGCCATTCCGGATGATCGCTTTCCACGCGTCGTGCAGTTCATCCACGGAATCGAGGCACATCGCGCGGACCAGGTCGCGCTGGATGTTGAAGTGCTGGGCCGTCCACCGGCTCCGGTACGTGAAGTTCGTCGCGAGGGAGTAAGGGTTGATGGCGGGATCGGCGAGGTTGTCCGCGGAGTACTTGGCGTGCTCGCGCCACCCGAATGTCTCCATCCCACACTTTATAAAGTGTGGGATGCCGGTGTCCGGTGTCGGGGGATAGAAATTGCGTTGGATCGGGAGGCGGCGCAGGGCGAACTTGTGAGGGCCGCCGGGCGTGCCGGGCCGGTAGGTCCATAGTCTCTGGCCCTCCTCGCTTAACAGGTACTGGATGAAGCGGGTCGCGGTTTCGCGGTTCTCCGCGCCGCGCAGGAGGCCGACGGGGTCACAGCTGACGCTCGAGCCGCCCACGGGCGTGATGTAGACCATGCGCTCGGAACCATCCGGCGCGCGGCTGCACTGCGCCTGGTAGCGTCCGTAGAAATCGATGGCCAGACCCGCCGCGGCGTCGCCCATGCTCACGTCGATGGTGACCTTGCTCGCCGCGTCCGTGAAATATCGCGCGTTCGCGCCGATGCGCTGGATCAGCCTGATACCGTTCTCCCAGCCGCGTTCGACGGCGGCCTGGTATTCCGCCGGAACGGCCTTCGGCAGTTCCCCGGGCGGAAGCTTGGCGGCCTGGATGGCTGTTTCGAACTTCTCGATCTGCGCGTCGTTGAAGCCCGCGGCGATGACAGACTGATGGCACTTCTGCTGGACGATCATCTCGAACGCCTTCGCGATGCTTCCGCTCTTGGTCGGGTCGCACGCGGCGACCTGCCGGAAGTACGCCGGGTCGGCGAGATCGTCCCACTGCATCGGCGGCTTGCCGACTTTCAGATCTCGGAGCCGGTCAAGGTTGTAACAGATCCCGAACGTGCTGAGGACGTTGCCGAACATCCGTGGTGTGCGCCACGTCTCGCCACTCATTGTTTCGGGGATGTCGAGGACTTGAGACGGCTCCTTGCCCGCCGGCCATGGGTCAACAATCAGGCCCTGCCGGTGCGCGTCGCTGTGGTCGTATTCGCCGCCGCCCCAGAGCAGGTCCACCTTGCTGGTGAACTCGTCCGGGTCATCGGTCTTCCGAAACGCTTCATAAAGCTCTTTCAGCTCGGGCGCGCTGTTCGTGTCGAGCTTCCGCGCCACGACTGCGTCGCTTGCGCCGGCGGGCCAATGTTTGTCTTTCCCGATCCACCATGCCCGCGCGGCGGTGACGTACTCGGAGACGAGATATCGCATGATCTCCGACGTCCCGCCGAGCGCGCGCCAGTCCACTTTCGCGGGACGGCCGAAATTTCTGAGGTGCCACTCTGAGAAGCCGCGCGCAAACTCATACCGGATCGCCTCGTTCATCGGCGTGATGATGACGACCACGGGATCGCCCGGCCGCCACGCGGAATCCTCCTGCGGCTGGCGGAAGAGGAAGGGGAGGGCGATGATGAGGGCGGCGAGGAGAAGGATGATGAAATTGCGAATCATTGTTCATCCTGTCGTCCTCGTCCTCGCTCTCGTCCTCGTCCTCGATGTGTCTGTCGAGAACGAGAACGAGGACGACGACGAGGACGATGTCTATTTCGTCAGTACGACCACGTCCTCCGGCTCGAACCACGCCTTCGCCTTTTCCACGTGCTCGTCGCGCGCGACGAATTTCGGGTGCAGCTCGAACACCTTGAGCTCGACGCCGCCCTGCGCGATCGTCACCTGGTGCTGGGCGACTTCGCCGAGGTACATCGTGTCGTGGATGGCGCCGTCGAACACGTTGGCCGCGCCGGCCTGCGGCCGGCCCACGCGGATCGTCTCCGGGCGCAGGGAGAGGGTCACGGGGTCGCCGGCGCGGAGAGGTTGTGGCGGCTGGACCGTGCTGACGACGTTGCCGATCGGCGTGCCGATTTCCAGACGACCGTCGGACGCGCTCCGCACGGTGCCTTCGAGGAAGTTCGTTTCGCCGATGAAGTTGGCGACGAAGCGGCTGTTGGGGCGCAGGTACACTTCCTGGGGCTTGCCGCACTGCTGGATCAGGCCCTTGTCGAGAATCGCGAGGCGGTCGGCAATGGAGAGCGATTCCTTCTGGTCGTGCGTGACGTAGATCGCGGTGAGCCCCGCCTGCTTGCAGATGCGGCGGATTTCCGAGCGCATCTCGAGGCGCAATTTCGCGTCGAGGTTCGAAAGCGGCTCGTCGAGCAGGAGGCACTGGGGCCGGATGACGAGAGCGCGCGCGAGCGCGACGCGCTGCTGCTGGCCGCCCGAGAGCTCGTTCGGCTTGTAGTGCGCGCGGTCGGCCATCCGCACCATCTCCAGCGCCTCGGCGACGCGCCGCTTCCGCTCGGAGGCAGAGATTTTGCGAAGCTCCAATCCAAAGGCGACGTTCTCGCTCACGGTCATGTGCGGCCACAGGGCGTAGCTCTGGAACACCATGCCGGTGTCGCGCTCGTGGGGCGCGAGATTCGAGATATCCGCGTCGCCGATCCGGATCGAGCCGCTGTCCGGGATGCAGAAGCCCGCGACGCAGCGGAGCAGGGTGGTCTTGCCGCAGCCGCTCGGGCCGAGCAGGAAGAAGAGTTCGCCGGGTTCGATCCGGAGGCTCACATCGTCCACCGCACGGGTGGACCCGAACGCCTTGTTCAGCTTATCAATGTGGACCGAAACGGCCATGAGTGGGAGTAGTGTATCGGGCTTGCAGGGTATGGAAAGAGGCTTTTTTCGGCATTGACTCGCTTTTCGGAATGGGTTATGAAACCGCTTTCATCAGGTGTTTTCACCATTGGAGGATGCTATGAGAAAGCAGATTGGCGGATTGGTTGCGGTACTTGTCGCGGGTTGCGTATCGGTCCATGCGGAGCAGGGATCGAATGTGTTGACGACGCTCAACAACACCGGGTTTGAGAAGCCTTCGATCACCACGGGTGCGAAAGCGGGGGACGAACCGGCGAGCTGGTTCTTCTTCAGCTCCGACAGCTCCCGCAAGGTTGGCATTACCGATATGCGCAAGCGCGAGGGGATGCAGAGCCTTCTGTTCAAGGCGCAGACGCCGGCGGAGGCGTACGAGGGATTCGCGCAGCGGTTCTCCGTGGTTCCGAACAGCTGCTACACCTTCAGCGTGTGGGTCCTGAACGATCCGCAGGATCCCGTGACCAGCGCGGGATACGGCCAGATCAGCATCGAGTGGAAGGACGCCGCGGAGGTGGAGCTTGCCCGCACGTACAGTCCTTCGTGGGGCGCGGACCTGGTGCCGAATCGGTGGCAGCGGTTCTCGGTCGAGGATTGCGCGCCGTCGAACGCGGTCCAAGGCATTGCCGTCATCACGTTCTTCGGCCGGGACAGCCAGGGCCTGGGCGGGTTTTTCGTCGACGAGTGCGAACTCGTGAGACGGTGACCCGGAACACGCGACTCTACACCGCAGGAGCTGTTCTGCGCTCGAAGCGACTGATGCCGTCGGTGCCGCTTCGGACGAAGAGCTGGAGGGTGAGCCAGATCGGGTATGCGCACAGCGCCACCCACACGAACCACAGGTCGGGGAACATCCCGATGAGCTTCCCTGCGGCCCAGTAGGGAATGGAGACGGCCCAGAACAGGCTGCCGGTGCGGCCCATGTCGTGGAACCGGCGCACGACCTGCAGGATGACCCAGAAGGCGGTTCCCGCGACGAGGATTCCGGACGCGGCCCACAGGGGCCAACGGGCATCCGCCAGCCACGCCGCTTGCACCAGCTGGATCGTGTAGAACACCGCGGCGGAGATGGCCATGTGAAGCGCGAACGCGACCCGCGCGATCCGTCCTTCGAACTTCGTTTCGATCCAGATGCAGAATTTCTTCAGCTTCAGCTGGCGGGAGGAGACCGGAACGGGGCTGTGTTCGTTAGTCATGTTCTCCCTCCGTCATTTGGCTGGGGCCGCAGCGGCGGGCGCCTCGGCCGCGGGCTTTGCCGCGTTCTCCTTCACGATCTGACGATACTTGTATGTGCCGAACGTGAGGCCAAACAGGATTGCGGCGGCCAGAGCGAAGACCACCAGTTTCATGGCGGCCTGCTTGCCCTTCTGTCGCAGGAGAAGAGCCAGCATCGCGAAGCCGCCGGTGGCGGCAAACCCGGTCATGATGATGAACCAGAAGTTCCAGCCGTAAGTGTCCTTCGTGGCGTCGAGGACGCGGCCGGTGATGAAAAGCGACAGCGCGGAGCCGTAGTACTGGAACGAGTCGATGACGCCGGAGGCGAAACCGGCCATCTTCTTGCCGCCGATGTCCATGGGGGCCGCCGCGCCGACGATCGAGTGGGTGCTGTTGGCGGTGATGGCGATCAGGACGAGGAAGAGGCAGCCGAGGAGAATGCCGCCGGTGGTGGGGCCGACCATGCCGAGAGCGAGGACCGTGGCCGCGGTCGCGATGACGATGGATTCCATGAAGTAGAGCACCATCGCGACGGGGTAGCGGTGACCCCGGAAGAACCGGTCGGATACCCATCCGGAGAGAACGGAGCCGGCGACCGCGACGAGCGGAATGAGCGCCAGCGTGTTGACGGCGATACCGGGGATGTTGGTCTTCATGTTGAAGCCGAGGACGTCCTCGAAATACAGGATGGAAAGCTGGTCGGAGCTGTGCCGGACGGCGCCGGTGCAGCCGTACGCGACGGCGTAAAACCAGACGAGCGGGTTGGAGAAGACGAACTTGAACGCCTCCTTCACCGGCACCGTGGTGCCGGCCGAGTTGTCCACGTCGTCGTGAATGGTGCCCGGGTAGCCGGCCTCGTCCGGAGACTGCGCGGCGAAGAAGTACAGCAGGACCGCCACGATGGCGACGAAGACGGGCGGCACGATGAAGAGAATGCGCCAGGATCCGGGGTCGACGACGAACGCGCCGATCGTGAAGCCGGCGAGCAGGACCGGTGCGAGCCGGCTGATCATCACCTGTCCGGACTGGATCATGAAGCCGAAGATGCCGGCGAAGACGCCGCGCTCCTCGCGGTTGAACCAGGCGGCGTTGATCTTGACCATGCCGGGCGTGCCGGCCGCCTGGATGTAGCCGTTGAGCAGCCACAATCCGGCGAACGTGGCGAAGTTGCCCGCGAAGGATCCGAATCCGTACACCAGGTTGACGGTGATGGTTCCGATGGCGCCGATCAGCATGGACGCCTTGCCGCCGATGCGGTCGCAGAACAGCCCGTTCACCAGCTGTCCCGTACCGTAGGCCACGGAGAACCAGACCCAGATGTCGGAAATCTGCGTGATGGTGAAACCGAATTCCTCGCGCATGCCGGGGGCGGCAAAGCGGAAGTTGTACCGGCACATGTAGTACATCGCGTACATGAGCCCCACGGTGAACCAGTTGATGCCGCGGCGGGCTCGGAATCCGGGGGGGTGCCTGTGCGATTCCTTCCATTCCATCTTGGACTCTACGGCCATGGTCATCGGTTGGTTCCTTTGTGTCAGGCGCCGCACCGGCGCGGCGAAAGCCCGCGCACCAGAATACACGTCCGCTCCCCGCTCGTTGAGCCTATTTCGCGCCCGCGGGCCGCTCGAAGTACACCAGCTTTTTCTTGGGCGCGAGGGTGATCTTGAACTTCGACAGAAGTTGGCGGCCGATGTGCGGATGCGACGGTCGCAGGTTGAGGGTCCTGCCGTCCACCGCCGACACGTTTCTGAAAACCACGTCGCCCACGCTGACCTGCTTCAATTCGTCGGAAGGCGGGTTGGTCATGGCAACTTCGAACTCGCCGGCCGAATCCAGGATGAACACCTTCTTCTCCCCGTCGATCGCGCCTTCCACGGCAAACGCGCCATCGACCTGCTTCAGCTTCATCGCGGCGATCAGGTTCGCTTCCTCCGGCGCGTAATCGATCGTGGCGGAGAGCATGACGGTGTGATTTGGGTAATCGATCTGCGTGAAAGCAAAGGCCTTGAGGATGTCGCAACCCAGGATTGCCTCCGGCACCGGGTCCTCCAGGCCCCGCGCGAGGGGGCCGAGCGGGCCGGTCGCCGCCCGGAAATGGAACAGCGCGTTTTCGACATGGAGCTGGTCGAACCGGAGCTTCGTCATGATGCAGGCATAGCCGGAAATGTCCTCGTTGACGTTGGCCGGCGTATAGTCGTAGGCGGGAGGACCCAGCGGGATGGCCCGGGTTCGCAGGAACGTGGGGAAATCAAGCCAGCTTCGGCCGGCGGTCGTGTCGACGAGGACGGAAAAGGTTTCCTCCCGCCCGTTGTCCGCCACGATCACGGGCGCCGTGGAAAGGCCCTCCTTGGCAAAGTCGCGGCTGGCGACATGCTCGGGATGCAGTCGGTTCGCGCCCGAGAACCGCACGCTGTTCTTGCCCGCCGGGTAGGCCGTGATCCAGAAACTGCGCGCGTCCCGGGCCTTCGAGAAGACCCCGCGAAGCTGTGTGTCCGTGAGAGGCGTGATTTCGTGGGTCGGCGTCGTGGCGCACCCGCCCGCCAGTGCCGCAAGACCGATTCCGATGCAGAGAATACGAATGAATTTCAACATGGGCGTACGTTGACACGCGACTCGGGTGGAAACAAGCCGTATTCAGAGGTCAGAGATCAGCGGTCAGAGGTCAGCCGGATCAGACTCTTGCTGATCTCTGGCCTCTGATCTCTGACCTCTGCTTGTTGATTTATTCCGGCACCTTGCGTAATCTGAAATTCACACATGACCGTCGCCGAAAACAGTCGGAAGGGTCTCGTCGGCAGGGGAGTTTCCCGTGTGGATGCTTCGGACAAGGTGCGCGGCCTGGCCCGGTATGCCGATGACCTCGACGTGCCCGGCTGCTGGCACGGTGTCATTGTCCGCTCGCCCGTCTCCCGCGGCACGCTGCGGAGCGTGAAACTCGATCCCGCGTGCGACGCGTCCAAGGCGGTCGTGGTTACCGCCCAGGACATCCCCGGCCCCAATATCGTCGTCATGCACGACCGTGCGATGCCCCTGCTGGCATTCGACGAAATCCGCTACATCGGCGAGCCGCTCGCCGTCGTGGCAGCGCCGACGCGCCGGCAGGCGATCGAGGTGGCTGAACACGTCCGGATCGAGATCGATGAACTGCCGGCGATTCTGACGACCGCGGAGCTGGTCCGGAAATTCAAGGCTGGCGAACTGAAGACCGGTGTCGAGCAGAATGCTCCGCGCGGCGTCGGCGGGTTCGCGGGCGGAGCGCCCGAAAGCCCGGACGTGTTGTGCAGCCAGTCGATCGTCAAAGGCGACGTGGAAAAGGGATTCGCCGAGGCGGACCAGATCGTCGAGGCCGAGTACACCGCCGGCCACCAGGAACAGCTCTACATCGAGCCGCAGGGGCTCGTCGCCATCCCGCAGAAGGACGGCGGCATTCTCATCGAGGGCAGCATGCAATGCCCGTACTACATTCAGCACGAGCTGCACGAAGCGCTGAATCTCCCGGCCGGCAAGCTGCGCGTGAGGCAGGCCGCCGTCGGCGGGGCGTTCGGCGGCAAGGAGGAATTCCCGAGCATGCTCGCCGGGTACTGCGCTCTGCCCGCCATGAAGGCGAAGAAGCCCGTGAAGATCGTCTACGACCGCCACCAGGACATTCTCTACACAACGAAGCGCCATCCCGTCTGGGTTCGCCACAAGACCGGCGTGAAGAAGGACGGCACGATTACCGCGCTGAAGGTGGACTTCCTGCTCGACGGCGGCGCGTATCTCACGTTGAGCGACGTGGTCATGTATCGCGGCATTCTCCACGCCGCGATGGGCTATCGGTGCGACCATGTTTTCGTGAATGGGATCGTCGGACGCACGAACACGTTTCCTTCCGGCGCATTCCGCGGATTCGGCGCGCCGCAGGCCATCTGGGGCGTCGAATCGCATGTGGATGCGCTCGCCCGGGCGTGCGGCATGACGCCGCACGAGTTCCGGCTGAAGAACTGCCTGCGCGTCGGCGATACGACGCCGACCGGCATGGTCCTGCGCGACAGCGTCGGGTCGCCCGCGGTTCTGGAGGAGGCGCTCAAGACTTCGAGATTTGCCGACAAGTTCGCGAAGTGCAGCCGCGGCCGGAAGGGCGCGCGGAAGTGGTACGGCATCGGCCTCTCGTTCTTCGCGCACGGCTCCGGCTTCACCGGCGACGGCGAATCGAAGATCGGAACCAAGGTGGCGCTCGATCTCGGCTTCGAAAACGCGAGCCCGGTCGTCTTCATCCGCGTCAGTTCCACCGAGATGGGGCAGGGCGCGCTGACGGTCCTTTCGCAGATGGCCGCCGATGGGTTGGGCGTGGACCTCGACCGCGTGCGGTATCCGCTCCCCGACACCGGCCTCGTGCCGAACAGCGGGCCGACCGTCGCCTCGCGTACCACGATGGTGGTCGGAAGCACGGTGTACAGCGCCGCGTGCAAGCTGAGACAGCGGCTCGAGGAATCGGCCGGCCGGCCGATCGCGGGCAGCAAGTCCTTTGAACAGATCGCGTCGAAGTACCTCGCCGAGCACGGGCCCTTGCGGGTGGTCGAGGCCTTCAAGCTGCCGGACACGGTCCGATGGGACCAGGCAACCTTCCGTGGCGATGCGTACCCCGCGTTCGCGTGGGGCTGTAACGTCGCCGAGGTCGAGGTGGACACGCGGACGCTGGAGATCAAGGTGAAGAAGGTGACCGCGTGCTTCGATGTCGGCCGGGTGATCAATCCGGTCCTGGTCAAGGGCCAGGTCGAGGGCGGGCTGACGCAGGCGCTCGGCTACGCCGTGATGGAGAAGATCGGAATCAAGGGCGGCAGGTTCGACGCGAACCGGATGCAGACGTACGTCATCCCGACCGCGCTCGATGTGCCGGAATATGACATCACGTTTGTCGAATACCCGTACGAGTTTGCCGCGCCCGGCGCGAAGGGCGTTGGCGAGATGCCGATGGATGGGCTTGCGCCGGCGATCGCCAACGCGATCGAGGCGGCCACCGGCATCCGCATGACCGATCTGCCCATCACGCCGGAAAAACTCTTTAAGGAAGTAACTACGAAATGCGCGAAAGACGCGAAATGAAGAAGTTTCCAAGGTTTGGAAAAACAGCATCCAAAGTTTCCAAGGTTTGGAAAAATCCCTCTCCTCTTTCGCGTAATTCGCGTGTTTCGTAGTTTCAAATCCGATGAAGACCATCACCAGAATCTGGAAAGTGAATGGCGAGGAGAAGACGGTGAAGGTGCCGCCGATGCGGCGGCTTCTCGACGTCCTGCGCGAAGACCTCGGGCTCAAGGGCGCGAAGGAAGGCTGCGGCGAGGGCGAGTGCGGCACGTGTACGGTGCTGATCAACGGCGCGCCGATGGTCTCGTGCCTGATCCCGGCCGGCCAGGTTCGCGACGGCACAGAAATCATGACCGTGGAAGGCCTCGAAAAAACCGAGGGCGGCAGGCTCCTCCAGGAAGTGTATGCCGATAAAGGCTCCGCCCAGTGCGGGTTCTGCATTCCGGGCATGATCCTGTCGTCGTACGCTCTTCTTTCGCGAAACCCGAACCCCGACGAGGCGGCGATCCGCGAGGCGCACGCTGGGAATCTGTGCCGGTGCACGGGTTATCAGAAAATCGTCGAGGCGGTGCAGGCTGCGGCCCGGAAATGGCCGGGAAACAAATAGAGGTCAGAAGTCAGAGATCAGATGATTGGCCATGAAGTTCCTTGAGGACATGGATTGTGCGTTTCCGAAGAATCTTCAGGAAGCGCTGAAGTTGATGGCGGACGAGAAGAGTCGCGGCCGGCCGATTGCGGGTGGTACGGATCTGATGGTCCAGTGGTCTTCGGGTGTACTGCCGATGCCGGAACGTGCGATCGATCTCTCTGGACTGCCTGAGCTGAAGGGAGTTTCCGAGAACACGGATTCTGTGGTGATCGGCGCGGCGGTGACGCATGCGGAAATGCGGCGGTCGCCGATTGTGCAAGTGCATCTTCCGTCGCTTGCGCAGGCCGCCGCGACAATCGGTGGCGCGCAAATCCAGGCGCGCGGCACGATCGCCGGCAGCGTGGCCAACGCGAGTCCCGCCGGCGATCTCGGCCCGAGCCTGCTGATCACGAACGGCCGCGTGGTCGTAGCGTCGAAGGCGGGCGAGCGCGAAATCGAGCTGGCGAAATTCTTCCTCGGCTACCGCAAGATCGACCTGCAGCCCGACGAACTGATTGTGCGATTTATTCTCCCGAAGATTCATGCCGGTTGCCGCGAATCCTTCCGGAAACTCGGGCCGCGCGCCGCGCAGGCGATCTCGAAGGTCATGGGCAGCTACCGCGGTTCCGCGAAGGGCAAAGAGGTGAAGGATTTCGCGGTCGCGCTTGGCAGTGTCGCTCCGATCCCGATCCGCCTGCCGGAGTTCGAGCAGTGGATCGTCGGCAAGGAAATCGGCAAGAAGGTCCTCGACGAAGCCGAACAGCGCGTCGCCGCTATGATCAAGCCGATCGACGACATCCGCTCGACCGCCGAATACCGCCAGTGGGTCTCCGGCAGGATCGTGCGCGGGTTCCTGGAAGAGCTGGTGGCGGAGTAGTTGTCATGCGTGGTCCACCTGACGTTCGCAGGCGTGGAGGGCGAGGACCACAACTGCCGTCGGGACAATTCATATGAAACTAACCAATGACAGCTACGTCATCTTGATTGGCACCAAAAACTTCACCGAGCGCTATTACCGCGACAAGGCCGGTTGGTTGAAAGTCAGCGCGCGCGGCCGAAAGTTCCGGATGACGGCCGAGCAGGTTTTGAATCATATCCTGCCTGCGCTGGCCGGCATCAAGCGAAACCTGATCATCAAGGTGAAACATCGCGCCGCCGCGCAGAGCCGGCCTACAGCTTGACGTTCTTCCACTCCTCGGGCGTGTTGACGTTGTTCAAGATGGCCGGATCGTCCACCGGAAACCGGATGGCCTTCTCCCGCAGAATTGCGTCGAGCCGGGTGTCCGCTGTCTCCGCACCCGTGATTTCATCGGCGAGTTCTTTTGAAATCCACGCGATCTTCCCGTCCGATCCGTTGAATGTGGGCCGAACGGCCGCGGGCTTGTTCCGTTCGGCAAACTCGCGCGTGGCCTGAAGCGTCCGCAACGAAACGCCCACGGTGTCGACCGGCAGGATGAGGCATCCGTCGAACGCGTGAAGGGCGCGGAGGCCCGCCTGCACCGAGGAGAACCGGCCAGTTTCCCATTGGAGGTTCCGGGTGGTCGCGCAGTGCGGAAGACGTTTGCGAATGAACTCGAAATCGCTGCCGAGGACGACGACCACTTCGGCGCAGCCGGCCGTCGCGAGGAGTCCGGCCTGGAACCGGGCGAGGGGGATTCCCGCCGGCGTCGGGAGCAGGGCCTTGGGCCGGCCCATGCGGGTCGACGCGCCGGCCGCGAGGACGATGCCTGCGTGTTTCATAGTTCAACGCGGAAGAGCGGTTTGAGCAGCCACGCAAAGATCAGGGTCAGGATGAAGCACGCAACCAGCCAGTTCATGCCGATCTCGCGCGGCGGATAGCTGATTTCCATTTCCGACAGGACCGAGCCTTCGTGGATGGGCCGGTCCGCGGGATTCAGAAGAATGTCGAAAAACCCGCCGGCGACGCGGCGCGCGGCGATCTTGTGAAATTGGGGGCCGACGGCGACCTGCATACCGACGGTCTCGTCCGGAGTCCGCGCGGCGATCGTTCCCCAGGGGCGGGCCGCGGCGCGGAACCGCCAGATGATTTTGTTCTCCGACGGAATGCGGAGCGGTTCGGATTCGACGACGACGTTCGGCGACGACGTGATGGTCATCGGTACGTCCATGACGCGGACGTCGGCGCGGAGCGTGACGGTGAACAGCGTGGTTTCGCCTTCGCGCAGCGGCCGATGATCGAACCAGCACGACATCTGTACGAGGATCAGCACGACCGGGAGAATCAGCACGCCGATCGGCAGGAGATACTCCTTCAGGTACACGAGGGTCCCGAGGAAGACGCGGCCGAGCGTGGCAAAAATGCCGAACAGGTTGTCGCGGTAGAGCCGCAGTTCGAGAACGCGCGCGATCACCCGGCCGCGGGCGCGGGCAATTGCCGTCGGGCTGGAGAAGAACTTGAACGCAAGGAGCGCGAGGACGGTGATGACGAGCGAAAAGACGGTCAACCCGGCCCACGGGTTCATGCCGCGGAACGGCAGCATGACGGCGTCGCACAGGGCGCCGAAAGCCAGGTTGATGACGTGCGCCAGCTTCACTCGATGTACCCGAGCCCCTTGAGTTGTTTCTCGATCAGCTTTTCGTCGGTGTCCGGCTTGGCGCCGGCGGCGAGCGCCTGCTCGAGAGCATGTTGCGCAAACTCCTCGACGGACGAGTACCCCGCCGTTTCCGCGTGTTGTTTCACGCGTTCGTAAAGCTCGCGGCTGATTTTGATCCTGGGTTCGAACATGGGTTCCTCCTCTAGCTTAGAACATCCTTTCCCGTCATCTCGCGCGGGACGGGCGCGCCGAACGCGGCGAGGATCGTGGGCGCCATGTCCGAGAGGGACGGGTGCTCCGCCGCGCCGCCGCGGTTGCAGAGAAACACGCCATCCAGGAACAACGAATCCATGCAGTGGTCGCCGCTCCACGGGTCGAGGTTGTCGAGCAGCACGTCCTGTGGATAGGCGCCGAGAATCGTGTCCCACGACGCGCGGTAGTTGAGGTTGTACCCGACGATCAGGTCCGGCGCGTTTTTTACGCAGGGCCCGCTGAAGACGTCCTCCGGCCGGAGCACGCGCGCGATCACCGGTTCGCCGTTCTGCGGGTCGCGGATCGCGGTCAGTCTTGCGATCAGCTCGCGCCGGAGTTCATCCGCATCCGTCCCGGGCTCGACCGTGCCGTCCGGTTCGCGGCCGCGGATGTTGAGGTAGAGGCTGTTGATGCCGAGGCCGTACGCCCGTGTCCGCGTCCAGTCCGTGTCCTGGAAGAAACTCTCCTGGCGCGAGCTGCCGGGGAGGAGCGTCGCGAAACCGTTCTCCATCAGCCACGAGTTGAGGTTGAACTGCCGGCGGAACGGGCCGAAGCCATGGTCGGAGACGGCGAGGACGAGCGTGCGTTCGTCGGCGCGTTCGAGGGCGCGCCCGACGGCCCTGTCCATCTGTTCGTAAAGCCACGGCAGGAAGTCGCCGTGCTTCCTCGCGAGCTCGGGTGTGTAGAGCGGGTGCCCGGGATCGATCGCGCGCCAGAAGGCGTGCGAGTTGAGGTCGAGCGAGGAAAAATACTGGAAGAAGAAGCCGGTTTCAAACCGGTCGAGCTCGTGCTCGTACAGGCGGTTGTTCTCCTCGAGGACAAACGCGGCCTGCTCGCGATACTCGTCGTCCGTGAACACGCTCGACGACAGCGCGGAGGTGTCCTCGGGCATGCCCTGTGTGTAGAACTTGCCGACCTCGCGCGCCAGCTTTCCGGCGAACTCGTCCGGCGTCGAACTCGGCATGGCGGGATTGGCCGGATCGATGTTCACGGGAGACACGTACAGTTCGAAGTGCG
>ERZ1645192.1858-NODE-1858-length-17576-cov-11.128760_pt1 | contig 17576 bp, 16 predicted proteins | sample MGYA00575354_ERZ1645192 | MGnify/ENA primary metagenome ERZ1645192 (study PRJEB40844, sample SAMN11349763) | freshwater sediment metagenome | isolation source: river sediment | host: Sediment | place: India: Faizupur Khadar , New Delhi | collected 2017-02-21 ... | reverse complement strand
GGTTCACGTCGATGATGAAGCGGCTCATGTCCTCTTTCTCTTCGAGGTTCATGCCCGCCATCGGCTCGTCGAGCAGCAGGAGTTCCGGCTGCATCGCCAGCGCGCGGCCAAGCTCGACGCGCTTCTGCAGGCCATAGGGCAGCTTGCCGACCGGCGCCTTGCGGATGTGCTCGATCTCGAGGAAGTCGATGATCTCCTCGCAGAACTTGCGATGCTCGATTTCCTCGTTGAGCGCCGGGCCATGCCGGAGCAATTGCCAGAAGAAACCGCGGTTCATCTTCAGCGTGCGTCCGGCAAGGATGTTGTCGAGCGTCGACATGCCCTTGAACAGCGCGACGTTCTGGAACGTGCGGGCGATGCCCTGGCTGGCCGCTTCATAGGGCTTCATCCGCTTGCGCGTCGCGCCCTTGAAGGTGATGCGGCCGTATTGCGGGTGATAGAAGCCGTTGATGACGTTGAGCATCGACGTCTTGCCCGCGCCGTTCGGGCCGATGATGGCGCGGATCTCGCCCTTGCGGATGTCGAACGAGACATCGGTGATCGCCTTGACGCCGCCGAAAGCCAGCGACACGTTCTCGACCGACAGCAGCACAGGCCGCTCTTTTTCTGGCGCGCTCACGCTGCACGCTCCTTCTGGCTCGCCGCGACGGGCGGATAGATGGTCATGTCGACGATTTTCACGCGCGCCGAGATCACGCCCTTGCGGCCGTCCTCGAACGTCACCTCGGTCGAAATGTCGGCTTCCTTCGAGCCGTCATAGAGCGCGGTCACGAGCGGCGCGTAGCGGTCGGCGATGAAGCTGCGCCGCACCTTCTGCGTGCGCGTCAATTCGCCATCGTCGGCGTCGAGTTCCTTGTGCAGGATGAGGAAGCGCTTGATCTGCGCGCCCGCCATCATCGGCTCGGCGGCCAGCGACCGGTTCACCTCGTCGACATGCTTCTCGATCATCGCATAGACCTGCGGATGGCCGGCAAGCTCCTGATACGAGGCGTAGGAGACGTTGTTGCGCTCCGCCCAATTGCCGACCGAGGCCAGCTCGATGTTGAGCATGACGGTGGCGAACTCGCTCTTGTCGCCGAAGGCCACGGCTTCCTTGATGTTGGGGAAGAACTTGAGCTTGTTCTCGAGATATTTCGGCGCGAACATCGCGCCGCTCGTCAGCTTGCCGACGTCCTTGGCGCGGTCGATGATGCGCAATTGCCCATCGGCCTCGAAGAAACCGGCGTCGCCCGTCTTCACATAGCCGTCGGCCGTCAGCGTCTCGGCCGTCTTCTCGTCGTCCTTGTAATAGGAGACGAACTGGCCCGGCGACTTGAACTGCACCTCGCCATCCTCCGCGATGCGGATGACGACATTGGGCGCCGGCGCGCCGACCGTGTCCGATCGGATGGCGCCGTCGGCGTGGCACGTCACATAGAGGAAGGCTTCCGTCTGGCCGTAGAGCTGCTTCAGGTTGAGCCCGAGCGAACGATAGAACGAGAACAGTTCCGAGCCGATGGCCTCGCCCGCCGTATAGGCGACGCGGATGCGCGAGAAGCCGAGCACGTTCTTCAGCGGCCCGTAAACCAGCAGATCGCCGAGCTTGTAGGACAGCCGCGCCGACAGCGGCACGTTCTCGCCATTGAGGATCTTCTCGCCCCATTTCTTGGCGACGCCGATGAAATGGTGGAACAACATGCGCTTCAGCCCGCTGGCGTCCTCCATGCGGATCATCACGCGGGTCAGCAGCGATTCGAAGACCCGCGGCGGCGCGAAATAGAAGGTCGGACCGATCTCGCGCAGATCCTGCTCCACCGTCTCGGCGCTCTCGGGGCAGGCGACGCAGAAGCCCGCGACATAGCCTTGCGCATAATTCATGTAATGGTCGCCGACCCAGGCGAGCGGCAGATAGGCGAGCTCCTCGTCCTGATCGGTCAGCTTGTCGAAGGCGACCGTGTCGCGCGCCGCCGCGATGCAGCGCTCGGCCGACATGACGACGCCCTTCGAGCGGCCGGTCGTGCCCGACGTGTAGAGCATGACGGATGTGTCGGCGCCCTTGCCGGCGTCGATCTCGGCGTCCATGGCGCGGGCCGCCGCCTCATGGGACACTTCCTCCCGGCCGCGCGCAATCAGCGCCGCGATGGAATGCAAATCGTCCCGGTTGTAGTCCTCGACGCCGCGCTCCTCGTCGTAGAGCACATGCTTGAGCCCGGCCAGCCGCTCGCGCACGCCGAGCACCTTGTCGACCTGCTCCTGGTCCTGCGCCACGACGACGACGACGTCGGCGTTTTCCAGCACATAGGCCATTTCCTCGGCCACTGCGTCGGAATAGACCGGCACCGGCACGGCGCCGATCATCTGCGCCGCCGTCACCGACCAATAGAGATGCGGCCGGTTGGCGCCGGCGATGGCGATCTTGTCGCCGCGAACAACGCCGAGCTTCTTCAGCTCATGCGCCAGCGCGCGCACGTTGTCGTAGACCTGTCCCCAGGTCCACGTCTGCCAGATGCCGCGATCCTTGTGGCGGATCGCCGGCCGGAACGGCCGCACCCGCGCATGCTCGCGCAGCAGCTTCGGAAATGTGTCAACAGCCGCAATAGCGGCGTCATGGCTGAGGCTCGACGCCAAAACCTTCCCTCCCCTTCGACGCGCCGTGTCGCCGGCGTTCGTCTTGCGTTTCCCCGTCTCCGTTGGCCGGAGATCGTTGAAGCGAAACTCGCAATCCCTGCTCCCTCGCACAAGGGTGGGGTTGACTGCGCAATCGCGATTTGCAGGATAGTGTTGCAGCCTACGCCTTGCGCCTGCACCCCCTACTTTCGGATAAATGCCTAAGACGGCTGGCTTTCCGGCCTATTCGCCGTAATTGCCGAGCGCCGCGATGTCGCGCGGCGCGATGCCGCCGGCCTCCGCCCGCACCAGCCGTTCGGCTTCCAGCGTCTGCAAGGCGCGATTGGTCATCTGCCGCGACACGCCGGCGAGCAGGCCCAATTCTTCCTGCGTGATGTCGAGACTCGGGCCGGCGCTCGGATTGAGCACAGGATTGAACAGCCAGCCGATCGTGCGCGCGATGCGCGCGGTGGCGTCGAGCGAGCGCTCCTGCTCGATCGAGCCGATGAATTGCCCAAGCCGTTCATTGAACTGGCGCACGAGGAAGCGGTTGAAGGTGACGCTGTTCTCGAACAGCCAGAAGAATGTCGCCCGGTTCATCAAGGCGAGGCGCGACTTGCGCAGCACGACGATGTCGTAGCGGCGCACTTCGCCCTTCAGCACCGAGCCTTCGCCAAACCACATGCCGGCGGGAAAGCCCGCCAGCGTCACCGCCTTGCCGACGCTCGAAATCGCGCCGACCTTGACCAGGCCGGAGACGACCCCCGTCCATGAATCGAACCTGTCGCCGCGATGCGCCAGATAGGCGCCGGCGTCGTAATTCTTTTCGAGAACGCCTTTGGCGGCGCGATCGAGCTCATCCTCGGGCAGATCCTTCGCCCAGAAAGCGATTTCCTTCAGCCGATCCGGCGCAATCACTGCAGCCCCTCGTTCATGACGCCCATTTGACAGGCATCTTGCACGAGCCCCGGCCGATCTCAAGCAGGCGCGGCCGTCCTGCGACGGCGCGCCGCTCCCAAGGGCCAGGTCAGCAGCCGCGCCAGCGCATAGCCAAGGGCGACGCCCGCGCCTGCGGCGGCGAACCCTTCCGTCGTCGCCGGCACGCCCGGTTCAAAGGCCTGCCAGGCGCGCGCGGCGACGTCCGCGTCGAAATCGCGCGCCAGCACGGCGAGCCGCACGTAGGGGCCGGCGGCGGCGAAGGCCTGTTGCTGCCGCTCCATTCGGTCGAGACGATGCGCCGTGCGGGTCATCTGCCCGCCGCGTCCGCGCACGAAAGAATCGGGAGATTGTTCGAGCCGGGCGACGCCTTGCTCGCGCGTCAGGCCGGCGCGCGCGCTGTCGGCGTCGAATTCCTCGACGATGCGCCGCAGCTCGTCGATGGCCCCGCCGAGACGTTGGCGGTATTGCTGCGCGAATTCCGGCCCCTGCGACATCGCGAGCCCGACCAGCAGGCCAAACCCGAGCGCTATGCGCCGGCCGATCGCGCCGATCATCGCAACCCCCGCCCCGCGATAAGCCGATGCAGCGCCGTGATCGCGCGCCCGTCGATACAGACGAGGCCAAGGCCGATCAGCCCCATGCCGGCGAAATTGCGCGGCTCGACCGTCTCGCCCATGAAGGCGACGCCGATCCAGATGGCCACCACCGGCACAAGCAGCGTCACCAGCATCACGTTCGTCGGCCCCGCTTCGACCAGGATCCGGAAGAACAGCATAAAGGCGATCGCCGTCGACACAAGCGCCAGCGCGATGAGGGCGAGGACCGCGGCCTGCCCCGGCGTCGCCAGCGTCCACGGCGGATTGACGATGAAGGCGACCGGCGCCGACATGATCGTCGTCGCCGTCATCAGGCCGAAGGCCGTCTGCATCGAATTCAGGCCGAGCCGGCCGAAGCGCCGCCCGAACACGCCCGAGATGGCGTAGAACACGCAGGCGAGCATGAAGGCGAGTTCGGGCCACAATTGGTGGCCGCCCGAGAACAGCAGGCCCGGACCGATCAGCACGGCGACGCCGGCAAATCCGAGCACGACGCCCGCCGCGCGGCTTGGCGTCGCCTTGTCCTCGGTCAGCAGATGCATGGCCACGACCGAAAACGCCGGCGTCGCGGCGTTGAGAATGGAGGCGAGGCCGACGGGCAAATATTGCTGCCCCCACAGCTGCAGCCACCAGGGTGCGAGATTATTGGTCAGCCCCATGCCGAGAAAGGTCAGCCAGGCCGCCCGTCCGCTCGGAAACGGCGTGCGGGTGAGCGCCAGCATCGCCCCGAGCACGACGGCCGCCATGCTCACGCGCCCGAACAGCACGACCAGCGGCGGAATGTCGGCAACCGCGAGCTTGATGAAGGGGAAGGAAAAGCCCCAGAGGCCGGCGAGCGCCAGCAGCCGGCCCCAGTTGGCCGCGTCCATCTGCGAGGAATGTTTCAACCCGGCAGGTCCAGCACGCCCGCCGCGCCGTCGTCCGCGCCGAACAGCAGCTTCTTGCCGCGCTCGTCCCAGGCGAGCGCCGTGATCGCCGCCGCGTCGCCCTCGGCCGGACGCCGCACCAGCAATTCCGCGCCGTCGGACAAGCGCGCCAGCATCGCCCAGCCGTCGTCGTAGCCGACGGCGACGATGAGCGTCGTCGGGTGGAAGGCGACCTGCGTGATCTTCGACGAACGCACGGCGCATTCGCGCGGCGGCTTGCCCATCGGCCCGTCCTTGCCCTGGAACGGCCAGACGATGCAGGCGTCCGCCCCCGAGGTCGCCAGCCAATTGCCGTCATGCGACCATGACAGCGAGCGGGGCTTGGCCGGATAGCCGGTCATGCGCATGTGCTTGCCGTCGGCGATGCGCCAGCCGTGCAGCATGTTCTCCTGCATCGAAGTGACGAGGAAGCGCCCGTCCGGCGACAGCGTCACGTCGAGATGCGAGCCCTTCCACTCGAAGAATTCCGGCGCAGCGGCGGCGTTCGGGAACCACAGGCTCGCGCCGTTGTAATGGGCGATGGCCAGCCGGTAGCCCTTGGGCGCATAGGCCAGACCGCGCACGCTTGAGGGCGCGCTCCAGCTCTTCACCTCGCCCTTGGCGTCGCGCGCCCTGACCTGCTTGCCCGCCGCCCAGGCCATCGCGCCGTCGTCGCGGCCGGCCAGAGCGTCGATCCAGCGCCCCTTCTCGTTGGCGATCTCTTCGCTTTCGCCCTTGGCCGCGGTCGCGACGACGCGGCCGTCGTCGCCGCCGGTGATCAGCCGGCCGCCGGCGACGCAGGCGGCAAGGATGGCGGCGTCGGGATGGGCCGCGATGCGGCGCTCGCCGTCAGCCGCCAAAATCACGACCGCGCCGTCGCCAAGCGCGAAGACGGGCGTCGGACCAAGAAAACACGCCGCCGTGACATGCGCGCCGAGCGCGAGGGGCGTAACCTTGTCGGTAAGGGAATTTTGCTCTTGCATGCCACCGCTCATGCCCTGCCGCAGCCGCGCGCGCAAGTCTGCAACCGCCTCACCAGGGCTTTTCGACAAACCACAGCCAGACGAAAGCGACGACCATCGCCAGCAGCGCATAGCCCTTGGCGCCCTCGCTCAGCGTCGTGCGATACAGACCTCCCGTCCCGCCGGCGAAAATGCGGCGGAAATCGCCGCGCCCGAGCCGGCCGAAAAACCGGCACGGCGGGCCATGGGGATCGTCGACGAGATAGACGCCGCGCAGGAACAGCGGCGCGCCGAACAGCGAGAACCATTCGCCGCGCAGCCAATAGGGGCCGAGCGCCTTGTCCTGCAGCACGCCGTACAGACGCGAGCCGACCACCTTGTTGCCGTAGACCGACGGCTCGTCGGCGACGTCGGCGAGCCGCGCGTTGAGCTGGTCGATTCGCTCACGGGCGGACAGGCGAAAACTCATGGCGTGGCGGCCCCGCTGCGAATCGCATCTCGCGTCATTGAGCCCGTATCGCGGCCCGCCGTCGACCCGCGATTTCTGCGAGCAAGTCAGGCCGCGCAGGCGAGGAAGCCGGCGCGGATTTCGTCCTGCTTGAGGTTGCGGCCGATGAAGACGATGCGGCTGACGCGCTTTTCGTCGGGCTTCCACTCGCGCTGCACATCGCCGTCGAGGATCATGTGGACGCCCTGGAAGACGAAGCGCTTCGGCTCGTTCTTGAACGACAGGATGCCCTTCGAGCGCAGGATCGACGGGCCTTCGCGCTGCACCAGCTCGTTCACCCACGGCAGGAACTTTTCCGGATCGACGTCGCCATCGAGCGAGATCGACACCGATTGCATGTCCTCGTCGTGGTAGACCTTCAGGCCGTGGTGCGAATGGTCGTGATGGCCGTGGCCGCAATCCGGCCCGCACTCTTCGCCGTGGTCATGGCCATGGTCGTGGCCGTGATCATGGCCATGATGATGGTGGCCGTGATCATGGTCGTGGTCGTGCTCGTCGCGGACCAGGAAATCCGGCTCGATTTCAAGGATGCGGTCGAGATCGAAGGCGTTGCGGCCGAGCACCGCGTCGAGCGGCACGGCGCAGCGCGTCGTCTTGTGCAGCTTGGCGTAGGGGTTGATGCCGCGGATGCGCGCCTCGACCTCGCCCAATTCCTCCGGGCTGACCAGATCCATCTTATTGATGATGATGACGTCGGCGAAGGCGATCTGGTTCTTGGCCTCGGGCGCATCCTTGAGGCGCGCCGACAGCCATTTGGCGTCGGCGACCGTCACCACCGCGTCGAGGCGGGCCGAATCCTGCACGTCGGCGTCGACGAAGAAGGTCTGGGCGACGGGCGCCGGATCGGCAAGGCCGGTCGTCTCGACGATGATGGCGTCGAACTTGCCCTTGCGCTTCATCAGCCCTTCGATGATGCGGATGAGATCGCCGCGCACGGTGCAGCAGATGCAGCCGTTGTTCATCTCGAACACTTCCTCGTCGGCGCCGACGACGAGGTCGTTGTCGATGCCGATCTCGCCGAATTCATTGACGATGACCGCGAATTTGTGGCCGTGGTCCTCGGTGAGAATCCGGTTCAGCAGCGTCGTCTTGCCGGCGCCGAGATAGCCGGTCAGCACGGTCACGGGAATCTTGTCGCTCATTGCGCGCTCCGCATGTCCCTGCCCGCCCGGTGCGCGGGCGGCGGCGAGGGAGAAAATGTGAAATCAGGGGGCGGCCTTAAGCCGCTTCAGCTCCCCTTATATTGTGCTGACGCCGCCCCGCGCCACCCCGAAAGGCGCTCAGGCTTCGAGATGGCTGCGCGGCGCGCGCCCCCTGAGCACGCCGCCGGCGCGGCCCAGCACGAGGCTGACAAGATAAAGCCCGCCCGCCATCAAGATGATCAGCGGGCCGCTCGGCAGGCCGGCATGATAGGAGACGATGAGCCCGGCATAGCTGGCCGCGGCCGCAAACCCGACCGAAAGCGCCAGCATCATCGGCAGGGTCCGCGCCCACAGCCGGGCGGCGGCGGCCGGCAGCATCATGATGCCCACCGACATCAGCGTGCCGAGCGCATGGAAGCCCGCCACCAGATTGACGACGACCAGCGCCAGAAAAGCCGCCTGCGTCGCGCCCGCGAACCGGCTGACGGAGGCAAAAAAGCCGGGATCGACCGTCTCCAGCACCAGCGGGCGATACAAAGCGGCGATCGCCATCAGCGTCAGGCTGGAAATGCCGGCCAGCAGCAGCAGCGTCGCGTCGTCGAGGCCGAGCACCGAGCCAAACAGCACGCGCAGCAGGTCGACATTGGAGCCGCGCAGCGACACGATGGTGACGCCGAGCGCCAGCGACATCAGGTAGAACGCGGCGAGCGTCGCATCCTCGCGCAGGATGGTGAGCCTTGCGGCCAACGCCGCCGCCACCGCGACGATCAGCCCTGCGGCGAGCCCGCCCAGCGTCATCGCCGGCAGCGACAGGCCGGCAACGAGATAGCCCAGCGCTGCGCCGGGCAGGATGGCGTGCGCCATGGCGTCGCCCGTCAGCGCCATGCGCCGCAGGATGAGAAACACGCCGATCGGCGCGCCCGACAGCGACAGCGCCAAGGCGCCGATCAGCGCGCGGCGCATGAATTCGAATTCGGCGAAAGGGCCGATGAGGGAATCGTAGATCACGCCGCACGCTCGCATTCATGCGCTGAGGCGTCGAAGGCCTCGATCATCCGCCGCGCCGCGCCCAGATTGGCCTCGCTCAGCGCCTCGTGGGTCGCGCACCACGCCACCGGCTCGCGCGCCAGCAGCAGGGTCTGCGGAAAATGCCGGCGCACCAGGTCGAAATCGTGCAGCACGGCGAGAATCGTGCGCCCTTCCGCATGCCAGCGCTCGATCAGGCCGAGCAGGTCTTCGGTCGTATTGGCGTCGATGGCGGTGAACGGCTCGTCGAGCAGGATCAGCGGCGCGTCCTGCAGCATCAGCCGCGCGAACAACAGCCGTTGCATCTGCCCGCCCGACAGGGTGCCGATGGCGCGGTCCTCGAAACCGGTGAGGCCGACCGCCGCCAAAGCGGCGACGATGCGCGCCGACTGGCCCTTGCCGATGCCGCCGAACAGGCCAAGCCCGCCGATCAGCCCCATGGCGGCGAAATCCGATGCCGAAATCGGAAACGAGCGATCGATCTCGGCCGCCTGCGGCAGATAGGCGATGTCGCGCCGGCCAAAACCTTCGCGGCGGATCGCGCCGCCGATCGGCTTGATCTGGCCCATCAGCGCCTTCAGCAGCGTCGACTTGCCCGCTCCGTTCGGCCCGCAAATGGCCAGCAACGCGCCGGCCTCGATCCGCCCGCCGAGATGATGCACCGCCGGATGCCGGTCATAGCCAAGGGTCAGGTTGTCGATTGCAATCGCAGCCAAGGCCTATCTCATCGCCCAGAACACGCCGAGCCACAGCAGCGCCAGCAGGCCCAGCGCCGAAATCGCCCGCACCGCCGCCGACAGCCGCAGCAGCGACAGGCCGGCCTCGGCCGGCGCGCGCGCAACGTCATGGTCATGGTCATGGGCATGAACATGCGCCCCTTCGGCGGCATGGGCGTGCTGGTGCATGAAATCTCCCCCGGAGCGGCTAGGCTTGCCCGGATGCGATGTTATAACATAACATCTTTGAACAACGCCACCCCGGACAGGTCATGCTCGCCCGCCTCAAGCTCGCCGCCCTTGCCCTCGCTGTCGCCGCGCTTCCCGCCGCCGCCCAGCCCGCCGCCAAACCGAAACTCGTGGCGACCTTCACCATCCTCGCCGACCTCGCCCGTCAGATCGGCGGCGACCGGATCGAGGCGAGCGCGCTCGTCGGCGCCAATGTCGACGCCCATTCCTTCGCCCCCAAGCCCTCGGACGTGCAGAGCCTCGGCCAGGCCAAGCTCGTCGTCGTCAACGGCCTCGGCTTCGACGCCTGGGCGCAAAGACTGGTCAAGACGGCCGGCTACAAGGGCGAGGTGCTTGTCGCCTCTGCCGGCGTCGCGCCGCGCAAGGCGGAAGCGGAGCACGCGGGCCATGACCACGGCCATAGCGAGATCGACCCGCACGCCTGGCAGGATCCGGCCAATGTGAAGATCTATGTCGCCAACCTGCGCGACGCGCTGACCCGCGTCGATCCGGACGGCCGCGACGTCTATGCCGCCCGCGCCAGCGCCTATCTGGCGCAGCTCGATGCCGTGCAGGCGGAGATTGCCGCGCTATTCGCCGCCATCCCGCAACAGCGCCGCCGCGTCGTCTCCTCGCATGACGCCTTCGGCTATTTCGCCCGCGCCTTCGGCGTCGAATTCCTGGCGGCGCAGGGCGTCTCCAGCGAAGGCGACGTCAGCGCCAGGCGGCTGGCCGCGCTGATCCGCCAGATCAGGACGCTGAAAGCCCCCGCCGTCTTTCTCGAAAACCTCAGCGATCCGCGCCTTGCCGAGCGCATCGCCAGGGAGACCGGCGCCAAGATCGGCGGCACGCTCTATTCCGACGCCCTCACCCCCGCCGACGGCCCCGCCCCGACCTATCTCGACCTGATGCGGCACAACGCCCGCACGATCGCCGACGCGCTGAAATAGACGGCGTTCAACAAAAGAAATGGCCGGGATCGCTCCCGGCCATCGTCATTCAGATCTGCGCGGCAGCGTTCAGAACGGGTGATACTGGAACAGCCAGGTCTCGGTCAGCACCGTTTCGCCGTGCTTCAGCACCAGCCGCATCTCGACCGGATCGACGCCCTCGACATCGGCAAGGTCGAATTGCGCCCGCCAATGGCCGGCGACGCCGTTCGGCACGGCTTCCATCACCCTGTAATCGGTGAAGCGGCCACGCGAGGCCTGCAGCGCCATTTCCGGCTTGACGCCGAAGGGCAGCGTGGCGAGCGGCCCGCCGAGGAACTCGACCATGAACTTGCGCACGTTCTTCGGGCGCGGCTGGCCGGGCTGGCCGCCATTGCCCATGCGCGTGGCGACGCAGCGCCCGAGCGGCGAGGGAAACGGTTCGTCGGCGCTCCAGTACAGGCGATAGGCGATGTTGAATTCCGACCCGGCGACGGCGGGCTTGGCCGGCACCCACATGGCGACGATATTGTCGTGGATCTCGTCGTCGGTGACGAGTTCGATCAATTGCACTGCGCCCTTGCCCCATTGGCCCTTGGGCTCGACCCACAGGCTCGGGCGGCGGTCGTAATAAACGCCGTCCTGATAATGGTCGAAACTGCGGTCGCGCTGCAGCAGGCCGAAGCCCTTGGGATTCTCGTCCATGAAGGCCGAGGCCATGATGCGCGGCGGATTGTTGAGCGGCCGCCACAGATGCTCGCCCCAGCCGGCCCACATCGCCAGACCGTCCGAATCGTGCACTTCGGGCCGCCAGTCGACCGTGCGCGAGGTCTTGGTCTCGGAATACCAGTACATCGAGGTCAGCGGCGCAATGCCGAAGCGGGAAATGTCGCGCCGCAGGAACAGCGCCTGCTCGATGTCCATGACGACATCCTTGCCGCGCGCCATGTCGAAGACATAGGCCCCGACGACCGACGGGCCTTCGAGCAGCGCATAGAGCTTCACCTTGTCGCTGCCGGGAGCCGGCGCCTCGATGTAGATCTTGGTGAAATCGGGGAATTCCTCGTTGCGGTCGGCCACCGCCGTGTCGAGCGCCAGGCCGCGCGCCGACAGGCCGTATTGGTACAGCTCGCCGATGGCGCGGAAATAGGATGCGCCGAGGAAGGCGACCCAGTCGTTCTTGCGCCAGTCGAGCTTGCCGTCGCGCGGCTCGTGCAGCTTGAGGCCGGCAAAGCCCGCGCCCTGCGGCAGTCCTTGCGCCGGCGAATCCGCCGGCATCTTGAAATAGGATTGGTCGTAGAGGATCTCGCGCGCCTGCCCCGCCTCGACGACATGCATCGCCACGGCCTTCTGGAAGAACATGCCGAGATGGAAGAAGGAGACGCCGAAACGCCCCGGCCCCTGCGCGAACAGGGCGTGATTCATGTCGAAATTGATCTTGCCCCACGCCTCGTAGTCGATTTTCGCCAGCACATCGGGCGCCGGCCGCGAGGGGCCGACATAGGGCGCGGCCGCCATGGTCTTGGCCATCTGCTTCAGCGTGTCGAAACTGAACGGCGCGGCCTTGCCCAGCTTAAGGCCGTCCTGAGCCGCCAGCGCCGGCGCGCCGCCGACGGCGACGAGGCCCGCGGCGGTCGAGGCCGCGACGGCCTTGAGAACGGAACGGCGATCAATGGTCTCGGTCATACGAATGCATTCCCCTGCTGCCGATGCGGCGACGCGCGTCAGAATCGGCGTCGATTATGCCCTTGAGCATCCGATCCTGACATGAAAATTTGCAGACAATGATAAACGCGGGCGCGACGAAACGCCCCGTCTTTCAGGGGATCATCCGCAACGGCGATTTGCCGGCGCCAATGCGAAAGCCGCCGCATCGGCGATGCTGCGGATGCGGCCGGCGAAATCAGCCAAGCCTGTTGCGAAAATTAGCGGATCGGCTCGTGTTTGACGGCTGAGCGCATGAAATAATACAGCAGCACGAAGCCGCAGATCGCGAACACGACCTCGATGATGCGGCTCGTCAGCGTGTCGAGCTGCAACAGGCCGCCAATGGCCCAGCCGGCCGCCCAGGACGCGCCCACCATTTCCGTGCCGACGAGCACCGCCACGGCGATGAGCGTCGAAAGATTGGTCCAGTTGATCGGCTTCGTCTCGGCCACGGAACGGCTCCTGTGTTCTGCGTCATTGGCTACCCCAACCCGGCGCGCCGCGCAAGTTGTCGGGGCAGCCCTTGATTTTGGGCGCGGCTTCAGGAGCCGCGCAGACCGATCATCTGGCCGCCATCGACGACCAGCGTCGCGCCATGGGCGAAAGCCCCGGCCTGCGAGGCCAGCAGCAGCAGCGGGCCGTCGAGGTCGCCCTCGCCGCCGAAATGGCCGAGCGGAATGTCCTTGACCATCGCCGCGCCCTTGCCGGCGAGATATTCGGCGTTGATCTCGGTGACGAAATAGCCCGGCGCGATGGCGTTGACGCGGATATTGTGGCGGCCAAGCTCGATCGCCAGCGCCTTGGTCAGCTGCACCACCGCCGCCTTGGACACGGCATAGGCCGACAGCCCCTTGCCGACGCCAAAGCCGAGAATCGAGGCGATGTTGATGATCGCGCCCGGCTGGCCGGCCGCGACCATGCGGCGCGACGCCTCCTGCGCGTTGAAATAGACCGCGTCGAGATTGACGCTCATCGTGTCGCGCCAGACCTGTTCCGGCTGGTCGATGACCTTGCCCGACAGGCCGACACCGGCATTGTTGACCAGCACAGTCACCGTGCCGAAGGCCTTTTCGGCGGCGTCGAACGCCGCCGCCATCGCGACGCGGTCGGCGACATCCGCCCCCACCGCCAAAGCCCGCCCGCCGCCGGCCTCGATCTCGGCGACCAGCGCCTCCAGCCGCTCGGCCCGGCGCGCGACGCAGACCACCGCCGCGCCATTGGCGGCGAGCACGCGGGCAAAGCGCGCGCCAAGACCCGACGACGCGCCGGTGACAAGGGCGACCCGCCCGTCGAGATTGAAAATCGTGCCAGCTTTCATGGACGTTTCTTCCTTTTCTTATGTTTGTTGGCGCTCAGGCCCCGCCCCCGCCGCCGAGAGAACCCGTCAGCAAACCGAGACCGAGCACAAGTACGGCGACCGCCGCGAAAAATTCAAGGCCGCGCACGATTTTAACCGTCCGTCCTTTGTCGCCGCCGAAGCGCAACGCCAGCGATTTGGCGAAAACGGCCATGGCGGCGAGCGCGCCGGTGGTGATCGCCGTGCCGGCCGACATGGCGAACGCCGCGGCGACGCCGGCGAAGAAGACGCCCTGCGCCAGCGCGAAGACCAGCACGAGAATCGCCCCCGAACAGGGCCGCGCGCCCGCCGTCAGCACGGCGACGCCCGCCGCGCGCCACGAAAAATTGTCGCCCAGCATGGCCGGATCAGGCGCGTGGACATGGCCGCAGCCCGGCCCGTGTTCATGCTCGAGGCCGCAGGCTTCGGCGACGAACCGGCCGGCGCGGCGCGCCGGCTGCGCCCCACCGCCCGGCGCATAGGCCAGCGCGCCCGCGATCGGCGATGGCGACGGGCGCAAGGCCTCCGTCAGCGCCCGGCCTTTCACCCAGACCAGCCGCGCCCCGAGCGCCGCTATGCCGGCATAGGCGGCGATCTCGATGACATTGGCGGCCTGCGTCATCCGCGCCGCCGTGGCGTTCAACAGCAGCGCGCCGGTTCCGACGATGGCGATGGCGACGAGCGCCTGCAACAGCGCCGCAAGTCCGGCGATGGCCAGTCCGCGCCTGAGCGCCCGTTCGTTGGCCAGCATGTAGGAGGCGATGACCGCCTTGCCGTGCCCCGGCCCCGCGGCGTGAAAGACGCCATAGGCGAAGCTCAGCCCGATCAGTCCCCACAGCGCCGCCGCATCCCGGCCCACGGCGCGCACCGCGCCGGTCAGGCTGCGGTAGAAGGCGCTTTGCTGCGCCAGAATCCAGCCGGTCAGGCCCGTGGCGGCGCCGCCCGCCTCCTGCGCGCCGACCGAGAACGGGTGCTGCTGGGCCAGCGCGGCGGCCGAAAAAGCGAAAAACAACGCCAGCGCAGCAAAGGAAAGCGCGGTGTTTGAACCCTTTCCCGCCGGGAGAGGATTGTCGCGTGTCGAGAGCCGCCCCAGCGTCACGGGCACGCCACGGTGACGCGCGAGGCGAGCTTGAGCGCAAGGCCTTCGGTCTGCGGCGCAAGGCCGTCGGCCAACGATTGCTGGCGGGCTTTCTCATCCTCGGCCGAGAGCGGATTGGCTCCGAACAAGCTCTGCGAACAGCCCCCCGGCGCGTTTTCGAGCTTCACGGCTTCGATTTTCTCGAATTCGAGCGAGATGAAATAGCTCGGATCATAGACCTGCAGCGACAGCGGCTTGACGAGCTTCAGCGGCTTTTCCAGCGGCAGGGTGAAATGCAGCGCGACGCTCTTGTCGTCGCGCGCTTCGAGCCAATAATCCGTCGCCGCGCCGAAGGCGAGCTTCGCCCCGCCCGATTTGGCGAAGGTGAAATAATCGAATTCCTTGAGCTGCTCGGCATTGGTCTTGGCGATGGGCGCCAGCGCCTCGCGCGTCGGCGGCTTGCCGTCTTTGCCGAGGCCGGTCGTCACATAGGCCGAATACATCTCGTCGAAGACCCAGGAATGGCGCACGCCGCTGACGCGGCCCTCGCCGTCGAACAGGACGACGCTCTTCACCGCCACCCAGACGTGAGGGTGCGCCGCCGCAGGGACGGAAAACGCGCCAAGCCCCATAGCCAGCGCACAGACAGCGGCAAAACGCATCCCAAACCTCCTGAACGGCCGATTCAGCCACTCCTCGTTGCAGTTTGGCGTATTTTTCGGCAAAAGCGAGGCGGCCTGCATCTTCCATTGACGCGCTTGCGCTGGAATGTCAGCATTACTGACTTATACATTAGGCGCACGCTTGGCTCGTCCAGGCGCGCCACCGGATCGCAGCGCGCGGCCGGCAGGAGGAAAAAAGCATGACCCAGAGCACGCAACAGCCGCCCCTCGCTGAAGTCTCCCTCAACGACAAATACGACCTGTCGAAGAACCGGATCTTCATTTCGGGGTCGCAGGCCGTTGTCCGCCTGTTGGCAATGCAGAAGGAAATCGACCGCCGCGCCGGCCTCAACACTGCCGGTTACGTCACCGGCTATCGCGGCTCGCCTGTCGGCGGCTTCGACCAGACCTTCCATTCCGCCAGGAAGCTGTTCGACGCCAACGACCTGAAATTCGAGCCCGGCCTCAATGAGGATCTCGCCGCCACCGCCATCTGGGGCGCGCAGCAGGCCGAAATGCGCGGCGAAGGCAAGTTCGATGGCGTGTTTTCGATGTGGTATGGCAAGGGCCCCGGCGTCGACCGCTGCGGCGACGTTTTCCGCCACGCCAATCTTGCCGGCACCTCGCCGCATGGCGGCGTGCTCGTCGTCATGGGCGACGACCACACGGCCGAATCCTCGACCACCGCGCATCAGTCCGAATTCCATCTCGTCGACGCGATGATGCCGATCCTGTCGCCGGCCGGCGTGCAGGAAATTCTCGACTACGGCCTCTATGGCTGGGCGCTCAGCCGTTACGCCAGCGTCTGGGTCGGCCTGAAATTCCTCAAGGACACGGTCGAGTCGACCGCCTCGATCGATTCCACCCTCGACCGCATCAAGCCGGTCGAGCCGACCGATTACAAAATGCCGCCGGGCGGCCTGCACATCCGTCCGCGCGACGGCATTCTCGAACAGGAAGCCCGCCTGCACGAGCACAAGCTCAACGCGGTTCTGGCCTGGCTGCGCGCCAACCAGATCAACAAGATCATCACCTCCGGCGGCCCCAAGGCGAAGGTCGGCGTCATCACTTTGGGCAAGTCCTACCTCGACGTGCGCCAGGCGATGGACGATCTCGGCATCGACGAGGCGCGCGCCAACGACCTCGGCCTGCGCCTCTACAAGCTCGCCTGCGCCTGGCCGCTGGAGCCGCAAGGCCTGCGCGACTTCGCGCAAGGGCTCGACATGATCATCGTCGTCGAGGAAAAGCGCTCGCTCGTCGAGGCGCAGGTGCGCGAATTGCTCTACGGTACGGAAAACGCGCCCATCGTCGTCGGCAAGCACGACGAAAAGGGCGACTGGCTGTTTCCTTCCAAGGGCGCGCTGGAACCCAACGACATCGCCATCGCCATCGGCAAGCGCATGCTGCGCTATTCGCCCGACGCCAATCTCGAGCAGCGCGTCCAGCGCCTCGAACAGGCGCAGGCCATGCTGGCCCAGACCTTCGACGCGGGCATGCGCATTCCCTATTTCTGCTCGGGCTGCCCGCACAATTCCTCGACGGTCGTGCCGGAAGGCTCGCGCGCCTATGCCGGCATCGGCTGCCATTTCATGTCGCAATGGATGGACCGCCGCACCGAGGGCTGGACGCATATGGGCGGCGAAGGCGCCAATTGGATCGGCGAGGCGCCCTTCTCCAAGTCAAAGCACGTCTTCCAGAATCTCGGCGACGGCACCTACAACCATTCCGGTCTGATGGCGATCCGCTGGGCCGGCGACACCAAGACCAACATCACCTACAAGATCCTGTTCAACGACGCCGTCGCCATGACCGGCGGCCAGAAGCATGAAGGCGGCCTGACCGTCGACATGATCGCCCGCCAGGTCGCGGCCGAGAACGTCAAGCGCCTCGTGCTCGTCACCGACGAGCCCGGCAAATACGACGAGCGCTATGATTTCCCGGCCGGCATGCTCATCCGGCACCGCTCGCAATTGCTCGACGTCGAGCGCGAATTGCGCGACATCGAGGGCCTCACCGTCCTCATCTACGACCAGACCTGTGCCGCCGAGAAGCGCCGCCGCCGCAAGCGCGGCACGTTCCCCGATCCCGACAAGCGCGTCATCATCAACGAGCTCGTCTGCGAAGGCTGCGGCGATTGCGGCGTCAAGTCCAATTGCGTCTCGGTGCAGCCGCTCGACACCGAATTCGGCCGCAAGCGCAAGATCGACCAGTCGAGCTGCAACAAGGATTTCTCCTGCGTCAACGGCTTCTGCCCGT
>ERZ1645192.1856-NODE-1856-length-17584-cov-6.706087_pt1 | contig 17584 bp, 9 predicted proteins | sample MGYA00575354_ERZ1645192 | MGnify/ENA primary metagenome ERZ1645192 (study PRJEB40844, sample SAMN11349763) | freshwater sediment metagenome | isolation source: river sediment | host: Sediment | place: India: Faizupur Khadar , New Delhi | collected 2017-02-21 ... | reverse complement strand
CAGACCAACTGCCCGGACCTGTTCGACGGGTGCGCCAGCGGCTGGGAAGCCTTGAAGCGAATTGCCCCGTGGCTCGAAGCCAATCTTCGGCCCTCGCTCAAGGGCGCGCTCATTGGACGCACCGCGGTCCTTGCCCAGAATGTTTTTGTCGGCGAAGGAACTGTGATCGAAGACGGGGCCATGATCAAAGGGCCGGCCTGGATCGGCAGGAATTGCGAAATACGCCACGGGGCCTACGTCCGGGGATGCGTGATCATCGGAGACGGCTGCATCATAGGACACGCAACGGAGGTCAAAAACAGCATTTTGTTCAACGGCGCCGCCGCGTCGCACTTTAATTACGTGGGTGATTCAATTCTCGGGTTTAAGGCGCATTTGGGGGCCGGGGTGAAGATTTCGAATGTCAAGCTGGTCGAAGGCAACATCATGGTGCAGACGAATGAGGGGCTTGTGGACACCGGACTGAGGAAATTCGGCGCGCTGCTGGGCGACCACGCCGAGGTGGGCTGCAACACGGTGCTGAACCCGGGCTCTGTCGTAGGCAGGCGCGGCGTAATCTATCCGAACACAAATTGGCGCGGCGTGCTCCTCGATGATTGCGTGGCCAAAAATAAGGCCCCCATCCAAGTCATACGCCGGGCGGCCCCCGGCGAAGCCTCCAGATGATCAGCGCCATTGACGACCAACCCTGCGGCCCGGTCACGGACATCGAGGCCCAGGTCCGTGAGATTTTCTCTCCAAACGGGCTGCTGTCCCGCGCGAGCAACTTCGAGTACCGCCCACAGCAGCAACAGATGGCCATCGCCGTCGCGCGCGCATTGCTCGCCAAAGAGCACCTGGCTGTCGAGGCCGGGACAGGTGTCGGCAAAAGCCTGGCTTACCTCGTTCCTTCCATCCTCTTCGCCAAAGCGCACCAGAAAAAGGCGGTTATCTCCACCCACACCATCAATCTGCAGGAGCAATTGACCGAAAAAGATCTGCCGATGCTCGAAAAAATTCTGCCGGTCTCATTCTCTTTCACAATGCTCAAGGGCCGGGCGAATTACCTCTGCACAAAACGCCTGCACAAGGCCATGCAGCAGGCCCAAAGCCTGTTCACCTCCTCCGAAGCCGAGGAGCTCAAACGCATCCACGAATGGTCCCTCACAACCACAGACGGCAGCATCTCCGATTTCGAGGTCGAACCTGACTACAAGGTTTGGTCGCAGGTCTGCTCTGAACGCGGCATCTGCACCCCTAAAACCTGCGGCTTCCCCTCGGACTGGGCAAAGGACCACCCTGTTTGCTTTTTCCAGCGCGCTCGCAACCGCATCCTGGGCGCCGATGTGCTCGTGCTCAACCACACGTTGTTCTTCACTCTGCTCGGGGGAATCGAGGAGGAAGGCGAAGGCGGTATCCTGTTCCGAAACGATTTCCTCGTTTTCGACGAGGCGCACACGATGGAACACGTCGCCTCGCGGCACATCGGTCTGAGTGTTTCCAGCGGCCAGGTCCGCTACGCGCTCCAGCGCTTATGGAATCCAAAAACCGGCAAGGGCCTCCTGGCCACTCTTCGGAGAGGCGAGGAAGTGAAGCTGGTGTCCGACCTGCTCGGCGAGTCTGACGAATTCTTCAACAAGGTCGAGGATGCCTGCAACGATCTCCAGGCGGAGATTGGACGCAGCAGTTTCGGCCGCGGCAATCCCAGGACGCGAGACTGGAGCGAGTTGCGCATACGCCGGCCCGGCATCGCCCAGGACAATGTCACGCTCCACATCCAGCGGCTGCGGGAGGCCATCAGCGACTTGATAAAGGTCAGCGACGATAAAGACACCGCCCAGGAGCTGATGGAGTGCAACCGCCGCCTCTCCGAGCTGCGGCAGGAGATGACCACCTTCCTCGACCAGAGCGCCGACCGCCACGTCTATTGGGTCGAGCGCACCGGCAAAACAAACCGGGCTATCGCCCTCAACGCAGCCCCCATCGACGTCGCGGACTTCCTTCGCCAGCGGCTGTTCGGAAGTGACACATCTGTCATCATGACCAGCGCCACGCTCTCGGTCAGCGGGCGCCCCGCAATGGAGTCCCCGGAATCCGGCGAACCATCCCCGGCGCGTGGGCGCCGCCGGACGCATCGTTCCGCAAGCCAGTTTTCCGGCCTGGATTATTTCATCCACAGGGTTGGCGCGGAATCTGCCAAAGCCCTCCAGGCAGGCACACCCTTCGATTATGAGCGCCAGATGAAGATTTGGGTCGTCCGTCAGATGCCCGATCCGCGCGAGGAGGAATATCGTGCAGAGCTGATCCGCTGGATCAAACACTTCGTCCACATGACGCACGGCAAGGCTTTCGTCCTGTTCACAAATTTCAAGCTGATGCTCGAGGTTGGCGAACTCATGCAGCCGTTTTTCGACGAGATCGGCGTCGCCTGCTTCATCCAGGGCACCGGCACGCCACGCTCGCTGATGCTCGAGAAGTTCAAGGATGACGTGAACTCCGTCCTGTTCGGAACCGACAGCTTCTGGCAGGGAGTGGACGTCCCGGGCGAGTCGCTCTCAAACGTGATCATTACCCGGCTGCCTTTTGCCGTGCCCGATCACCCGCTCATCGAAGCCCGCATCGAGGCCATCGAGGCGCGCGGTGGAAACCCCTTTCGCGAGTTCTCCCTGCCTGAAGCAGTCCTGAAATTCCGGCAGGGCATCGGAAGACTAATCCGCACGAAAACCGACACCGGCATCGTCGTCGTGCTGGACAACCGGGTTTTGACAAAACAATACGGTCAATCGTTTCTCGACGCCGCGCCAAAGTGCCCCGTCCATGTTGCGTAAAAAGCGCACACCCCGGGACCACCGGTGCGCGCCGTGAACCACCCACACACGCGAACCCGCCCCGCCCGGCCGCATTACTTCGCGGGCACCCAGCCTTGGCCGGGGATGTACTCACGGTCGCCCCTGGGCGTCGATTTGCATCCGAAACCCACAAAAACAAGCACCGCAAGCAGCAAAACACAAAGCTTTGACATGCCCGGATTTTAATCCAGATTCCTGACGGGGCAAGTAAAGCCCTCTTGGAAGGTATGCCAGACCCTGGACGCGAGTTTTTAAACGGACACCTGTTGCTGGACAGCGGCCAGCTTCGTGGCTCCTTCTTCCAGCGCACGGTCGTGCTTATCTGCCAGCATGATTCCGAGGGCGCCTTCGGCCTGGTGCTGAACAAGCCCACCGGCAGCATTGTTGGCGATGTCCTGCTCTCGGACGTTCCGGACTCCTTGAAAAGCCTTCCCGTCTTTTCTGGCGGCCCGGTGCAGCCGACAGCCCTGAGCTACCTGCGCGAGTCCGGCAGCAGCGACCACGAGGAACCTGTCATTCCCGGCGTGACCATCGGCCATTCGCTGGAATTCCTGAGAGACTTCGCCGGCCAGGAACCTGATCCCGGCCAAATAAGACTCTTCGCCGGTTACTCGGGCTGGAGCCCGGGCCAACTCGAAAGCGAGATCAAACGCGAGGCATGGCTCACCCACCCGGCCAGCTTCGACCTGATTTTCCAGGCGCAACCCGACCAACTCTGGCAGCACGTACTCCGCCTCAAAGGCTGGCAATACAGGATTCTCTCCCAGATGCCCGAAGAGCCGGAGTTGAATTAGACAAACAACGGTTTTTTATTGCACGACGCCTCAATCGGGTGTTGCATAACCCCACTGCCACGCCTCACGGCCCGCACGTGCGCGCGCCAGAGACTGGCAGCGAAGATATGGCTAAAACTTCTACCCAGGAAAATCCCATGACAACCGACCTGTCCCGCCGTTGCTTCATCAAGACCACCGCCGCCGGCCTTCTCTGCTCAGGCTCCCTCGCCGGCCTCACCCAACTGCTCCACGCCGCCACTCCGGCTTGCGCCAAACCGGCTTCACGGGTCCGAATCGGCAGGATCTACCTCGGCCGCGAGAGACCGGGCTGGCCCATGCACAAGGTTGACCTGGCGCAGGAACGCCAAGCTTTCGATGCGGCGCTCGCCAAGCTCGGCAATGCGCTCGATGAATACGAGTTCGTTGATGGCGGAATCATTTCCGAGACCGCGCAATTGCCCGAGGCTTTCTCGAAGTTCAGTAACGTGGATGGAATCCTCGCGATACAGCTCAGCATGGGCGTCGGCGGCATTATCCAGGCAGTCCTCGAGAAGCAGTCTCCCATGCTGCTGTTTGCTCCACCTTACACAGGGCACGAATGGCACATCGTCGCGTCCTTGCAGCGCCAAGGCAAACTCATCGAGAGCTATCCGACCAGCAAGGTCGAGGATCTGCCCGCAGCTCTCCGGCCCATCCGAGCCATACACCGGCTCAAGGAGGCCCGCATCCTTCATATCAGCACAGGCCCGGCCGACCCAAACTATTGCAGCGCCCTGAACAAGAAGTTCGGCACGGAAATCATTTCTTTGAAGCTCGAAGATCTCAAAGCCGCTTACCAAAAGGCGGATCGCGGCGAGGCCATGGCCGACGCAAGAAAATGGATCCGGGAAGCCGGCAGGATCGTCGAACCCACCCGGCAGGAGATCGAGAATGCCTCCCTGATGTTTATCGCCATGCGCGATATGCTGGCAGAACACGGAGCTGTGGCCGTCACGATGAACTGCCTCGGCATGAGGCTCATGGATGTTGGCATGGCCTACCCCTGCCTGGGATTCGTCCGGCTCAACAATATGGGACTGGGCGGTGTGTGCGAAGCCGATATCAAATCCACCATGACCCACCTGATCTTCTCAAAACTGGTCGGCGTCCCCGGATTCGTCACAGACCCTGTTTTCGACCTCTCAAACAGCACGATCATTCACGCGCACTGCGTTGCCGCCACCCAAATGGAAGGCCCCGCAAGCAAGCCCGCCAAATATCACATCCGCAGTCATCTCGAGGACGGGCGCGGCGTTTCTCTCATGGTCAAAATGCCCGTCAACCGGAAACTCTCGATGGCCCGCCTCATCGGCACCGACATCATGCTCTTCTCGACAGGTCAGGCCGTGGACAGCCCGTTCGTGGACCGCGGCTGCCGCACCAAGCTCACGATGAAGGTGGACCACATCGAGAAATTCCTCGAAGGCTGGTCCAGCGGCCTGCACCGGGTTGTGTTTTACGGTGATCACGAGCGCGATATACGGCGCTATTGCCGCTTCGCTCAAATTCGCCTTCTGCACGAAGGTGTCGATGATCTCCATAATGTCGAGGGGTTGGAGTGGGAACCCCGCGTGCACGCCTGATTCCCGGGCCACGCTTGATTGCTGTCAAGAGACTCGGACACGGCGTCGGTTATGCCGACGGGCGATGTTCGCGCCTTGCGCGGCCTCACCTCACACGCGGCTCACAGGATCGACTGTATGGGCCGAGGTTTGAGACAGCCTCGATATTTCTCCGGTCGAGGGAATGGCCGGGGGCTTCTTATCCTCTCCGGGCCGCAGCGCAAAGGCCCGGGTCACACCGGAGTCAACATCGTCCGGCTTCATCCCTTCAAACACGAGCAATCCCTCAATCAATGGGGAATACACCCCCATCCGAAGCAGTCTCGCGTCGAACTGGCCCGGGGGCAGAAGTCTCTTCTACCGGTTTGTCGTTAAATCCAGTTCCCATATGTCGTCCAAGGCAAGAAACCTTACAAAGAAGTCGGAAAAAAAATGTTTGGAGCATGCAGACAGGACCACCGAGTGCCCGGAGAGACTGCGCAGGAAATCCCGCACAGCGACTGCATGCACACTCTTACTGGGCCGCCACTGCGGCACGTGCCTCACAGGGAGCGTCGTTGTATATCTTCAACTCGAAGGCGCCATCCGGTTGTTCCTCCACCATCCAGATCCCCGTGTTTGTCATGCTGGGCGTTTTATCGAGGTTGTCCTTCGTTAACATCTTGAGCAGGGCCCTGCCGCTGTTGCCGTGTCCGACCAGCAGGATGGATTTGTTCGACCCTCCGAATCGCTTCGTGATCAACTCAATGACCTCCTCGGAGACGAGGCGAATGGCCGCATTCCGCCTGGCATCCCTGGCCTGCGGGAGTTCGTAATGCTTCTGCGCCCCGTTTCTCATGCGGAGCACGTCTTTTTCCTCATCAGGAAGTTCAACGGGCTTTCCGGCTTCGATGATCTTCTCCCGCTTCGCGTTCGGAAGATCCTTTGCGAGCACATCGCCGGCGCCGCCAAACTCATTTAGTTCCGGCCAGATTTCACCTTTGGCTCCAACCGCGCGAAGGTAAGGCAAAACGGTATGCCGTGTGCGCCAAGCCGGGCTTACCGCGATAAAGTCAAACTTGAGCTTCTTGAGCCTTTCGGTGGCAGCAGCCACCTGGGTCTTGCCTTTTGGGGTGAAGGCGTCCGCGTTGCCAACGTAGTCCGGCCATTGGTCCTTCGGCACGTTTTTGTATTGCTTTACAACATTGTGACCGCCTTCGGCGTGTCGTATGTAGTAAATCTTAAGCCCCGCCTGGGAAGACCAGACAAACGAGAAGAAGAGCACGAGACCCACAACGGCCTGGCAGAGTTCGGCGTTAAGACGCTTATGGCTGGAAGTCGAAAACATAATGATTAAGGATAAAGCACCGGCCGTTTGCTCCTCAATTCGAAAAAGGTCTCAAAAGACTCTCTCCCGTATTCATGCTGCGATTTTTTGGCGGAGCGTGACTGTGTCCGCAAGCACCAGTCGCAGCGGGAGCGCGTTCGGTCTCTCAAGCAAAGATCGCGGTTTTCTTCCAGGCATCCCGGGGCGTCGGGGCTATGGCCGCAGCACGCTCACCGGTCCTTCGATCTTTAAGCTCGCGGCCTCGATGGACGCCGGGGCGCCGGCTTTGCGAAAACCCGCCCTGGTCTTTTTCCCGTTTAACTCGATCTCGAGGACTGTGGCCTGCGGGGTGTCCCGGCGCCTGGCTTTAACGGTCGGCGCGCTCGTTCCTTTGTAGGGGAACAGCAGGGTTATGTTCTCGGCGGTTCTTTCCGTGGCCACCGTTGAGGCCTCGACATGCCATTGGTTCGGGAATTCGCCACGCAGGGGCGCCGGGTTGAATCCGTCCCATTGTTTGAATTTGAGCGGCTGTTCAGCCATGTAGCGGACAAGCAGGCCTGCCTTTGGCTGCTGCAAGCTCAGGGTCTGCGCGTCGGAATCCACTCTAAATTCCGAAAAGCCGTGAAGCATAAACTGGAACGTGGACGGCTCCGGGGCTTCCAGTTCATCGAAAAGCACGATGATATCCGGCTTGATGAACAGCACATGTCGCAGGCTGCGCTTGAGGCGTCCGCCATAGGCCATGGCGGCGTCTCCACAAAAGTAGTCCCACCCTTCGCCATGCTCTTCGGCAACCATGCGCCCCGGCGAAGGGCCATGGGGAATCTGGCCTTGGCGGTCCACAAGCACGGCATTTTGTGAAACCGTTTCATGCACCCACTTGTAATGGAATCCTGTCCCGTACCAGTCCCGGTAAACACACGCCGGCAGAAGACACTCCCCATACGCGTTCAACTGAAAACTGTTCTGTGGATTGAACCCGTGACTCATGCTGCCAAATGGACTGCACTTGAAAAGGAAGTGCACATCGTCTGCGGAATCCAACAGTGTCGTGTGCATGCTTGCAATCCCGGTGCCGCGGAAAAGCTTCGATGTTGGAAGATCCGTGGGCGCCCTGGGCGCGGGCGGTTTCGGCAACGTGGCCTCATACAAAAAGCCAAGGATACCGCCCCCGCTCTTCATGTTCCATTGCTCGCCCCACCATTGCCAGTAAACCGAGTTGGGCGCGCGGTTGGCGGTCTCGCGGGTGAAGTAGTCGAGGAAGTGACCCCAGCCCGAGGGAGGCCGATGTGAGAGATCGCCAAAACCCTGGTTTGGAGAGCCTGGGGGCGCGACATACAGGCCAAAATCGCCAACATGCGAGAAGAACGGCTTCTTGAATCCGTCAATCTTCAGAGCAACATCCATCGCGTGCAGCCACCAGACGATTTTGCTCATGTAGCCGGCCCAATAGTTGAGGCCTTCATGCCAACCGCCATCAGAGTCCGACCAGACCGGATAAACTGCGTAAAACTTGTTCAAGGCAAAATCGAGCCATAGTCCCGCTTCCGGTATTTCTCCGAAGAATACAATCGCGCTCTCGCCGATCTTGTGAAACGTGCGGTTGCCGTGACTGTTCCGCGGGCTGTTGATGGCGCCCACGCCGTTGCCCACCTCGCCGCTGACCCAGGCATCGCGAATGCGGCGCTGCACCACCGCCTGCACCGTCTTGCGGTCCGTTGCCGAAAGCATCGGATACGCCCAGTCATAAACCCGTGCGATCCGGTGCAGCAACGGCTTGGCAGCCTCACAATTGCGCCTGAAATTCGTTTCCGCGGCGGGATCCCACGCGGCAAGAGCCATCAGACGACGCCGCGCCTCCTTGCCGTACTTCTGCTCGCCTGTGAGCATGTACACGAAAGCGACCGTTTCAGCCTCCGTGCATGCCTGCATGGTTTGCTCCCGGTTTTTCCACCAGTTCCGCAAGAGCGTCATGTCTGTTTTGACGGTGGCGGTCCCGGGCTCCCGCGGCTCGGGCACCAGCCTGGCGCCAACCAGTTTGTCGGCCTGCGCGCGGAGAACGGAGAACTTTTCTTTATACTCCCCGGCGGCGGCCGCGCGCAATCCGGGAAGGGTTTCCGGCCGAACGAACAGCCGCGGATGCCCCGACGGCATCAGACGTTTTCGCTCGGCCTCGGACGGCAGCGGGAATGGGACCGCGCCGCCGGGAATCTCGAACTGGCGCACCGTGCTCCAGTCGGACACCTGGCCTTTGGCCGTCGTGTAGCTATAGCGCCAATACCAGGCGCCGGGGCTCAATACTTTGTCGTGTGTGTAGCAGTTGAATCGAAGCCCGGTCGCGGAATACGCCGTCTTGAAATCGGGCGTCTTTGACCACTGCACCTGGTACGATGCAGCGCCATTCTCAGCAACCCATGTCAGCGATGGAGGATTCAATTCCACGCTCTCTCTGTCCGCAGGACGATAACCGGCCTCCCTGGCTTGCGCAGGGCGATTGGCGACGCGAGGCTGGGCCATGCATAAAACACCCGCCAGGCAGGCTGCAAAGACAAAAAGTCGTGCTCTCATCGTGTAATGGACGTAACGGAACGGCCGTATCATCAAAATATGTTGCCCTGAAACGGCTGGAAAACCAATGCCGGACAGTATAACACAAAAAAAGATTCTGCATCCATTCCTTCGTTTCATGCGTCCGCGCTGTGTCCCGCTCAGTTCCCTCTTGATCTCCCCCTCTCCTGCGCCATTCTTTCAACCATGGCAAATGCAGCCGAACAGGTCACTTTATACGTCAATGCCGTCATCCACACGATGGATCCCGCCACTCACGTCGCGGAGGCTGTCGCGGTTTCAGGCAATCGCATTCTCGCGGTGGGAAGCAATTCGGACCTGCGTGGACGCCACGCTCAAGCCCGGCGCGTTGATCTGGGCGGGCGTCTTCTGCTGCCCGGATTTAACGATGCGCACGTGCATTTTATTTCCGGCGGATTCAGCCTGTTCGCGCCCGACTTGAGAAACACTGCCACACCGCGGGAATTCGCCGAGGGCATTGCCGCCTACGCGCGCAAACTGCCCGCCAATGCGTGGATACTGGGAGGCGAGTGGGATCACGAGAAGTGGCCCGGCACACCCCTGCCCACCCGCGACCTGGTTGACAAATCCACCACCGGCCACCCGATGCTCGTCAGCCGGTTTGATGGCCACATGGCCCTGGCAAACAGCCAGGCGCTGCAACTCGCCGGGATTGACCGAAACACCCCCGACCCCGCCGGCGGCCTGATTGTTCGCGATGCGAAGGGAGAACCCACAGGCGTTCTAAAGGATTCCGCGCAGGACCTGGTCACCCGCATCATCCCTCCGCGCACCGCTGAAGAAAAGCGCGCCGCCACGCTGGCCGCTACCCATCACGCTGCTTCCCTGGGCGTCACAAGCGTCAGTGATATGTCCGCTGACGATGACGTGCCGCTCTACCAAACCCTGGCACGCGAAGGCCTTCTCAAAACCCGCATTTACGGCGCCCGGCCCATTACCTCCTGGGAAAAGCTCGCCGCGCAAACAAAAGAGGTCTCGCCCGCGAACCAAATCGTGCGCATCGGCGCGATCAAGGGCTTCTCCGATGGAAGTCTCGGCTCCTCCACCGCTTATTTCTTCGACCCTTACGCGGACCAGCCTGACAACCGCGGCCTGCTCTTTGATCAAATGTTTCCCGACGGCATCATGCTCGATCGTGTGCGCGCCTGTGACAAAGCCGGCCTGCAGGTGATGATTCACGCGATCGGCGATGCGGCAAACCGGATTATTCTGGACATTTATGAACGCGTGGCAGCGGAAAACGGACCCCGCGACCGCCGTTTCCGGATCGAGCACGCACAGCATCTCCATGCCGACGATATCGCGAGATTCGGGCGGCAGCAGGTCATCGCTTCGATGCAACCCTATCACGCGGCAGACGACGGCTGCTGGTGCGAACGGCGAATCGGGGCGGCCCGTTGTGCCGGCGCTTACGCGTTCCGTTCCCTGCTCAAAGCCGGCGCCATCCTTGCCTTCGGCTCAGACTGGCTGGTGGCGCCCCTGGACCCCATCCCTGCAATCAAAGCTGCTGTCACGCGCCAAACTCTGGACGGCAAACACCCGGACGGCTGGGTGCCCGAGGAGTGCATCACCGTCGGGCAGGCGGTGCGCGCCTGCACGATGGGCTCGGCTTACGCCGAGTTCGCCGAAAATGAAAAAGGCAGCATCTCCCCGGGCAAGCTCGCGGATTTCGTGGTGCTGGATAAAAACATTTTCAAAATGGACTCCCAAAGCATCGACTCCGCGAAGGTCATCTTGACGGTGATGAATGGCCGAAAGGTGTTCGAAAAATCCGGGGTAATCTCCTGACGCACCAGCGGAGCGTAGCCGGGCAGCTCAACACTGTTACGCGCTGATCCGCGTTTTACCGGCTACTCCTCGTTGAGCAACCGCGCGCGCGCGGCTTCCATGTCCGACTTCACCTGCGCAATTCGCATCCGGATCAACTCGCGGTTTTCCTCACGCGCGGCGCCCAACTCGCGGGTGAGTTCCTCGATCCGGGTCTGATAAGCCTCGTTTTGAAGCACCAAACGCTCCTCGAGACTCGCAAGGCGGCGGCCGGCGCTTTCCGCCTGGGTTTCCGCCTCCCTATGCTGCTCCATCAGGGCCGAGCGATCTCTGATGAGCCGCCGAACAAACTCATTCTTCAACCATTCCACCAGCCCCCGCTTCGTCGCATCCGCATCCGGAACACCCCTCCGCATCACCGGTTTCAGACTCTCAGCCCGCGTTCTGTCCGGGTCATCGCCTTGCAGCACACAGGACGAAACCACCGGAACCGTGGAATCACTGCCGGTGGTCGTCGAACGCGGCGTCACCACCACGTAGGGACCCTCCGCAAAATCTTTCGGAATCAACAGCGTCGGTCGCCTCGCCCTTGGCCGGAGTCTCAGTCCAAGCCATATGCCAAAAGACAAGAGGATCGCCGCAACGCCACCGATGAGAACATAGCCGCTCGGGCTGATGCCGTTGCGCCCCGGACGGGCCGGCGCCAACGCAATCGCACTGGTGCCCGCCGCGCTTGGTCCGGTTTTTGCAGCGATGCCGGTCGAGGAAGACCCTGCGGTCTGAGGTGACGTTTCCTGGACCGTTTTGGACTTCATGGCAAAAGACGCGGATCCTTTTGCGGACTTTGAAGCGGCGCTGCCGGCTCCCGCCTTTTTCTTCGCAGCAGGCCGGGTCGCCGCCAGGACGGGCCGCGCCGTCGAATCCAGAACGGCCAGAAGAATCGAAACGTTGGTTCCGATCGGGCGTACCACCTTGAAACTGCCCGGCGTTTGCGCGTACGCCAGGCGATTCGAACCGAGATTCTCCGCCGCCAGGAACCCGCGCTGCGCCAGTAATCGCTTTGCCGGTGGGGCCAGTCTCGCAATGCCGAACACACCGCTGCACATCAGCACGTAGCTGGAAGGCCGGTTCGTCTCCCACGCGTTTACAGTCCCGACCTGGTCAATGACCGATTCAATCACCTGCGCATTCTGCGTCGCCTTGCCGAGTTGCAGCGAGATCACCCCGATCTTCTCGGACCCGACCTCGACGGCCGCAAACGCGAATCCCGAGGCCGGGTGGTTCGTCCCCGCCCGCTCAGTCCAGGCGTAGTAACCCCGATGCCTGGAAATAATGGCCACTTCCCGGGGGTAGCGCGCCTGGTCCACAGCCCCGAATCCGGAACAGGTCAGCACGGCGTAACCCGCCGGCTCGAGTGCCTGGGCCAATGTTCTGCATGTGTTCCAGTTCCTCACGCCCTGCGCCAGAATGATATCCGGCATTTCCACCGAGATTTCAGCAGCCAGATTGGAAATAGCCTGTCTGTTGAAAGGAATCTCGCATGAGAGAACGCGCACCGGATCGGCAGCCGCGGCAAAATGCCCGCCCGCCAGAAGCAGGATGGTAATGGCTGTTGTTAATCCGCGCGTGTTCATTCGGCTGAAATTGCGGCAAGGATCAGTCCGCCACGTGCGGGATCCGATACGATTTCAATGCTTTCAATCTCGGCTTCCGGCGCAATGTTGGTCCAGGTTGTGACAAACAGGCGGCTCCGCACGCCCGCACTCTTTCCCGCGCTGGACGCGGCGCTTTCCCAGACCGGCCGAACCGCGCCTGGCTCTGGCTGAGCGGAAAGCCTTCTCCAGAGGCCAACGTCTTTCCCGCAAACCAGCGGGATCTCAAGCCGCGCACTGTTGCCCGTAAACTTGATTACGTATGATCCCGCAGGCTTGCCCTCGTCCCCCTTTGTCCAACCCGCCAGCGAATGCAGAAAATGCAAACGCTTGCACTTCAGTTTGACCGGGACGCCGCCCACCCGTTGCGGAAACCTCTTGTTCACCCCGGCGCCGGCCAGTTGAACCAAGCCTCGCAAATCGAAGGTGGTTCCATTAATCACCTGCAACCCTCGAGGCGCCGCAGAGTAATTCTCGTTCGTCTTTCCGAGCCAGTTCTCGTTCAGGCCCACGTTGTAGAATTTCGAAAGATCCAATTGCTTCGGCGTCGCCTTAACGCTGCGAACCGGGTACTTCAAGGTTCCACGACGAGGCTCATTCGCGAAGAGCCTGGCGGGCTCCAGGTTCGATGATGCGATGATGTTTGTAAAAGCATCCTCCCACCGGGAAGGCGCCTCGAACAGTTTTCCGTCGAAAGACAGGTTCAGGGTCGGAGAATGCAGCCTGCACCGCACGACGGGAACATCCGAGCCGAGCAGACCCATTTGCCGGCGCTTCCACTCGCGCCGTGTCCGATTCGGATCGTTTGGGCTCAAGGCGCCAAGAGGCAGGGGGTTGAATTCGAAAACATACGAACACGGAATCCTCGGGTCGCTCAGAGGTGGTGGCTCCAGCGCCCCGGTGCGCCGGCTCACCGGGCAGACGAGCACATTGGGATCGGCAATGTACTTGGGCACAAGGTCCGAAAGCCACATCGGCAGGTCGAGCCGGTCTCTGCGATACGCGGTAATGGCTGCGTGAATGACGCCGAGATTCTTTTTGCACTCCTCGCGCTCGCGCAGGGCCAGTGCGGCTTCCGTCGAAACCAAATTGGTTTCCGCAGCCCGGCTCGCACCGGGTTGCAACGCCACGCACACCCCCATTACCGCGATAAGGGGCAGCCGGGCTATACAGATTCGCATACTTCAACCATGCTCATGGATCCCACGCGCTCATGTCACCCCGCAGCAGCCGCGGTGTCAAGCTGTCAGTGCGGCAAACCATTTCTCAACGGCCTCGACGGAAGCTCAAAGCGGCTTCCGCAACAACTCGACCGCCGCATCCACCAGCAGGCGGCCGCATTCGTCGGCCCCGAGGCTTCGCACCCCCATTTCGTAACCGCCCCGCGCTCTATCCCCCGGCATGCCGACATATTGCACCCCGAGGCCGTTCGAGTAGCCCAGCACGATGGTGTGCGCAAACGGGGATCGCTCGAGTATCTCGTGCGACAGGGCGCTGAGCGGCTCGCCGGGCAAGGAGACAATCGCCAGTTCGCCGCATGTGATGGCCTGGATTTCGCAAGGCAGATGCTCCCGCCCAAGCTCGGCGCGGAGGCTCTCCTTCACAGGCGCTTTGACAATGGTGCTCGCGACACGAAAATCGTTCGTCAGCGATAAAGGATGAGTCACACGCGCAGCTTTCAATGCCCTGTCAATAATGGTCCTCGAGATCTGATCCCGCGCATCCAGTCCGCGCCGGACCGGGTTGATATCCCCTGCGCAGCCTTGCAGGAAAATGGATTCCCCGCCGAGTTCATTCGCGAGAGCCGCCGAAACGGGCCCGTGCCAATCCCCGCAAACACCGTCATATTTCGGGTAGGCCACAACCGCATGCAAGGCGGTATGATAAAGCGAGGCGACCGTTCGCCCCTGTTCATCCCGCAGCAGCAGAAGGGTCAGCGTCGGATCCACCCGCCCATACCTCAGCCCGGAGGGCAGCGCATACACTTCGGTAGCGCTGGTCAGAGTTTGCACGGAGCCATCCGGTTTGATCGGACGCCGGTTGAACATCACATCCCCCACGTAGGCGCGACTGATTGACAGCGTAACCGGCTTCAGGTTTTCGACGGCCGATGCGACCGCCTGCGCGGTCGAGTCAATGAGCTTCTGTGCCCATGCCGGATAGGCAGGGTCGGTCAAAAATGAATCCAGCACCTTTTGCTCAGCCTGGGTCAGGGGATCGCCATACACCGGGGACCATGGGGCGGAATGGTTGTGCGTCGCGGTAACCATGATATCGCCCGCTTTAATGCCGGTCTTCTTTTGAATGGCATCCCGAGCCCTGGCTGCGGCGCCTTCCATCGGATAAAGCAGTTCCCAACTGACCATGGCGATGCGTTTGCCGGAGTGCTCCAGAACCACCGCCCGCGTGTAGATCGGTTCCAGGATTTCTCCGTAGGGCTTGTGCGTGATCCAGTTGCTGAGGTTCGTGCCGGGAGTGATCTCCACACGGGCAGCACCCGCTTTGAGCCCCTCCGCCGCATGCGTCTCTTCAGGACTGATCATGCTTGCCAGAACCCACACCCACAAGGACAGCCAGACTCTGCATTTGTCGCTCATGGGGGCATCATACATCAACCCCCTTCACAGGCCAGTTTCTAAAGCAGACCCACCGATCGAATTTGAACCGGCCTGGCAGCAAAGAGTCAGGACCGGGGTTCCCAGGCAGTCTTAAGTTCGTAAACATTCAGTTCCCTGAAAACCACGGGCGCGCCTTCCGCACGAACCTCGAGTTCCAGATCTGCCGGGTCCGCGCAAAAGGCGGCGGGCATATAGACCCGTCCATCGCCGGCAAACACCTCGATGCTGGTGCGATCGAGATAAACGATGATCCGCTGGGCGCCGTTTCCCGAAAGTGGGGCAGCCGCCTTCAACCCGTTGACTTCCAGTTCCTGTGTGGCGCCGTCGTACGTTACGATGGCGCCCCGGATCACAAAGTGTGTGCGCGCCTTCGCCGGCTCAAACTCTGCCCGAAGTTCAACCAGCTCCGCCCTGCTATCTTTAAGCGGATTTTTGGCGTTCGGATGAATGGTGATGCTCTTGAGGTTTGTCATGCGGCCACGGAGCTGTTCCAGCTCGGTAACAGGCAGGCGCACGAGACGGGGTCCCGCAAGCGTTCCAACCAGACGCAATTCCTGCGGAAGGCTCATGCACTGGTTGAACGGCATTCCAGGGGAAGGCGCTCTCAGCCAGCCGATCTGGATCCGGCGGCCCTTCGGCTCCGCGTGAAATGTTTGCGCCGCGTAAAAGACGTTTCCATAAGGCCCCTGCAGCCGTTCCGCATCCGGCCTGAACTCGCGGCCATCAAAAGTTCCCACTGCATATTGCCCGTTCGCGGCCGTCAGGACCCACCGTTTGCGCCTCACATCACCGTCGAGAGGCAACTCGAAGAAATCCGGGCATTCGAAAAGATAGTTGTCGCCCCGGGTTCCGCCTTCGCGAGTTCCAACACGCGTCCAATCGCGGAGATTGGGCGAAGTGAAGAACTGGATGCTGTGCTTTGCTTCGGGCAGTGCGACATAGAGCGCCATCACCCATTGACGGCTGGGCTCATACCAGAAGACTTTAGGGTCGCGATTGCCTTCGGTAACCTGGCCGAGCACGGGATTGCCGGTGAACTTGGTGAATGTGCGACCGTCTGTGCTGGCCGCCAGACATTGAACTGTGGGTTTGCCCGCAGCGGTGTATAGCAGGACCAGCGCGGGCGCCTTCTTCGCCCCGAAACCGCCGGTATTGTCCGCATCCACGACGGCGCTCCCGCTATACATTGGCCCGAACCGGTCCGGCGCCAGGACATCGCCCAGTTCCCGCCAGTGAACGAGGTCCCGGCTCACGGCATGTCCCCAATGCATGTTCCCCCAGTTGTAACCGTAAGGGTTGTGCTGGTAGAAGAGGTGATACTGTCCATTGAAGAACGCAAGCCCGTTGGGATCGTTTAACCAGCCACGCCGGGATGAGAAATGAAATTGGGGTCGCAACGATTCGCGGTAAAGATTTGCAGCGTCTTTGATTTGATCGCCCTGCTCGATCAAACTCAAAGCCGATGAATCCTCCGGCAAACGGTCCACTACCAGGGACACACTCTTGCCACGCCACGCGCTCGCGTCCACGAACGCCCACCAGTCCGGCGCGGTGTCAGCCAACTCGATGGCGTTAGCCACTTCCATTTTGCCGGCCACGAACACAGTCACATTCCTCCGCGGAGCTCCGTTGCGGATGGGAATTTGCAAATAACGGCCGCTGATGTGAAACCCGCGACTTGCGTCCCGGATCATCCGTGGCGGATCGGAGTCCGACTGGTGGATGTGATCGACATTGATATGGCCCCAGCCTCCCGTTCGTTTGTCGATGATCCGGACTGAAGCGTGCCGTCCGGCCAGGTCGCTGACTTTCCACGCTTGCCATTGCAGTTCCTCGCTGCCGCCTGGGGCGAGATTGGTTCCAGTCGCAGTCCTGAAAGCCCGGCCATCCACAAGCAACTCCATAAAGGTCTCGCCGGCATAGCCGCCGCCGCCGATCAGGAAGTTGATATTGGAGCGGGCGATTTCGAATTCGGGGCTTGTCAGCGCACCGATGCTGCGGTCGCCATTGTTAAAGGAGTTGACCAGGCCCCTGCCCCGAAACCCATCAACTTTCATTTGCCCGGGCAGCGTTCCTTTGGCCGGCCCGGAGCCAAAGGCATCACCTTCAACCCTCCACAAGCCGTAATCCGGCCCTTCAAAATCGGCGATGAGGATATCCTGTCTCACTGACGCAGCATCGGCCTGAAGACACAGAGCCGCAGCCAGGATTAAGACCATCGACCGAACTGTGTTGCGCCATCGAATCCGCAGCCCGGAGACGGAATTGCGCGGCGCCGATGTGCCCTGTGGACATTCCCTTTTCGCAGGCACAAGCGCCGCATCCACTGCCGATGATGAGTTACCCATATACTTAGCGGGAATCATCCAGAGTTTTTGGCGAGACACAAGACTCGGTGATGGCAGATGGCCATCCAGCAAGCCGGGATCGTGTTGGAGCATTCCCGC
>ERZ1645192.1853-NODE-1853-length-17588-cov-7.251069_pt1 | contig 17588 bp, 17 predicted proteins | sample MGYA00575354_ERZ1645192 | MGnify/ENA primary metagenome ERZ1645192 (study PRJEB40844, sample SAMN11349763) | freshwater sediment metagenome | isolation source: river sediment | host: Sediment | place: India: Faizupur Khadar , New Delhi | collected 2017-02-21 ... | reverse complement strand
ACCAAACCGCCTGTGATGACGATGGTTCCGCAGTTGGTGTTTCCTTTTCCGCCTCCAATGCCGGCTGCGCGCCGACCCGTGGCTTCCACTTTACCGCCGTTGATGGTGATATTCACCGTCCCGCTGTACTGTCCGCCGCCGATGCCCGCGCCGCCGAGAGCGCCGCCATACGCATAGATATCCCCGTTATCTATGCGTATGCTGCCAGCGCTTCCGGACGCGTCTGCGCGCCCATAGTTTCCGGTGCCGATTGCGGCTCCGTAGGTGCTGCTTGAAAGCGTTGCGGTAATTTTTCCGCCAGATATGGTGATGGATCCGCAATGGGCATAGTGCCCGGATCCAATTGCCGCCGAATTTTGCCCGGCTGTCGCGGTAATCGTGCCGCCGGTGATGATGATTTCGCCGCCCAGTTCGGTCGTGCTGGCCCCGTTGCCGCTGCCGCCGCCGATGCCTGCGCCGTAAGCGCTGCCGTAGGCACGAATGGTGCCGCCCGAAATCGTGATTCTCTCTGCCTGGTGCATGCTGCCCGCGCCGATGCCTGCGCCGCTGCTGTTGCCAGTCGCGGTGACCGTTCCGTTTGAGATGGAGATGACCCCGCTGCTGCCCACTGCGCCGCCGCCGATTCCCGCGGCATCCAAACCGGCTGTTGCCGTAATCGTTCCGCCCGAAATGTTGATTCGTCCGCCGGCTTTGTGCTGTCCGCCGCCGATACCCGCGCCCGCTTGGCCGCCGATGGCGGTGATGGTGCCGCCTGTGATATTGATGGTTCCCGCATTGGTCTCATTGTCGCCGCCGATGCCCGCACCGCGATAACCGCCGGTCGCCTTGCAGGTGCCTGTACCCGATATCGTCAGGACAGTCGAATCCTCCACAGCGATGCCTGCGCATGTGCTGCCCGATGCGAATGAGTTGGTCGAAAGCAGTGTCAGCGTATTCGTTCCGCCGGAAAACGCCAGCGCGTTTCCGCTGGCCGCGCTGACCATGACGTTTTGCACGGTCAGATTGACGTCCGGCTCGCAGATGATGTTGATATCATAGATGGTCGCCGTATTCGGAGCGGTCAGTTTGACGGATGAGCCGGAGGCAACCGTGATTGTATCGCCGCTGACCAGTCCCAATGTGGAGATATCCGTATCCGAACTGACGGGATAATTCGCGCCGAATGCCACAGCGGGTATCAAAAGAACCGCTGCACATGCCAGCATCATCGAGATATACAGTTTCTTTCCGAATACGTTTTTCATCTCGTCCCTTGGCTCTTCCGGGTTATGGTTTCTCTGGCCTTCCTGCGTACTGCCGCAATGCAAAGTGCACTGCAAGTAAAAGCATGGATTTCAGCAATACGATCGGCTATTCAATTAAGAGAAATGGCATATATATAAAATTAATTGATTAACGTATTTCGTGAATTTATTGTAAACCTTCATATGTTCTTTTTAGGTTCCCCTGCCGTTCCCTATCCGTTCCACGAATTCCCCGAAATTGGCAGAACCATAAGTACTCAAATGATAGAAAAAAGCAAAAAAGGCCGCAGTTTTTCGCAGACCTTTTCTCCGTTATGACTATTTTAGTTAAAAAAGACTAGTACTTGATAAACTTGTCGCCCGGGACGCCGCAGATGCTGCATTTGTCCGGTCTTGCTTTCTCAATGTTTCCGCATACCGGGCAGAGATAGTAGAAAACCTCTTCGGTTTCGTCCAGATTCTCCAGCGCTTCCTTGTACAGCTTGGCGTGCACTTCTTCGGCCGCCATCGCCAGCGAAAAGGTGGCTACCGCCGCTTTGTCGCCTTCGGCTTTCGCGGTTTCCAAAAACGACGGATACATGTCCGAGTACTCGTAGGTTTCGCCCGCTACCGCATCCTTCAGATTGGCGGCTGTGTCGCCCACTTTGCCTGCCGTTTCAAAGTGCTTATGCGCATGCAGTGTTTCGGCATCGGCCGCCGCGCGGAAAAGCTTTGCCGCATTGGTCTTGCCTTCTTTTTCAGCCTTTTTGGAATAGGCCAAATATTTTCTGTTTGCCTGTGATTCTCCGGCAAAAGCCGCCATCAAATTCTCCAGTGTTTTTTCCGCCATGATTTAATCCTCCATAAATTTTCTTTAAAATGGGTATATTTTGTCGCCGCGATTCTCAAAGTTCACACCGATATCATACACGGGTATGATTAACGTCTCTGTGATTTCATCACTCAGTTTCTTTGGAAAAAAACATAAGGCTCCCGCGGGATGATTTTTTTTACCCGATATGTTTAATATAGCACCGTCTTCTCTTATGCTGGGTGCGGTCAAAGCCCTTCCATAGCTGCTGTACCTTGGTGTTTTTCTCCAGCTCAGGGCCGGTCTCGGTGACTTTAATGCCGTTTTTCAGCGCGGCTTCGCAGATATTGGTGATAAGAGGCGCCACGATGCCCGACGCCTGATAATCGGGGTGAACCGCCACGAGGTACAGCACCAGACGGTCGCCGTGTGTTTTGGCATGCAGGATCGGGATGAACCCCAACGGGAACAGCTTGCCTTTGGACCTTTTAAAAGCCCCGGCCAGCCAGGGCGCCGCCAGACCGAAAGCCACCAGCTTGTCGTTTTTGTCAATGATGAACTTGGCGTAATCGGGGTTTAGGAGCATTGTAAAACTGTTCAGGTAATCGTTGGCCTGCCGGTCGCTTAAGGGTACATAGCCGAACAGGTCCTTATAGCAGGTGTTCAAGAGGTCAAAAATCTGCGCGATATAGGGCTTCAAGTCGCGGATTTTGTTGAACTTTAAAAGCTCCAGATTGTTGCGTTTCAGCGCGATATCCGCGATGCGCTTGATCCGTAAGAAAGATTCGTCATTGGGGTCGGGCATCGCAATCTGATATTCCACCCAGTCCACTTCCTTGGTGTAGCCGTGCTTTTCCATATGCTCGGGGTAATACGCCGGATTGTTGTAGGTGATTTCAAGCGGCACTTCGCCAAACCCAACCACCTGCATGCCCTCTTTGTCCAAATCCGAGAAACCATGCGGCCCCGTCACTTCGGTCATGCCGAGCGACTTGGCCCAGTCTTCCACCGCACCTAACAGCGCGCCCGAAACCTCCAGATCGTCGATAAACTCGATGCGTGAAAAGCGCACGGTTTTCGTGCCGTATTTCTCGTTGGCCGCCTTCACCAGTATGCCCAAAATTCTGCCAACAATTCTGTCCTCCCGATAGGCCAAAAAGAATTTCGCGTCGCAGTATTCAAACGCGCCGTTCTTTTCGGGCAGATACATGTTTAGTTCGTCCATTTTGAGTTCGGGAACATAGTAATCCTTCCCCGCGTGCAGTGTGTCCGGGAAATCCCGAAACGCTTTCAGCATCTTCTTGCCGACCGCTTCCTTGATAATAACCATAGCCTCTCCTCGAAAAAAAGAATCAGATCATACCGTTCGGGCTCTTTGCTGCCGCCCGATTTTAGCACATCTAACTATATCATAAAGACAAAGGGGCTTAAAAGCCCCTTTTACAAATCACAACAATCCGTTTATTCGCTAATATTCATCTCTGAGGCCAAACTCGGCCGACTCCACCCATTCGTTGGGCCGATCCACCGCTTTCACAATCTCGTCCAAGATTAAGAAATGTTCCTCTTCCTGCCCGATGAGAAAGGCCGTCAGCGCTTCGGCCGAAGCGTCTTCGGCTGTCATCTTTTTGTACAGCGCGATGCTCTCTTTTTCCTTCTCCTGCGCCGAGCGGTAGATATCCACCTGCGCCGGTTTTTTGCCCGCAAACTGAAACGCCGAGGCGTCGCCGAATACGCTCGCCATGGTCGTGCTGTCCGCGCTTAAGTCCGCCGAAACTCCCGCAATTTTGTCGCGGAGAATCTTTGCGTGGTTGGCTTCGTCTTTGGCCAGCGCCAAAAAGATAATATGCAGGCTGTTGTCTTTATTGGCTTCGGCCATATCCAGGTACAGCTTTTCGCCCTCCAACTCCATCTTAACCGCATTATCCAATATACTCATGCTTTTGCCTCCTATATGCGTAATTAATAATATCCGTTATTAATCAGTTTACCACAGTTTCTCATATTTAACGCAAAAAACCGTGTAAAATCATTCACACGGTTTTTAAGGAGGAAATATGAAAAAAATAATCTATATGCTGCGTTTCACAAACGTTCTTTTCCGATAGCCGCGCTTCACCATGATGCAGTAGCTGATGATCCCGGCCGCCGCCAGCACGGCTCCGGCTATCCAGTAAACCAGTATGTAGCCGGAGGTGGTCCCGTATATCTCCAATGCGCCCTGCAGGGCGCTGCCCACCGTCCATGTCGCAATCCCCGCATGATACGCGTTCTGTGAAAACCGGCTTGGCATGGGCCAGCGCTGGATAACTCCCAGCACGGCAAAGACCAGCACGCCGCCGACCAGCGGGAAGAGGAACAGATAGATCATATAGTCCGAAACCACCCCGTGGCTGAACTGCTCGTACATCCAGCTGAAGAACCCGCAGAACAGCGTGATGACCGCATAGACCGATAGGGTCTTTTTAATCTGCTGTTTCTTCTCTTCGTTATCCAATATAGACAATGTCGCTCACACTCCTTTCGGAAATCTTTCTGCCGTCGGTGGTGGGGTTGTTCAGCACCTCGCCGTTAAACACCATGGTGGATGAACCGCCGCCGTCCAGATTGTACGCCGTAGTGACGCCCAGACTCTCCATAAATTCGGCCAGCTCATACAGCGTCAAGCCTTCGCTTTCGCTGGTGCGTCCGTCCGAAACCACCATCACGTAATGCAGCGGGTCAATCATCCCAATCGCCGTTCGCGGGTTGCTGGTCTTGGCGCGGTCTACTTCCTCATTTTGTGTAACGGAGATTTCGCCGTCCTCCACCAGCCCCGGGCCGAAGGAGAGCACCTGCACAGCGCCCGCATCCAGCAGTTCCTCGGCCGATACATCGCCTTCATTGATGATATCAAAGCTGCCATCCGAATAGATGACCAGGTCCTCCTGATCGCTGCCCGCCGAAGCCGAACGGTACAGCACACCGTTGCGAATCACATAACCCTGTTTCTGGGCGCCGTAGAAGTCACCGTTGATGGCGAGGATGGCATTTGCTTGGTCTGCGATGCGGGACGTGGTTTCGGTGATATTGCGCCCGTAGGTGCCTTGCGCAAACGCGGTGGATAAGTATTCCACACTGGAAACCCGAATATCCGCCACATAAATTGTAGTGTCATACTCGCGTGTCTCGGTAATCGTGATACTGATGTTGCCGTCGTCATAAGTGTTTTCGGTCACCACCGCATCGCTCGTATCCAAAGCCGCACTGTCCGTGCTCCCGCCTGAACCCGCCGATTGGCTTAAACTGAGTGTCTGCGCTGTCTCGCTGGTGTTCTCGCCAGTCGTCGATTGGTCCACCACAGCGTAGGTATGCGGAATGACGAAGGTATCCAGCGCCACCCATCCTGTGAAAAGAATCAGCAGAATCGTATATAGAATGCCGAAAGCATAAGGTTTTTTAAAGAATCGCATCACTTTCTCCGTTGTTATTGTTTTTGCTATTTTTCAATCTGCATCCCGGCCATCTTCATCCGCCGGTTTTCTGCCGACTTCTCCGCCGGTTTCTTCTTAAAGATGACAAACCGCTGTACCACCCAGCTCAGCGTAAAGAAGATGATTTCGGTGATGATCTTGGCGGCGTAGCGGTTCATGCCGAGCTTGGTTACCAATGCGCTTAAAATCAGCGTATTGCCCAAAAGGATCAGCGCGGCCAGAGAGAAGTACTGCACGCCGGTTTTCACCACACTGTCCCTGTTTTTAAACACCAGCCGTTTGTTGATGCTGTAGTTCACGCTGGCGCTGATAACGCGCGCCGCGACATTGGAAAGCGGAATGCTCACCGCCGTACCCAACCCGCCGGTGAGAAGCACCAGAAGCGCATAAGCGCTATAATCGGTGATAAACCCGATGAGCGATGAGGCCGCAAACTTCAAGATCTCTCGGTATACGCGGAACGAATCCTTGACGGTAGAAAAATGCGATCCTGAGTTATTGTCATAGTATATCGTTTTAATCGTTACTTCGCTGATCGGCACCTTCTGTTCGGCGCAGACCAAAAGCACGTTCATCTCATATTCATACCGCTCGCCTTCAATCGTGAGCATCAGCGGAACCAGCGCACTGCCGAACGCGCGAAGCCCGGTCTGCGTGTCGCTGACAAATGTTCCGGTCGCCGCGCGGTAGACCACGCGCGTCAGCTTGTTGCCAAAGCGGCTTCTGGCCGGCACGGCCTTGTCAAACGTGCGGCACCCCAGCACCAATCCATCCGGCTTTTCGGCCGCCGCCGCGCATACGGCCGCCGCATCCGCCACCGAGTGCTGTCCATCCGCATCCAGTGTGACGATGACCGCATCCTCGGGGAACTGCCCGCTGATATAAGCGATGCCGGTTTTCAGCGCGCGTCCCTTGCCCCAGTTGGTTTCGTGACGAATCACGACGCCGAATTCCCCGGCTGCCTCAAAGACGGGCCGGTAGTCCTCGCCGCTGCCGTCATCCACCACCACCACCGAAAAACCTGTTTCCTTCAGGTGCTTGGCCAGTGAAACCAATTGTTCCGTCGGTTCATACGCCGGTATCAGCGCAATCTGTTTTGCCATGCAGGTTGGGTCTCCTTTTTTGCTTTTTTAGTTCCTGATGACGCTAAAATATCATAGAAACCTGAAAGATTCTTGAAATTTGAGGCGAGCGAATTATCGTTAATGATTTGTTTAAATTCATGTAATCTGCGCGTTATCTGGCCTTTTTCTGCGTTATCCCCTCAAACCTGACATAGAAATGTCAGGTTCTGTGCGTTATACTGGTTTTAAGAAATGATTTTGGAGCGACCCCGATGAAGAACGACCGTTTGTTCCAGCTGCTCTATATCCTGCTGGAAAAGGAATCCGTCACCGCGCCCGAGCTGGCCGAAAAGCTGGAAGTTTCGGTTCGCACAATTTATCGAGACGTGGAGGCGCTTTCCATGGCTGGTGTGCCCGTCTTTGCCTCGGCGGGCAAGGGCGGCGGCATTTCGCTGATGCAAGAATACGCGTTTGACAAGGCTCTGCTTTCGGATGACGAGCAAAACCAGATTCTCTTCGGTTTACAGAGTCTGGCGGCGGCCGATCTCAACGTGGATGTCCTGCTCTCCAAATTAGGGGGCATGTTCCAAAAAACCGATGCCAATTGGGTTCAGGTGGATTTCTCGCGCTGGGGCTTTAACGCGGTGGATAAAGCGCGGTTTGACGCGATTAAAACTGCCGTTCTGCAAAAACAGGTGTTAAGCATCCAGTATTGTGGTTCTTCGGGCGAAACCAGCGCGCGGGAGATAAAGCCATTCCGGCTGGTCTATAAGGACCGAAGCTGGTACCTGCAGGCATTCTGCCTGAAAGCCGGAGACTTCCGTCTGTTTAAGGTCAGCCGCATCACGGGGCTGTCGCCCACCGGCGAACGCTTCACCGAAACTTTCCCGGATGCCCCGACTGTCAATCTGGACACGCCGATGCGGGTCACGACCTTCTCGGCACGTCTGCTCTTTTCACCCGAAGCGGCTTTTCGCGTCTATGATGAATTCCAAATGGCACGAATAGAGAAACAATCCGACGGTTCGATTCTGGTCACGGCTGAAATGCCGATGGACGATTGGGTGCCGCAGTATCTTTTTACCTATGGCACGCTGGTTCGCGTGCTGGATCCCGCCAGCTTAAGAGAAAAAATGGCGGCTTTCGCAAAATCCGTCTATGAACATCACAAAACATGACAAACAGATGTCATGTTTTATTTGTTACGATATTGCCATAAGAGAAACGAATTCTTATCATTCTTTTTTGGAGGTAACGAAGATGGAAGGCAAGTTTTGTCAAAGCTGCGGGATGCCGATGGGCGATACCGACGCGATGTACGGCACCGAGAAGGACGGAAGCAAAAGTCCGGATTACTGTCAGTACTGCTACAATGACGGCGCATTTACCGCCGACTGCACCATGGCCGAAATGATGGAATACTGCGTCAAGCCGATCCTGGAAAACAGCCCCGGCATGACCGAGGCCGCCGCGCGCGGGATGATGGCGCAGATGTTCCCCACTTTAAAGCGCTGGAAGGCGTAAAAAAAACAAGGCACTCGGAGACCCCGAGTGCTTATTTAATATCTTTTTTGTTTTCATTTTATAGCATAAACCGCGACAGAATGGTATAATTTTTCCAATGAGAAAAATTTGGCACTTTTATACAATCACAGGAGGCAGAAATGAGCATCATTCAACAGGGCAAAAAACTTTTAGGCGGAAACCAAGGCGCAATTTCCTTTTTCCTTGGGCTGTATAACCATCTGCCTTTCAATAATCAAAGAAAAATCAAAGGCCGTAATAACCGTCTGGATTTTTCCCGTTCGCTCCTGAAGAAAAATCAGATTTCCATCTCGGGCAATGACAACCAAATCGTGCTGGGCGACCGTTGTACCTTGCGCCATTGCAGTATTCATATCACAGGCAATGGTAATTCCCTCATCTTTGGCGACAAGGTGGCCATGATTTCGGGCGAAATCCATATTGAAGACGACGGCAATATCATCAACATCGGCAGTCACACCTCCTTCCTCGGCAAGACGCATCTGGCCTCAATCGAGGGCACAAAAATCACCATCGGGGAAAACTGCCTGTTTTCCAGCGATGTGGTTTTGCGCACTGGCGACAGCCACAGCATTCTGAACCAAAGCGGACAGCGCATCAACCCGTCCGAGGATATCACTCTGGCGAATCACGTCTGGGTGGGCAACCGCGCCATCCTCACCAAAGGCGCATCCGTTGCGCAGGATTCGGTCGTCGCCACCGGCGCCATATTGACCAGTGCGGTCACCGAACCCGGTGTGGTCATCGGCGGCGTCCCCGCCAAGGTCATCAAGCAGGGTATCAATTGGGACATCAGCCGGAAAATATTAAGTAAATAGGATTACGCCATCGCCCGCTCAAACGCTTCTTTCACCGAGATAGGGTAAGCGGACTTATACGCTCTTTTTAAAGCACCTTCAATTATTCTCTTGTTTGCGCTGTTTTTTAAATCACGAAGCGTTTTGGCTGCGAATATCTGTTGGTGGTAGTCCTCGGCGCGAAGAAACCCGAAAATTCTTTTCAAATATTTGTCTTGCCCAAACTGGAACAGCGCGGCAAAACACGCGATCCTCACAATCCCTTTTTCTTTCCTCGATGCTTTTTGAAATGTCACGGCATACGGCTGCTGCTCTGCTTTTGTCCGTAAAATGATGTCGGTGACGCTCATCACCGCATAGCACCGCACCAGCTCAGATTCATCGACCAGTAGATTCAATAGAAATGGGATACATTCGACACTACAACTTGAGCCCAAAGAATCACACGCGTTACAGCGCACCAATTCATCGGCATCCGCCAGCATAGGGATGAGAATGTCATCACAAAAATCGTTCGAATATTGACTGAGTACTTCGGCGACCAAACAGCGCACTTCGCTGTCTTCATGCCGCGCCAACCTTATCATCATTTCCTGGTCCAGGTCTTCGAATGCAAAATCCTCGTTCTCAAGCCGCATGATATATTGACTCTCTTGCTTATTCACTGATTCTCTCCCGTCTTAACCCCATTTATATTTGGCTCAATTCCAATTTTCACATTATTATACCATTCCAATGAATTAAGCGTATAATTATAGTAAATCATTTTCTTTCTATCAAAATGACGAGAGGAGAACGCGATGCATATTTTTGTCGCACCGCATCCGCCGATTATCCTTCCCGAAATCGGCCGGGGCGAAGAGCAAAAGGCGGCCGCCACCATCGCCGGTATGAAGCGCATCGCCGGGGAGATTGCCGCGCTGAAGCCTAAAACCATCGCGGTGGTTACACCGCACGGGCACGCGTTTCGTGACGCGCTGTGCGTCAGCGTGGAACGCGACCTCACTGGCGATTTCGGCCAATTCGGTTTTCCGCGCCTTAAGTTCTCCTTTACCGGCAGTGAAAAAGCCGTCGATTTCTGCGATGCGCTGGAAGAGGCCGGCATCCAGGCCGTGGCGCTGGACAGAGCCGCCGCCCGGCAGTATCAGATTTCCACCCATGTGGATCACGGCGCACTGGTGCCCCTTTCATTTATCCTAAATGATTATTCCGATTTTGAGCTTCTCCATATCGGCATGGGTTTTTTGACCAAAGAAGCGACCTGTGCGGCGGGCAGAATTCTCGCCGAACTTTTGGACGAAAGCGACGTCCTCCTTTTTAGCGGCGACCTTTCCCACCGTCTGCTGCCCGAATCCGGTTCAGGCTATGACAAGCAGGGCGCGGTGTATGATGCGCTGATTGTGAACGCCGTCAAGAACAAGCACTACGGCGATATCCTTGAGGTATCGGAAGACCTGCTGGAGCACGCGGGCCAGTGCGCCCAGCGGCCCTTCGAGATGATGGTCGGTGCGCTGGACGGCTATGAGACCGAAACCGAGGTCTATTCCTATGAAGGCCCCTATGGCGTGGGCTACATGACCGCGCATATCATCCGCGGCGTCCCGCCAAGGTTATCAAGCAGGACATCAATTGGGACATCAGCCGGAAAGTATCCAAAGCGTAAAGCTTGGGAGCGGTCGCCGGCATTTCTTTAAACATGACATTCTGTTGTCAGGTTATCCTTGTTATAATCCTGACAAAAAGGAGATTGTTAAGAATGAATCGACACCCCGAACCCCCGAAAATTGTCACACTGGACGAGCCCATCCCCGTTTTGGGTTTGATGGTCCGAACCGATATGAAGCATGTTTTTAAGGATGTCAGCCGCGTCCTTCACGACATGATGACAAAAAAAGCGAAGACGGGCATTCCCGAACAGAAACTGCCATGGGAATATATCTCGCTCAGTGCGAATTTTGACGAACATCAATCCTGGGACTACTATACCGGCTTTGCGGTCGATGATACTAAAAACAGCTCGGAAATATTCACGCCTTTTGTTGTTCCAGGCGGCACCTACGCGGTGTTCCCGATTCGCCCGAAATCCAGGCTTCTGCTGAGTGCATCTATCGTAAAAACCAAGAAGTATATCTATCAGCAGTGGCTTCCCGCATCTGGCTACGCTTTCGCAGGCTGTGAGTTTGAATATAACGATGAATCCATGCACGCCGTGAACCCAAATCATATTGACCTGTACGTTTCAATCAAGACGCTTTAGGCATTCAAAGTCGGAGGAAAAGATGCTTTCATATGATGACCTTTTATCAATTGAGGAAGATGCGCTTTTGGAAACCGCGATACGTCTTTCCTCGGATGCACTGCCCAATCTGGTGGGTACCCTTCTTGAAAAAAACGATAAAATCCGATATCGCGCCTTTCAGCTGTTGTTGTTTCGCTCAAAACAGCTGGCGGATGTTTACGCATTCTGGCCTGCTTTTAAAAGCAAACTGAAAGACGAGAATTCCTACCAGCGGAGCATCGGCATCATGCTGATGGCCGAAAACGCGCGTTGGGACAGCAGCCATCAATTGGATAACTGCCTGGACGATTGTTTAGCGCTCCTTAATGACGACCGACCGATTACAGTTCGGCAGACCATCCAGTCCCTCGGCACCATCGCAGCGTTTCAGCCGCATCTCGGCCGCAGAATTGCAGAGGCCATGATGTCGCTGGATATTTCGGCTATCCGTGAGACTATGCGAAAATCCATCCTTTTAGATATTCTGGACACCTTATGCGCCATCAGAAAAAGTGAAAATATTGACGGTCTTGATGCGTATGTTTTAAGTGCGCTGTCAGGCGGCTTATTGGACAAAAAGTCTATCGCGCGTATTCAGGCGCTGTTTGTTTAGTTCTCTATTAAGGAGGCACACGATGCATATTTTTATCGCACCGCATCCGCCGATTATCCTTCCCGAAATCGGCCGGGGCGAAGAGCAAAAGGCGGCCGCCACCATCGCCGGTATGAAGCGCATCGCCGGGGAGATTGCCGCGCTGAAGCCTAAAACCATCGCGGTGGTTACACCGCACGGGCACGCGTTTCGTGACGCGCTGTGCGTCAGCGTGGAACGCGACCTCACTGGCGATTTCGGCCAATTCGGTTTTCCGCGCCTTAAGTTCTCCTTTACCGGCAGTGAAAAAGCCGTCGATTTCTGCGATGCGCTGGAAGAGGCCGGCATCCAGGCCGTGGCGCTGGACAGAGCCGCCGCCCGGCAGTATCAGATTTCCACCCATGTGGATCACGGCGCACTGGTGCCCCTTTCATTTATCCTAAATGATTATTCCGATTTTGAGCTTCTCCATATCGGCATGGGTTTTTTGACCAAAGAAGCGACCTGTGCGGCGGGCAGAATTCTCGCCGAACTTTTGGACGAAAGCGACGTCCTCCTTTTTAGCGGCGACCTTTCCCACCGTCTGCTGCCCGAATCCGGTTCAGGCTATGACAAGCAGGGCGCGGTGTATGATGCGCTGATTGTGAACGCCGTCAAGAACAAGCACTACGGCGATATCCTTGAGGTATCGGAAGACCTGCTGGAGCACGCGGGCCAGTGCGCCCAGCGGCCCTTCGAGATGATGGTCGGTGCGCTGGACGGCTATGAGACCGAAACCGAGGTCTATTCCTATGAAGGCCCCTATGGCGTGGGCTACATGACCGCGCATATCATCCAAGGCGCATCCGGTGCGCCTGGTGTGGTCGCGGCTTACCTTTCTGCCAAAAAAGCGCACGCCGCCCAAAAGCGGCAAGATGAGGACGAATATGTGTCGCTGGCGCGAAACACGATTGAGGCCTATATCCCTTCCGGCCACATTATCCCGCCGCCAAAAGGCTTAAGCGAAGCTCTGTACACCGAACAGCGCGGCGTATTTGTCTCCATCAAGGAGCACGGGGCTTTACGCGGCTGCATCGGTACCATCGAGCCGGTTCAGTCCTGCATCGCCGAGGAGATCATCCGAAACGCGATTTCAGCCGCCACGCGCGACCCGCGCTTTAGTCCCATCGACCCGTCCGAGCTGGATGAACTGGAAATTTCAGTGGATGTGCTCTTCCCGCCCGAGGATATCGACGGCATGGACGAGCTCGACCCCAGGGAATATGGCGTCATCGTCACCAAGGGCTTTCGGCGTGGTCTGCTCCTGCCCAACCTCGAAGGCATCGATTCCGCCGAGGAACAGGTCTCCATCGCCCTGCAAAAAGCGGGCATCCGGCCGGATGAGCGCTATACCATGCAACGGTTTAAGGTGGTTCGCCACCAATGAAAGAAGCGCTCTGGTACACCAAAGAATCGAACAACGCCGTTACATGTACGCTCTGTCCGAACGGCTGTCACATCGCCGAAGGTGAAGTTGGTCTCTGCCGCGTGCGGGAGAACGTTTCGGGCACACTGATCGCCCAAACTTACGGTCTGGTTTCGGCCGTGGCCATGGACCCCATCGAAAAAAAGCCGCTTCGGATGTATAAACCGGGCACGCATATCCTTTCGGTGGGCACGGTCGGCTGTAACTTTCACTGCGGTTTTTGCCAGAACTATCATATCTCGCAGGAAACACCGCCGCTGGAGCCGCTCTCGGTGAAGGAACTGCTGGATATCTCGGAAGGCCAGCGGGATTCCATCGGCATCGCCTTCACCTATAATGAACCCACCATCTGGTACGAATACGTGTTTGATGTCGCCAAGCAACACCGCAAAGATACCGTTCTCGTCACCAACGGTTATATCAGTCCCGAACCCCTTAAGGCGCTTCTGCCCTATATCAGCGCCATGAATATCGACCTGAAATCCATGCAGCCGGAATTCTACGCCAGGGTCTGCGGCGGATTGCTTTCTGCCGTGCAGGAGACCATCAAGCTGGCGCACGCCAGCACACACGTCGAACTGACCTTTCTCGCCATCCCGGGCGTCAACGACAGCGAAGCAGAAACCCAGGCGATGGCCGAATGGATTGCCGGTGTAGACAGAAAAATCCCCCTGCACATCATCCCTTTCCGCCCCATGTACCAATGGACGCATCTGCCCGCGCAAACCAATCAAAAAATCCAAAGCCTACAGAGCGTCGCCCGACAGACTTTGGATTATGTGTTCTAGTTTTTTGCTAAATTTATTTGGCCTTCTTGCGCAAAACCAGTGCTGCGCCAACCGCAAACGCGAATGCCAATGGGATTACATACCGCACCCAGATTGGTATCCCGCTTTCTATCTCAACGTCTTCAGCCGTGATTTGTATGGGCGCTACGGTCGCTTTTAGCTCAGCCGTTGCCGTAGTCGTCGGTGTCTGCTCCGAATGCTTTTTTGCAGGAACATATACCGTTTTCGAAGAATACTCTGCCGAATCTATATCAAGTGGCTCCCGATAATTTCCGCCATATACAGTGAAATCAACTTTTTCTCCACCGTATAAAATATATTCCCCAAAGAACCGAATCGAATAATTGGCTTCACTGCCCCAGTATATTTCTACCGGGTCTTCCGCCTTAATCGTGAAAGTTTTTTCAATCAACTGCCCTGATTCAAAATCTCCCAAGTAGTTTTCACTGTCGAACACTTGAAAGCGGTCGTACCCTTCAACCATATAAAATCCAAACAACGTCCTGTCCGACTTGTTCTTTAGATATATCGTATAATCAATATACCCCGCCGTGTCCGAATCCGTCTGCTCAAGGCGGCTCTCAATCTCGGGCGTATATGGACAGAAAACCCCGCACGGAATTCGCTCTTCAATCGCATAAAATTTCCCGTCTATATTGAATTTTGCTCTGTAGACTGCATCCAGATGGTCAGGTACTTCTGACATCTTACGGTACCGATACTGGTTCGATGTTGAGACGAAGCATTGATCTTGCTTGTATAGATCAAACGACTCTTCCATAATATCTCCTTCATAGCTGTCATAAAACGAAAAGTCGCTTAGTTCTTCATCACTGATATTGGTCACTGAAATAGTGTTGGTAATATAGGCATACTCTATATTCTGCACATTCTCATACCAACTATAACTGTCCCATACGTCGAACACATCCCGATTAGTACGCAAATTAAAATCAATATAATTAGAACCATCATATAGATTTGTGATTTTTATAGGGATAGGCTTGGCTTGCACTTTTTCAAAATAGGTATAGGCGTCCCTATATAGCTCGTCTCCATAGGTAAAATCGGAAACGGTTTCGTAATTGAGTGTTAAATCAATATCCATATAGTACTCGCCGTCTTTGGCGTACCATTTCACCGTATCCGTGACAGGGTAACTGATGTCTATAGTCACGCGCTTCCCCGCGGGCACCACCACACCGCCAAGATCAATATCAATTGAAGCAGGCTCGTGCGGACACCATATGCCCGGGCTTTCGGTATTATTGGACATCGTAATGGTGTCATTCGTTCGGTTGCGAAGAACCAGCGTAAAATTCAGTGTCTCGCCAATTGCCACTTCGGTTTGGTCTGTGGATACCGAAAATGTTAAACGATCATTCTTATCATAAAACTGGCTGGGCCCGGAATCCGCAAATGCAAAAATCGGCAACAGGCAGAGAAACAGCAGTAGAACAATCCCTCGTTTAACCATAATCCCCTCTCCAATCAATATTTGTATATCATGATTCTACAATATTTTATCTTCAGCAACAAATGCTTTTTAAATCAATCATCCCTCCAAAGACGCCTTTAAATCCTCCACCCACGCCTTGTTGGCCGTCAGGGTGCATCCGCCCTTGCCCTCTTTTAAGAGATGGTGATTGTCCCGAATCTCCGTCAGCAGGCGGGATTTCAGCGCACCTTTAAGCGGCATCTCCTTCACGTTCGCGTCCGAATACGGCGCAAACGGGCAGGCTTCCAGACTGCCGGTGGAGCTGATATGCAAAAAGCCTCTGCCCGCGGCCAGGCAGCCGCTGTACCGGTCCTCTTCGCCGGGCAGGGGAATCAACAGCATATTCATCGCGTTATTAAGTCTTTCCGTCTTTTCGTCCAGGTCCGCCTTCTGCGCTTCGGTGAGGCACAGGTCCTCATCCCCCTGACAGGGCACGTATTCAATCAAAAACGTCAGCCCCGCGCCGAGGTCCTGCAGGCCCAAAAGGAATGCTTCATCCATCACTTCGGCGTAGTTTTGCCGAGTCAATGTGATGGAAACGCCAAACAGCACATCACTTTCGTCCATGCGCTGCATGCTCCCTGCCACGCCGTCATAGACGCCCTTGCCGCGCCGCGCGTCGGTGGTTTCCTTCCCGCCTTCCAGGCTGACCGCGCAGACGACGTTTTTCATCGCTTTGATGCGCGCCAGATTTTCGTCGCGGATGAGCAGGCCGTTGGTGAACACCACAAACATGAGGTTCTCAAATTTGCCCAGCACGTCGAGGATGCCTTTTTTCATCAGGGGTTCCCCGCCCGCCACCATGACGATAGCCACACCGATGTCGGACGCTTCGCGGATGACGCGTTCAATCTCGCCGATTGTCAGCTCGTCTTTTTTGGCGCGGTCCTGCGCGCAGGCGTAGCATCCGGCGCAGGAGAGGTTGCAGTCATTGGTGATGGACAGAATCATAATCGGCGGTACGGTGAGGTTTTCCGTTTTTAAAAGTCTCTTTCGGATTTTTCCCTGCCGATTGAGCTGTCGCCCGAATTTCATAAATTGCGGGACATAGCTTTTTCGCCGAAACAAAAATCGGGTATCCTTCACCAGATTCTCTTTTAATACCCGTTCAAACAGACTGATGCCGTCGTGCATGTATTTTCTCCTAAATTTCATAAACTTGATGGGTACTATTCTACCATATCTTCAATCGTTTATCGCCATCCATGCTGTAAATATTCCAAAAATCCATATTCCCCGCCACGCCTGAAGAAAGGCCTTGCCTGATCGGCACTGGATTAAATCCTTCAGGCATGCTACAATATTTTCGAAATTGGTTATATCAACCTCGGGAGCAAACGATATGGGATTTAAGCGCTTTTTCGATTTTTTAAAAAACAACATCTATCTGGTCATCGCCATACTGGTCATCATCGTTCTGGCTTTCGGCTATGCCCTCATCACCATCGACGACCTTTCGGTTGACGAAGAGATCTATTTTCAGGGCTCCAGCATGACCCACACCGTCAATTGGATCGGTTTTTCGCGTTATGGCATGGCGCTCCTAAATGTGGTGCTCTTTCCGGTTTTGGACGCCATCCCGTTCCTTAACGGCATCCTTTCGGTTCTTCTGCTGGGGGCAGCCGCGGCTGTCATCTGCTGGTTTTTAAGCGAGATTCTTGCGCCCCTTCAAGTGCCAAAAATCGCCTACGTGTTCCTTTCGGCGGCCGTCATCGCGTATCCGTCCAATCTGGATTACTTCAGTTTTAATTCAATCAACGCGGCGGTCTCGGTCGGTCTTTTTGTCTCGGTGCTGTCCGCGTTTGTGGTCACCCGATGGATTTTTGAAAATACTTCGATTGCGCAGGCGGTGCTCGGCGTGGTGCTGGCGGCCTTCATCTTCTCCATCTATCAGGCTGTTGTCGGCGTCTATCTCACGCTCGCCGTCCGCTATCTCCTGTTTGGCGTCGGCCACCGCGTCGTTATACTCCGCAAGGCCGTCGTTGTATTTTTTCAGGCCATCGGCGTACTCGTCCTCGCCGCGCGGGTTGATGCTGCCGTCGTGGAAGCCGAGC
>ERZ1645192.1852-NODE-1852-length-17595-cov-44.284835_pt1 | contig 17595 bp, 14 predicted proteins | sample MGYA00575354_ERZ1645192 | MGnify/ENA primary metagenome ERZ1645192 (study PRJEB40844, sample SAMN11349763) | freshwater sediment metagenome | isolation source: river sediment | host: Sediment | place: India: Faizupur Khadar , New Delhi | collected 2017-02-21 ... | reverse complement strand
GACGGGGGCCCTGCGGGTCATCAGGAGCAGAGCTTGAGCGCCGTTTTCGCGACCAGCCTTCCCTGGTAGCGGGCGCCGTCGAGCTCGATGTCGTTGGGCGTCTTGTCCCCACCCGGCCCCGCGATGGTGGACGCCCCGTAGGGGGAGCAGCCGATGACCGGCTCTTTAGCCGACTGCCCCTTGAAGCTGTAGGGCAGGCCCACGATGACCATGCCGTAGTGGAGCAGGTTCACGTGGAGGCCCAGGATGGTCGACTCCTGGCCCCCGTGCTGGGTGCCCGAGCTCGTGAACACGCTCCCCACCTTTCCCACCAGGGCGTCTTTGGCCCACAGCGAGCCGGTCCCGTCCAGGAACTGGCGCATCTGGCCGCACATGTTCCCGTAGCGGGTAGGGGCGCCGAAGATAATGGCGTCGTAGCCGGCGAGGTCTTCAACCGTTGCCGTGGGGATGTGTTCAAACTGCTTCTGCGCCGCCACGGCCCCCATCTTCGCGAGGGTCTCCGGGGGGAGGGTTTCCGGGACGCGGCGGATGTCGACCTCGGCGCCGCTCACCTCGCGGGCCCCTTCCGCTTCGGCCAGGGCCATCTTGTAGATGTGCCCCCAGGTGGAGTAGAACAGGACGAGCACCTTCATGGACCACCTCCTTCAGGATTCTGCCGGGAAGGCCCGCCCTGAAGAGGGCCCACCCCGCTCCCCAAATAGTACCGGGAAACCTGAAAGATTCAAGGAGGGGCTCAACGGTCAAGTCAAAACATTTGTGTCAGGGAGGATGAAGGGGGTATGGATGCCATGTTTGAAGTTTTCGGCTCAACCAGCCACTGGAAATCAGGGAAAAACTGTGCTAGAGGGAAACACCTTCAGTGTTCGGAACGCCTTCGGCCGGTCCGGAGAATGAGGCAGGACTTGATGAATCACCCAGCGTGAAAGGAGAAGACATGGCATCGAAGCTTCGCATTTCGAGAGAGTCCCAGAAGGCGTACTGGGAGGACAGGCTCGCCAGGCGCAAGGAAGAGCTGAGCGGCCTGGGCCTTGAGGGGAACAAGATCGAGAAGGATTCCATCGTGAGGAAACTGAAGGCCAAGGTCCGGGAGTCCACGTTCAGGATAACGGCAATCGGGTCACGGGAAAAGAAGCTCGAGGACATGGCGAGAATCCGCGAGGAAAAGAAGGCGGCGCCGCCCAGGGAAAAGGGCAAAAAGGCCGAGGCCGCCCCGGCGGAAGAGGCCAAGTCGAAGAAGAAAAAGAAGAAGGAAGAGGGCGGCGAAGCGCCGGTGAAGAAGGAACCCAAGAAGAAGGCCGAAGCCCCCGCCGCCTGATCACGATTGGGATCTGCGCCCGGCTGGCCCTTCAGCCCGCAGATCCCTTCCGCCCCCCCACGCTGAACTCGCATCCGCAGAAGTTCTGCCGGTACAGGCCGTAGAGCCTGCTGAGATCGATGCTCCTTTCGTAGCCGTTCCCCTTCTTGAAGTCCAGGGGGGCGAACTTCGGAAATGCCCTCCCCACCTCGAATATCTGCGCGGAGGACTTGTACCTGCTCACGGTCAGGGTGGTGGTGAAGGCCGGGAGCCCGAGCAGGTCAGCCCGGTCTGCGGCCCTCGACAGGCTGAACCTGAAGCACGCCTGGCACCTTAAGCCCCTTTCGGGCTCGTCCTCGAGCCCCGCGACGGCCGAAAGCCAGGCCCCGTGGTCGTAGGCGTCCTCGATGAGGTCCAGGCCCAGGATCACCGCGAGCTTTCTGGCATGCTCGAGCCGCAGGTCGTACTCCTCCCGCGGGAAGATGTTGCAGTTGCTGAAGAACAGGAGGGGCTCCTCGCCGGAATCCCCGAGCCTCTCCGTGCAGGTGGTCGCGCACGGCCCGCAGCAGGTGTGAAGGAGGATCGTCGGCGGCGTCGGCATATCTCCCCTGTATATCATGTGCTCTCCCTTCACAAGCGGGGAAGACGCCTGCCGGGTGCGTGCAGCGGCCGATTGCGTGCTGCAGCCCCTTCACAGGCGGACGGGCCTCCAGCAGGGGGGGTGTCCGGGCATTGAGCCCCGGGGCGAAGGGGCTTTCGCGGCCCTTTCTGACCCCCGGCCTCAGGAGATCTTTTCCGCGGCGTACCTCATGGCCCGTGCCCGGTCGTCGCCCTCGAGGTGCAGGCGGATGACCTTCCTGCCTTTAGCCTTGAGGGCGTTCCAGTCGCCGAGCGCCTGGGCGTCCTTCAGGGTGCCGAAGGTGAGCGGCGGGCCGTCCCCCCCGGGGATGGCCAGGTCCAGGGGGTTGGAGCAGGTGATCTGGAGGAAGATCCCGCTGCCGGCATCCCCCTTGTGGAGCTGCCCGGTGGAGTGGAGGTAGCGGGGCCCGTACCCGCACATGGTGGCGACCCGGAAGGTGTCCCGGATCCGCATGCGCAGGTCCTCGAGAAGGGCGTCCGTTTCGGGGTCCGGGGGGAGGAAGGCCTGGACGGCCACGTAGGAGCCCGGCTTCACGCCGGCGAAAAAGGCCTTCAGCGCGTCCTCTATGTCCCGGCCCTGCACGTCGCCCGTCACGCCGATCCCGTTTTCCCGGATGACCGGTGCGGGGGCGGGCAGGGCGCCCGTTTTCCTGAACTCCTCCACCGCGGCCCGGGCGCTTTTCTTGGCCGTTTCCACATCGGGCTGGTCGAAGGGGTTGATGCCGAGGATGTGACCCGCCACGGCGGTGGCCATCTCCCAGAGGAAGAACTGCCCCCCGAGGTCGAGGGGGTCGTTCAGGGCCACCTTCACCACGGGGTGCCCGGCCTTCTCGAGCTCCGCGAGCTTGTCGCCGTGCGTCTCGTCGCCCTTCAGGCACAGGTGCACGAAGAGCCGGTCTTCCCGGTACCGGCCCGGGAAGCCCAGGCGCTCGCCCACCACGGGCACGATGCCCCTGCCTTCCTTGCCCGTGCTCTCGGCGATGAGCTGCTCCACCCAGTCGCCGAAGGAGGCGAAGCCCGGGGAGACGACGAAGGTCGCCTTGTCCCGGCCCGCGAGGGCGAGCTCGCCCAGAATGGCGCCCAGCCTGCCGCCGTGGTTGTTGCCCGACACGACGCAGGTGCTTTTCCCGCAGTTCTCGATCATGACCAGCGCCCGGTCCAAAAGCGACCGGATGTCCGCGCCCATGAGCGCCGCGGGCACGAGCCCGAAGTATGACAGGGCGGAGTACCTCCCGCCGATGTTCGGGTCGTTCAGGAAGGTTTTCAGGAAGCCGCACCGGGCGGCGGTCTCCCCCAGGGACGAACCGGGGTCGGTGATGGCGGTGAAGTGGGCGCCCGCCTTGCCTGTCCCCAGGGCCCGTTCCGTCAGGGCTTGAAAATAGGCGAAGGCCGAGCTCGTCTCCACGGTGGAGCCGGACTTGGACGACACGATGAAGAGGCTTTTCGCCGGGTCGAGCTTTTCTCCCAGGCGAAGGAAAAAGGCCGGGTCCGTGGTGTCCACGACGGTGAGGTCGAGCCAGCCGCCCTTTACCCCCAGGACTTCGCGCACCACCTCCGGTGCCAGCGACGAGCCGCCCATGCCCAGGAGGTAGGCCTGCGTGTATCCCCGGGCGCGCACGTCCCGGGCGAAGGCTTCGATCTCGTCCGCCTGCTCCAGCATGGCGCCGGCGATATCGAGCCAGCCGAGGCGGTTCGTGATCTCGGCCGGGGACTCTTTCCAGAGGGTGTGGTCGTGCTCCCAGATCCGCCTGATCACGTGGTCGGCCTTGAGCTTTTCCCGGCGGGCCGCCACGGGTGCCTCAAAAGGGCCGAGGTGCTCCTCCAGGAGATGCCCGCCCGCGACGAGCTCCCTGCGCTTGGCCCTGATGCTGTCCATGAGGGAGGAAAAGGATGCGGCGAACGAGTCGACCCCGTCCTGCTGGAGCTTTGCCGTGGCGGCTGCGAGATCGATGCCCAGGCCGGCAAGAGAGTCGACCTGGGCCCTGGCCTCGTCCAGGCCCCTGCCGAGGCGGTCTTCCACGCTGCCGTGGTCGAGAAAGGCCTGGAGGGTCGCGGGGGGTACGGTGTTGACCGTGTGGGGCCCGATGAGCTCGTCGATGTAGAGCGTGTCCGGATAGCCCGGGTTCTTGGTGCCGGTGCTTGCCCACAGGAGCCTCTGGGGCATGGCGCCCCTGGCTGCCAGGGCCTGCCACCGGTCGCTTTGGGAGAGCTCGAGGAAGAGGCCGTAGGCGATTTTCGCATTGGCCACCGCGATCCTGCCCGCGAGGTCGGCTCTCCCCTTCCTCTGGAGCTCGGGGTCCAGAAGGGTGTCCACCCTGCTCACGAAGAACGAGGCCACCGAGGCGACCCTGCCGATGTCTCCGCCCGCCTCGAGGAGCTTTTCCAGACCCGAGAGGTAGGCCAGGGCGGCTTCCCTGTAGCGCTCCACGCCGAAGAGCAGCGTCACGTTCACGTTGATGCCCTCGCCGATGAGGGCCTCGATGGCCGTGATGCCCTGCTTCGTGGCGGGCACCTTGATCATGATGTTGGGCCGACAGAGGGCGGAAAAAAGCTTCCTCGCCTCGGCCACCGTTCCCTTTGCGTCGTAAGCCAGGGTCGGGCTCACCTCGATGCTCACGTACCCGTCCAGCCCCCGTGTTTCTTCGTAGAGGGGCATGAACAGGTCGGCGGTGCGGGCGATGTCCCAGAGGGCCAGGCTCTCGTAGATCCCTTCGACGGGGGTGCCTTTCTTCACGAGGGCCTGGATGTCTTCGTCGTAGTCGGAGCTGCCGGCAATGGCCTTCTCGAAGATGGTGGGGTTGGACGTCACGCCCCGCACGCCCTTCTCGATGAGGGACTGCATCTCCCCCGAGGTGATGAGCGACCTGCGGATGTAGTCGAACCAGATTGCCTGTCCCGTCCGGGCCAGCGTATGGAGTTTTGACATGTGGGCACCCCTTTGCTTGGTTGTCGATGGATACCTACCTTACAGGATTCAGGGATGAAATCTCAAGGGCGTTTTCTCGGGCCTTCCCGGCTTTTGTCCCCAGGGAAAGTACGCCACCCGCTCCATGGACACGGGGTCCTTGCCTGCCCCGCTCCTGTCCCCGGGAAAGCCCGGGCGCGCCTTTTTACGGGCAGGCGCCTTCGACCCCGGCCGGACGGTCCTGCACATGCCGGACAAGGCGGTCACGAATGCCGTTGTCGATCCGGGAAGATTGAGCTAAAATCGTCCCTGTCACGATATTAAAAATCCAGGGAAAAGCGGGGATCGCCATGACGCAGGACATCTACCGGCAGCTTCAGGAACGGGTCGACCAGTACTCCGTGGGAATGACCGCCTCGGCGGGGGGCAAGGAGATCGCCGTGCTGAAAAGGCTGTTCAGCCTTGAGGAGGCGGCGGTCTACCTCGCCATGGGCAGAAGGCTCGAGCCGGTGGCGGCCATCGCGGCGAAGGCGGGCCTGTCCGAGGGTGACGCGGGCTCCATCCTGGCTCGCATGACGAAGAAAGGCCTCCTGTTCCCCAAGACCTGGAAGGGCGTGAAGTATTATGCCGCCGCCCCCTTCATGCACGGGTTCTTCGAGCACCAGCTTTACCGGGCCGACCCGGACCTCGAGCTGACGCGCCTCATCGAGGACTATCTCACCGACGGGTTCTTTCCCAGGGCCCGGTCGCTCAGGACCATACCCATACAGGCGGATCTGCCGGACGGAAAGCGCGTCCTCCCCTATGACGACGTCCGTTCCATCATCGAGGGCAAGGAGCGCATCGGCCTGTTCAAGTGCGCCTGCGGCCATCACCTGAAGACCCTGGGCCAGCGGAAATGCACCCATTCCGAGGAGGTCTGCATGGCCTTCGACTTCTACGCCGAGTACCCCATCGAGGAGATCGGGGTCGGCCGGTGGATCACGAGAACGGAGGCCTTCGGCGTCATCGACTACGCCGAGGAGCACGGGCTCGTCCACCAGGCCGGCGGCGACGCCCGCAACGTCGAGTGCATCTGCAACTGCTGCCCGGACTGCTGCACCATCTTGAGATTCCTCAAGCTCCTGCCCAACCCCGGCCGGGTGCTGTCGTCCAACTACCTCCCCCAGTACGACGGGGCCACGTGCGTGGCCTGCGGCCTCTGCGTCCGGCGCTGCCCCATGAAGGCCTTAAGCCTGGCGGAAGATTTCATCGCGGTCGACGCCGAGCGCTGCATCGGCTGCGGGCTCTGCGTGGCTGGCTGCCCCTCGGGTGCGCGCACCATCGCAAGAAAGCCCGATGAGTTCCTGAGGCGCCCGCCGTCCCCGGAAAGATATTCCTTCATGCGTTCGTCGGTGGACTTCCGCTCCGACGTCGAGGACTGAGAAAGGCAGGGGGTGCTGCGTCCTCGAGGACGTGACGGCACAATTCCTGGTTGGCCCGACGTCGAGGACTGAGAAAGACAGGGGGTGCTGCCGGACCGCCCGGGCGCGGCGCCACCCGGTGGAGAGCCGGCAGGGGTGCGGGTCCGGGGCGGGGCATGCCCGGGCGCCCCGTCAGCAGTCAAGCCCCGCCTCTTCTCCCGAAGGTCTTCGCCCGGGGATCAGCCGGGAATCCTGTCGAAGCCTGCCCCGGCCGCCCCGATGAGGCCTGCGGCGGGGTTGAGGATCAGGGACACGGGGATGTTTTCGAGGACCCGGGAGAGGCGGCCCTTGTGCAGGAACGAGCGCATGAACCTGCCGTCGAGGAGTTGGGCCGAGATCCGCGGGGGTATGCCGCCGCCAAGGTAGAGGCCGCCCGTGGGCAGGATCTTCAGGGCGAGGTTCCCCGCCTCGGCCCCGAGGATGGAGATGAACAGGTCCAGAACGGCCAGGCAGATGTCGCAGGGTTCATCCTCGTCCAGGGCCGCGCCCAGGATGACCACGGTGGGGTCGGGCGCTTTCCGGATGGCTTCGCCCAGCCAGGCGGGCTCGGCACAGCGCTTCCTTTCCTTGAGAAAGGCGTAGAGGTTGGGGATGCCCATGCCGGAGCAGACGAGCTCATAGCTCACGTGGTCGTATTTCTCGAAGAGGTAGTCGAGCAGCTCTGCCTGCAGCGCATTCGACGGCCCGAACTCCGCGTGGCTCCCTTCGGACGCATGGGGCACGTGGCGTGCGCCGTCCCAGGTCAGGTACGCCTCGCCCAGGCCGGTGCCCGGCGCGATGACCGCCCGGGGGCCCCGGGGGTCCGGGACGCCCGGGTTGATGAGGGCGAGGTCCGCGGGCGCAAGGAAGGGGATGCCGTGGCCCACGGCCTCGAGGTCGTTGAGGAGGTGCACCCCGGGGCAGCCGATGCCCGACGCGAGGCTCGTCTTTTCAATGACCCAGGGCAAATTGGTGAACGCCACCCGGTCGCCCACCACCGGGCCGGCCACGCCGAAGGCCGCGTAATCGACCCGGTCGACGCGGTGCTCCCCGAGGAAGGCGCAGATCATCTGTTCGAGCGAGCCGAAGGCTGCGCTGGGGTAGGTCGCGACGTTTTCGGGCTCGTGCAGCCTCTCCGGGGACGAGAACAGGGCGAGGGTCGTCTTCGTTCCGCCGATATCGCCTGCGAGCAGCTTCATCCTCCACCCCCGGGTGCCATTCTGCTAGGTGTACTCGTAAAAACCCTTTCCCGTCTTTCTGCCCAGCCAGCCGGCTTCCACGTAGCGGCGGAGCAGGGGGCAGGGCCGGTATTTCGAGTCGGAGAAGCCCTCGCAGAGGGTCTCCATGATGGCCAGGCAGGTGTCGAGCCCGATGAGGTCGGCCAGGGCCAGCGGCCCCATGGGGTGGTTCATCCCGAGCTTCATCACGGTGTCGATGTCCTCCCGGGAGGCCACGCCGGTGTAGAGGCAGAACACCGCCTCGTTGATCATGGGCATGAGGACGCGGTTGGACACGAAGCCCGGCTCGTCATGGGCCTCCGCCGGCGTCTTGCCGAACCTGAGCGCCAGGTCCCAGGTGACCCTGAAGGTATCCTCGGAGGTGGCCAGCGCCCTGATGATCTCCACGAGCTTCATCAGCGGCACGGGGTTCATGAAGTGCATGCCGATGACCCTGTCCTGCCGCTTCGTCTGCGAGCCGATGCGGCCGATGGGGATGGACGAGGTGTTGGTGCCCAGGATGGCCTCGGGCCTGCAGAAAGAGTCCAGGTCCCGGAAGATGGCGAACTTGATGTCGGGGCGCTCGGAGGCGGCCTCCACCACGTAGTCCGCGTCCTTCATGGCCCGAAGGTCGGCCACGGGCGTGATCCTGCCGACCACCGCGTCCATTTCGGCCCGGCTCATCCTCCCTTTTTCCACCGACTTCCCGAGGTTTTTTCCTATGGCGGCGAGCCCCTTCCGGGCGAGCTCTTCGCTGATGTCGTGCATGATCACGTCCAGGCCGCTCATGGCCGCCACCTGGGCGATGCCGCCGCCCATCTGGCCCGCGCCCACCACGCCGAAGGTCCTGATCTCCATCTTCCCCCTCCTTTCGAACCCGCTTAAGCGTCTCTCCTGACGATGAGGGCAACGGCCTCGCCTCCGCCCAGGCACAGGGTTGCCAGGCCGGTCTTTTTCCCGCTCCTGATCATCCCGTAAATCAGGGTGGTGAGCACCCGGGCGCCGCTCGCCCCGATGGGGTGCCCCATGGCGATGCCGCCGCCGTGGACGTTCACCTTTTCCTGGTCCAGGCCGAGCTCCCGCATGACCGCCACGGTGGAGCCGGCGAAGGCCTCGTTGATCTCGAAGACGTCCACGTCGTCCAGCGAGATGCCCTCTTTCCGGAGCACCCGGGGGATGGCCAGGATGGGGGCCACGAGGACGTACTTCATGTCGAGGCCCGCGCTGGCCTGGGAGCCGATGGTGGCCAGAACCGGGCAATGAAGCTCGGCCGCCTTCTCCCGGGACATGACCACCAGGGCGGAGGCGCCGTCGGCGATGGCGGACGAGTTGCCGGCCGTGGTGGTCCCGCCCTTCTGGAACGCGGCGGGGAGCTTCGCCAGTGTTTCCATGGTCGTTTCCCGGGGGTGCTCGTCCACGCAGAAGACCTTCGGTTCGCCCGTGCGCCGGGGGATCTCCACGGGCACGATCTCGTCCCTGAAGAGGCCTTCCCTGATGGCGCGCGTGGCCCGCTCGTGGCTGCGCACGGAATAGCGGTCCTGGTCCTCGCGGCTGATGCCGTACTTCTGGACGCACAGCTCGTTGGAAGACCCCATGTGGAAGTCGTTCACGATGTCCCACAGGCCGTCGTGGACCATGTGGTCGTTGACGGACCCCGGCCCCAGGCGGTACCCGAAGCGCGCCTTGTCAAGGTAGTAGGGCGCGGCGCTCATGTTCTCCATGCCGCCCGCCACCACGATCTCCGCGTCCCCGGCCCTGATGGCCTGGGCGCCGAGCATGACGGCCTTCAGGCCGGACCCGCAGACCTTGTTCACCGTGATGCAGCCCACGTCCCAGGGCATGCCCGCGATGACCGCCGCCTGCTTGGCCGGGTTCTGCCCCCTGCCGCAGGGCAAAACCATGCCCATGATGACCTCGTTCACGTCTTCCTTGCGTATGCCGGAGCGTCTGATCGTTTCTTCGATGACGATGGCGCCGAGCCTGTTGCCGTCGATGCCCGAAAGGCTGCCGTTGAACTCCCCGAGGGCGGTCCTGACCGCACTCGTGATGACCACTTCTCTCATCGCATCCTCCTGTAATTCAAGGCGAGAGTATGCCCCACACGATCCTGGAGAAGAAAAAGGTGCAGGGTATGACATGCTCCGCGCGAAGTTTACGTAAAACAGACTGCGGAAAAAAGCAAGGGCTCATAAACACGACGACTTTCCGTCAGGGCGAAAGCCCTTGTTTTTTCACCCGGGAGACGGCATGATGAACCCAGCACAGGATGGAGGGGGATATGGCCTCGGACATAAAAGACATTACGATCCAGTACGAAGAAGACGACACGGTGCTCGTCAAGGAGCTCGAAAAGGAGGTCCTCTCCAAGGGTGCGTGGACGACCATCCTCTTCCGCTACCAGCAGTGGGACCCGAAGACGGAAGGGTACGGGCCTGACCGCTACTCCATCCGCAGGTACCGCAAGGTGAAGGACGAGTACCGGCAGCAGTCGAAGTTCACCATCTCCAGCGTTCAGCAGGCCCGGAAGATCATCGAAACCCTCCAGAAATGGATCGGGGACGCAGAAGAGTAGGGGTCGTTTCGCGGGGCCGGCACCCCGCAGCTCGCCGGAAGCTTTGCTATTGCGTACCGTGCGCCGTGCCTGCCGCGGGGAAATACCCCCTCATGGCCGGGCTCGCTGAAATGTTTCCCGCCCGGTCAACCACGACCCAGTCCATGCCCCCCTTTTCGAGGACGTGGGCCAGCCTGTCGGGGCCGGCGACGAACAGGGCGACGGCCCAGGCATTGGCCAGGGTGCAGTTGTCCGCGATCACCGACGCGCTCATCAGTCCCTGGGCGGGCCAGCCCGTGGCCGGGTCGAGGATGTGGCAGTATCGTCTGCCCCCCTCGACAAAGAACCGCTCGTAGTCGCCCGACGTGGCGATGGCCCTGTTCTTCAGGGGTATCACCCCCAGAACCCCTTCGCCCCTGGGGTTTTTGATCCCGATCTTCCAGGTGCGGTCACCGAAGGCCACGACCTCTCCCCCCACCGTGATCAGGCCCGTGTCGCACCCGGCCGAGAGCATGGCTTCCCGGGCCCTGTCCCCCGCATAGCCCTCGATGAGGCCGCCGATGTCCACCCCGGTGCCCTCGGGGATCTCCACGGTCACGCCGTCGGCCTTCAGAACGATTCCCTCGTCCTGCGGGGCTTGTCTCCAGGAATGAAACTCTCCGGGGGCGGGTATGCGGTACGGGAGGGACTCCGTGAACCCCCAGGCCTCCAGGATCGGCCGCAGGGTTATGGAGAAGGAGCCGGCGGAGGCCTCCCGGACGGATCTCGCACGCGAGATGAGGCCGTACCCCTCCCGGTCTTTCATCGATCGGTTTTCATTCAGCCTGGTTATGAGCGAGTTTTTATACCCGAAGCGGGCATCCACCCGCCTGATCTCCTCCACGGCACGCCTGAACGCCTCGCCGGTTGCATCCCGGGTGCCCCGGGCCTTGAGCTCCACAAACACATCCGTGACGAAGAGCTCCCGGGAGCGGATCTCCCGCGACTCCGTGCGCCAGAGGAAGAGGGCCAGGCAGAGAAGGAGGAGGACGATGAAGGGAAGGGTCTTTCTCACGGGTGGATGAAGGGAGCTTCCGCAACGACTGGCTCGGCTCTGCGCGGGTTGAAAAAAAGGGTCTTGCTCACGGGTGAAAGAAGGGGGCGGCGATTCGCCGCCCCCGGTCTGTCGGTCTATTTGCCGTTGACGCTGTAGAGCACTTTCCAGCCCCGGAAGATGGCGCTCGAGCCGAGCTCCTCCTCGATGCGCATGAGCTGGTTGTATTTGCCGAGCCGGTCGGAGCGGGAGGTGGACCCGGTCTTGAGCTGGCCGGTGGCGAAGGCCACGGGCAGGTCGGCCAGCCACGCGTCCTCGGTCTCGCCGGAGCGGTGGGAGAACACGGCGGTGAACCCCGCGCGGCGCGCCATGGCGATGGTGTCCGCCGTTTCCGTGAGCGTGCCGATCTGGTTGACCTTGATGAGCACCGAGTTCGCGGCCTTTTCCCTGATGCCCCGCTCGAGGAACTTCACGTTGGTGACGAACAGGTCGTCGCCCACGATCTGGATCTTGGAGCCGAGCTTCTTGTTGAGGGCCTTCCAGCCTTTCCAGTCGTTCTCGTCGAGGCCGTCCTCGATGGACACGATGGGGAAGCGGTTCACGAGGTCGGCGTAGAAGTCGATCATCTCGTCGGTGGTGCGTTCGGGGTCCTTCTCGGAGGCGAGGATGTACTTGCCGTCCTTGAAGAACGAGCTTGCGGCCGCGTCGATGGCGATGCCGATGTCCCTGCCGGGCTTGTAGCCGGCCTTCTCGATGGCCTGGACGATGAACTCGAAGGGCTCGACGTTCGACTTGAGGTTGGGGGCGAACCCGCCCTCGTCGCCCACGCCCGTGGCGAGGCCTTTCTTGTTGAGGATGTCACGCAGGGCGTGGAAGGTCTCCGCCGCGTAGCGAAGCGCCTCCCTGAAGTTCGGGGCGCCCAGGGGCATGATCATGAACTCCTGCAGGTCCACGTTGTTGTCGGCGTGCTTGCCGCCGTTGACGATGTTCATCATGGGCACCGGAAGCTCCCGGGCGAAGGTCCCGCCCACGTAGCGGTACAAAGGGATGCCCAGGAACGTGGCGGCTGCCCTGGCGACGGCCATGGACACGCCGGTGGTGGCGTTGGCGCCCAGGATCGACTTGGTCTCGGTGCCGTCGATCTCCAGCAGCATGGCGTCGATGCCCGCCTGGTCGAGGGAGTCCATGCCCACGAGCACCGGGGCGATCCTGGTGTTCACGTTTTCGACGGCCTTCAGGACGCCCTTGCCCCTGTACCGTGACTTGTCGCCGTCCCTGAGCTCGACGGCCTCGTACTCGCCCGTTGACGCGCCCGAGGGCACCGCTGCCCTGCCCATATCACCGGTAGAAAGGTAAACATCCACTTCTACTGTCGGATTTCCCCGTGAATCAAGAATTTCCCTGGCAACGATATCGAGAATTTCACTCATTTTGGCCTTCCTCCTTCGTCCTTTCTTTCCGACCGTATTGATTGCTGCTATCTGGTGATACTGTTGAAAAAGTGGCCGTACATGCGCCGGGAATTTTGTATCACTCCGATGCGTGCCTTGGCAAGACCTTCTTTCGCCGTGCCCGGTCCGTGTGCCAGGGGGAAAGAGGCCGATGGTGCGGTTTCCGGCGACGGCGGGCGGAGGGGGGAACTACTTTTCCAGGAAGGCCACGAGGTCGGTGATGAGCGTGCCGAGGGCTTTCTCGTCGGCAAGCCGGTTCTTCTCGTCGAGGATGCCCTTTGTGCGCAGGGTGTCGAGGGCGCCCTTGTACACGGGCAGGCACAGCGCCTCGTACCGGTGTATCTCGCCCTTCTTGTAGATCCTGGAGGCGTACCGGTTGATGGCCTTCAGCGGGTCTTTCTTCCCGAGGTCTTTCGTCTTGAGCACGAACCTGGCCACGGCCAGGTAGGACTCGAGGTAGTTTTCCAGGAGGCCGTCGAACATGACGGCGAGGTTCGCCTTTTCGGGGTTCAGGGAGCACATCGTTTTTTTCTGCACCAGGATGCCCCGGTCGAGCATGTACTGGGTGGCCTTCCCGAAGCTTTCCATGTCCAGGATGAACTCGCTCTCCAGAAGGGCGGCGAGGTTCGCGACCTTTCTCTTGAGGTCCTTCTCCTCGATCCCGCCTTTTTCCTTGATCATCACGTTGCAGATGAGGGACGCGGGCACGAAGAAGTTGAGGATCGTGTTCTTGTAGTACTCGAGGTGGATCCGCTTTTCCCCCTCGGCGTTGAGCAGGCAGGAGTCCCCCTCGGCCTCCGGCTCGTCCACGGTCACCAGGCGCTTGGACTTCAGGAGCGCATAGGCCTCGCTGAACGCCTTGTCCTCGTCGTCCAGGGAGGATGACCGGTTGCACCCGCAATACTTGAGGTAGTCGAGGAACACGGAGAAGCCCTGCCTGAGCGTCGTCTCCTCGAGGGCGGAGTCGAAGCTCGTGACCACGCAGGAGAGGATCGAGAACGGCGTGGCCACGGTCTGCTGGTAGATGGCGGAAATGATCGCCTGGGCCACGGAGTCGTAGAGGAGCTCCTTCTGGTCTGTGTCCATCCGGGAGTAGGCGGGCCTGCCCTTCATGAACTCGTTCATGGACAGCGGTTTCGAAAAGCGGACGTACACCCTGCCGTAGCGGTTCTTGAGCACGTCGCCAGCCCTGATGAGGGACCACAGGCCTTCCTTCTCCTTGGGCGCGCCTTTCATCTCGCGGATATAGGACCCTTCCTCCACCACGGTGTCGTACCCGACATACACGGGGACGAAGATCACGTCGCGGGTCACCCCGGACTCCCAGCCCTGGAGGATCATGGAAAGGAGGCCTTTCTTGGGGAGCATGAGCTTGCCGGAGCGGCTCCGCGAACCCTCGATGAAGAACTCCAGCGGGATCCTCTCCTGGAGGATGGTCCTCACGTAAGCGGCAAAGGTGTGGGAATAGAGGGGGTTGTCCTTGAAGGTGCGCTTCATGAAGAAGGCCCCGCCCTTCCTGAAGACGGTGCCCAGGGGGAAGAACGAGAGGTTGATGCCCGCGGCCACGACGGGCACGCTCATCCAGTGCTGGAACAGGGTGTAGGACAGGATGAGGTAGTCGAAGTGGCTCTTGTGGCAGGGGACGTACACCAGCGAGCCGTTCCTGGCCATCTCCTTGACGGTCTGGAGGCCTTCCTCCCCCACGTCGAGGCCGTCGTAGATGTTGTCGAAGACCCAGGAGAGGGCCTTGTTCAGGAGATTGATCATGGCAGGGCTCAGGTCCGAGGCGATGGTCTCGAGGTGCTTCACCACGGTGGCCTCCATCTGCCCGAACTCCTGGCCCGTCTCGTCGGCGTGGGACCTGAGGAACGACTGGAGCAGCGGGTCCTTGAGGGTCTTTTTTATGATGAAGCCGCGCTCGCGGATGGGGGCGCCGGAGATGTTCCTGCCCAGGACCGCGAGCTGCTGCTGCAGGTCGTTCCTGATTTCCACGGCGATCTCTTCGAAGAACTTCCTTCCCCCCAGGCTGGAGCTGAGCACCTCCTTGAGGTTGATGGGCTCGCCGTGCTCGATGAACCCGCGCTCCTCTGCCCTCACGAGGGTCATGACCTTGCGGATGCTCCGGCTGGAGGTTTTCTCCTCCTTCGAGGCGTTTCTGACCTTCATCGGGGTCCGGTTGTACACGATGCGCTGGGGGATGAGGTAGACGGGTTTGTCGAGGTCACGCTGGACCTTCAGGAGTTCGAGGATGGGGTCGCCCCCCCGGGCCTTTCCCGGGGCGTCCAGGGACAGGAGGGACGCGCTGCGGTCATCGCCCGCGTACGTGCGGTAGAAATCGTCGGCAAAGGGCGAAGGGGTCCCGGCGAAGAGCCCGGCGACAAGCTTTGGCAAGCGGCTGACGGGCTGGAGCAGGGTGAGCTTCCGGTTGAAGACGACCCGGGGCACCGGGAGGCCTTCCCGCTGGAACCGCTCGTTCATGAGCATGGCGTCCACGGTGCTCGTCGTGCTGTGCACGAACACGAGATGGCCTTTCTGGGCAAGATTTGAAAGGGACTCCCGGTACAGTTCCGGGATGGTGATCCGGTTGAAGAGCTTCCGGAGCAAGGGCCCCAGGATGAATCCGTAGCTGCCGTCGAAGAGGTATGTGTATCCGTGGAATCCGGTGCTCATGATCCCGGTGATTATAGACCAAGCACCCTGCCTTGGGAAGATGATTCTGGACCGGTGAAGGTCAGGCCGGGGGAAGCGGGGTCATCCCATGGTGCGGATATGGTCCAGGACGCGGTCGATGTCACCCTTCGAGAGGAGGGGGATCGACGCCAGGTCGGCGGGGGTGAGCCGGGAGAGGCCTTTGACGTGGGCCGTTCCCTTGAGGATGGCCCGGGCCTTTTTGGGCCCGATGCCCGGGATCTCCTCGAGGACCGAGGAGATGGCCCTGCTCCTCAGGTGCGTGTGGTACTTCACGGCGAACCGGTGGGCCTCGTCCCTGAGCCTCTGCATGAGCTTCAGGGGTTCGCCCCGCTCGGGGAGGAAGACGGCGTCTTTTCTCCCCGGGAAGAAGAAGCGGTCGACCTTCGCGCCCCGGGGCTTGGCCATGGCGACGGCGGGGATCGCTTCCATGCCGAGGGACTCGAGGACGCGCACGCACACGCTCAGCTGTCCCTTGCCGCCGTCAATGACGAGGAGGTCGGGCTTCGCCTCGTCGCCGCAGAGCCTCCGGCGGAGCACCTGCTCCATCATGGCGAAGTCGTCCTGGCCCGCTATGTCCCGTATCCTGTAGTGCCGGTAGAGCGACTTGTCCGGCTCGCCCCCCGTGAACACGACCCGCGAGGCCACGGGGTTGCCGCCCTGAAAGGAGGAGATATCGTAGCATTCCATCCGGAAGGGGATCCCGGGCAGACGGAAGGCCCTGGCGAGGTCGTCCAGGGCGGAGGTCTCCCTGGTCCTGCCGGAGAGCCTGGCGTTTTCCTGCGCCATCTCCACCCACTGCCTGGGCCTGCCCCGGGTGCCTTTCCGGACGGACACCCTCGACCCCCGGAGGTCCGAGAGGATCTGCTCCGGGAGGTCCCCCGTCTCCGGTTCGAAATCAATGTAGACCAGGGGGGGGATGTTGCCGTTGCGCAGGTAGAACTGGAGCACGCAGGTGGTCATGAAATCCTCTTCCCCCGTGTCGTTCACCATCAGGAGGCGGCTGTCGGTCATGGTGCCCCTGGAGAAGTGCAGCACTGTGATCCGCGCCTTGCCCTTGAGCCGGTAGGTGCCGAAGACGTCGATGTCCGTGGGGGTGCTGCCCACCACCACCTGGGGCACGAGGCTTTCGCGGATGGCGCTCAGCTGGTCGCGGATCTTTGCCGCGGCTTCGTAATTCTGCCTTGAAGCCTCGCGATTCATACGCTCCGTGAACCTGCCCTCGAGGTCCCGGTTCCGGCCTTCGAGGAAGGTCACCAGGTCCTCCACGACCTCGCCGTAAGCCTCCCTGGCGATCCTGCCCGTGCAGGGGGCGCTGCAGAGTCCGATCTGGTGGTACATGCAGGGCCTGGTCCTGTTCCTGAAGGCAGTGTCCTTGCACCTTCTCAGGGGAAATATCCGGCTCACGGCGCTGAGCGTGGTCCTGATGGCGGTGGCCGACGCGTAGGGGCCGAAATACAGGGCGCCGTCCTTGAGGACCTTCCGGGTGACCGATATCCTCGGCCACTCGTCGTTCACGGTGATCTTCAAGCGTACGTACGACTTGTCGTCCTTGAGGTCTATGTTGAACCGGGGCCGGTGGGACTTGATGAGCTGGTTCTCCAGGAACAGGGCCTCTTTTTCATTCCTGGTGACGATGAAGTCCACCTGGTCGGTCTGGTCTGCAATGTAGGGCACGCTTGGCCTGGTGTCCTGGCCGAGGTAGGCCTGAACCCGCCCCTTAAGGTCCTTTGCCTTGCCCACGTAGATGATCTCGCCCAGGGCGCTCTTCATGAGGTACACGCCCGGGGAGCGCGGCAGGCTCGTGATGATGCCGTGATTGAGGGCCATGCGATTTTCTTATCACGAAAATCATGTCACGCAAAGGGGTCTGCCCCGGGCACCGCCCAACGCCGGGAAATGCAGGAAGGCCCGCGCGAAACCTGAAGACGGGAGAAAACGGGAGTGCAGGCCGGGAAACCGGGCCTCACGTTCACTGAATGGGGGGGGGCCGGGTTATTCGGGCGCGTGGGCGTGGTGCCGGTCGTCCCTCATGTGATCGCGGGTCTTGACGAAGTCGTCGTACATGCGGGCGATGCACAGGGTGATGGCGAGCACGAAGAGCCCGAGCATGAAGGCCGGCTCCGTGTTGAACTTCACGTCGATCCACCTGCCGACGAAGAGGAAGACGAAGGAGGAGACAACGATGGTAAAGCTCCAGGCGCTCATCATGATGATGTGGTTCAGGTTTTTCGCATCGGTCTTTCTTTTGCCCCGGGTCTTTGCCATGGCTCTTTCCTCCTTTCGCTTTTAGTCCCCCCTCCCGGTGAGGAAGGGGGGACGAGAGGGTCTCTGCCGGATCAGCTGACGAGGTTTTTCACGGCGCCGATGACGGG
>ERZ1645192.1851-NODE-1851-length-17598-cov-6.188280_pt1 | contig 17598 bp, 16 predicted proteins | sample MGYA00575354_ERZ1645192 | MGnify/ENA primary metagenome ERZ1645192 (study PRJEB40844, sample SAMN11349763) | freshwater sediment metagenome | isolation source: river sediment | host: Sediment | place: India: Faizupur Khadar , New Delhi | collected 2017-02-21 ... | reverse complement strand
CGACCGGCGCTTTCCGCAGAAAAGCAGGCAGCAAAACTTTTCCCGGCTGCCGGACTATCTGCCTGCGCAGACATTAACGCGATGGCGGATTCCATCAAAGCGTATCTTGAAGGAGAAAATATAAAGTTTTCTTTGAATCTTGTTGATTTGTCGCATTTTTCAAAATTTCAACAGTCGGTCCTGCGGGCACAACATGCCATTCCACGGGGATCGGTCAGCACGTACGGATTGATTGCGGCGCATGTGGGCGCAGCTGGCGGTGCGCGAGCCGTGGGCAACGTTATGGCCGCCAACCCTTTTCCTCTGATCATTCCATGTCACAGAACCGTTCTTTCCAATCTGCACATCGGAGGCTTCCAAAGCGGCGCTGATATGAAACGGACTTTATTGAAACGGGAAGGTGTGATGTTTGATAAGGCAGGAAAGGTCATTTGCAAGCGATTGCATTATGGTTCAGCGTAATTCATTTTCCCGGCCAAAACATTCTTGACATATATGTCCGAAATTCGTATCTTTTCTCCGTAAACAGACGTTCCTGGTAATAAAAATAATTATGTATTACCGTGTACAGTCAGGATAAGAAGGAATTAAAATGCCGATTACAGAGATTCTTGCCGGGAATGCCTCCCGGTATGGTGAAGAAATCAGCCTGGTGGAAATCAATCCCGATATAAAGGAAATGAAAGTGAACTGGAAGGATTACGACCTGGTCGAAACCAATCCGGAAAAAAGATACAGGCGGGAAATGACCTGGCGGGAATTCGACGATAAAGCGAACCGCTTTGCCAATTTTTTACTGGGCAGGGGGCTGACCAAAGGGCAAAAGGTCGGTATTCTGCTGATGAATTGCCTGGAATGGCTGCCCATCTATTTCGGTATCCTGAAAACAGGCGCGCTGGCCGTGCCGCTGAACTATCGTTATACGGAAGATGAAATCAAATATTGTCTTGATTTGGCCGAATGCGACGTCTTGATTTTCGGACCGGAATTTACCGAAAGAGTCGCCGCGATTAAAGAAGATATTCCGAATGTAAAAATGAAACTGTTTCTGGGCGTTGGCCGTCCGGCTTTTGCGGAGAGTTATTACGCGTTGACGTCGTGTTGCTCGTCAACGGCTCCGAAAATCACGCTTTCCGACGATGACGATGCCGCCATCTATTTTTCCTCGGGCACAACCGGTTTTCCCAAGGCGATTCTCCACTCGCATCGCGCTTTAATGTTTTCATGTGAAGTGGAACAGAACCACCACAAGCAGACTCGCGAAGATAATTTTCTTTGCATCCCTCCCCTCTATCATACGGGCGCAAAGATGCACTGGTTCGGCAGTTTTCTTGCGGGCAGCAAAGCCGTTCTTTTACGCGGCGTCAAGCCGGAATGGATTATCAAAGCGGTATCCGAGGAGCGGATAACGATTGTCTGGCTGCTGGTTCCCTGGGCGCAGGATATTCTGGACGCCATCGAGCGCGGTGATATCACATTAAAAGATTATAAGCTCGATCAATGGAGATTGATGCATATCGGCGCCCAGCCGGTTCCGCCCAGTCTGGTGAATCGATGGAAAAAATATTTTCCGAATCACGACTATGACACCAATTATGGTCTGTCGGAGTCCATCGGGCCGGGATGTGTTCATCTGGGCATTGAAAATATTCATAAAGTCGGCGCTATCGGCAAAGCAGGCTATGGTTGGGAAGTAAAAATTGTGGATGAAAAAGGTCTGACGGTGATGCAGGGTGAGGTTGGAGAACTGTGTGTTAAAGGCGCGGGTGTAATGAAATGCTATTACAATAATCCGGAAGCTACTGACGAGATTCTCAAGGACGGCTGGCTGTTCACCGGTGATATGGCCAAAATGGATGAGGACGGTTTTATTTATCTGGTCGATCGCAAGAAGGATGTGATTATTACCGGCGGAGAAAATATTTATCCTGTGCAGATCGAGGATTTTTTGCGTACGCATGACGCCATCAAGGATGTGGCGGTTATCGGCCTTCCCGATTTGCGTCTGGGCGAAATCGTCGCGGCGATCGTTGAATTAAAACCGGGCATATCCATTTCGGAGGGGGAGATTACGGAATTTTGCAGCGCATTGCCGCGCTACAAAAGGCCGCGCAAAATTCTTTTTGACAAGGTGCCGCGCAATCCCACCGGCAAAATTGAAAAACCGAAACTGCGCGAAAAATATTGCGGGGGCAGTCTTGTTGAGGCGCAGACCAGGAGTAATTAAAAAGCGAGGAGAAGACGATGATTGCTTATCAACTTTCCATTTTTGCGGAGAATAAATCCGGAAAACTTGCCAAGGTCACCGGAATTTTGGCCAAAGAAAAAATCAACATACGCGCGACAACCATCTCGACGGCGGACACCTTCGGCATCATCAATCTGATTGTCGATGATCCCAAACGCGCGGAGAAAGCCTTATCTGATGCGGGAATGACGGTGCATCTACGTGAAATTCTGGCGGTTCTGATTCCCGATACTCCCGGAGGTCTGGATACGTTGATGCAATTGATTTCCAATGAGGGGATAAACATTAACAATGCTTATGGCTTTATCCTGGAAAGTTCAAAGAGGGCGGTGTTTGTGGTTGATGTTGATCAGATGCAAAGAACGGAAGATCTTATAGAACGGAATGGTTTTAAAACGCTGGATGTGCAGTCTCTTACCGGCATGTAATATCCTTTTGCTTTCTGTGGCTAACTTTGTTGGCATCGTCGTCGGCTTCCTCAACGTATTTAAAATACGCCTGCGGAGCCTCCTCCTTGCCGCCGCGTTATCCGTTGAAAGCAAAAGGATATAAAAATTAAATAGGAGGTGACGTTATGGCGCATGAAGATAAAGGTAAATATTATGCAAAACATCCTCAAAATACTCAAATAGACGAAGAGCTGAAAAAGGAGATTCTTGAACAGGTGAAGAATAACGGCATCACCTGCAAGAAAGCCGAAGAAATTTCAGAGAACATGGGGTTTACGCTTCAGGAAACGGGTCAGGCCATTGATATCCTGAATATTAAAATTGCAAAATGTCAGTTGGGGCTTTTCGGCTTCGGCGAAACTCAAAAAATTGTTCAGCCCGCAAAAGAAATTACTCCGGAGCTGAAGGAAAGCATTACATCGGCTCTTGAAGACGAAAAACTTCCCTGTTTATCTGCGTGGGAAATTGCGGAAAAATTCAATATGTCCCGAATGAAAGTGGCAGCCGCCTGCGAAGCTTTACAGATAAAAATCAAGCCGTGTCAGTTGGGAGCTTTCTAAGCTTTTGAAATAAAAATTTTCAGATAGCTATGGAGCAGTCGTATCATGAAGTCGGCGTTTTTGCGGGTTCCTTCCAGAATTTGCTCCATGTTTAAGGGTTCATCCAAAAGACCGTTGCCGAAATTATCAATGGAACAAACAGAAGCGTACGGTATTTCCATCTCCTGAGCGACGACGGATTCGTTGGCCATGGTCATGCCGACAATATCGGCATAATTGGACATCATTTTGATTTCGGCTTTTGTTTCCAGCCGCGGCCCTGGCGTCTGCCAGTATGTTCCTGTTTGATAGACATCCACATGAATGTTCATAGCGGCCCTGATAATTTTTTGTCGTATTTTTTCATTTAATGCCGGTGTAATATGAACGGCATTGTTTCTGTATATGGTGGGCGTGGAGGCAAGGGTAAGAAAATCATCCGGAACAACAATCATGCCCGGACGTAATCTTGTTTTTAGGGATCCGGTGGAATGGAATCCGACAATTTCAGAGACGCCGATATCTTTCAACGCCTTGATATTGGCGCGATAATTAATTAAATGCGGCAAGATATGATTTTGGGGGTCGTTACCGTGCCTTAAAATAAAAGCGATGTTATCCGCTAGAAAGACAGAAGCCTGTCCAAATTCATTTTCCATGGATTTGAATTTACTGTCTTTGAATAAATCACTTTTTCCCATGACTAATTTTGTGGAAATGACACCCAGCATGTCCATAAAATCCCCTTGGGAGGATTGTATATCAGATTAATCATATGCCGTCAAAGGCGGTTCCTTGGCTGATGCCAGATAGCATTTGACTTTATCGGCTTTAATATGAGATATAAGTCGCGTAACAAACATAGGAGGTACGGTTCATGAGCAGTGAATTATTAGGTGCTGCAACGGATGGCAATTTTGAAAGCGAAGTTTTAAAAAGTGATAAGCCGGTGCTTGTTGATTTCTGGGCGCCCTGGTGCGGCCCCTGTAAAGCCATCGGTCCGATTGTTGAGGAACTTGCGGCGAGCTTCAAAGACCGTGTGAAGGTGATGAAGCTCAATGTGGATGATAATCCAAAATCGGCGTCGAATTATGGCGTGCGCAGCATTCCCACCATCATTCTTTTTAAGGACGGAAAAGCATTGGATACACTGGTCGGGCTTGTTCCCAAGGAACGGCTTGACACCTTGGTGAAAAAAGCGCTTTAGGAAAATGATTACATGAAGGGGTATATAAATTTGATGCATTCAAAAACGTTTGGAACAATCATCAGACCTCAAATAGTTGTGTGTATTGTGGTGTTGTCTGTTTTGAGTGGCTGTTCGTTTCTTAACCTGTTCGGAAAACAGGATGTGTCCAAGGCCACGCCGGAGGGTATTTATGCCATGGCGTCCGAAGAATATCAAAAGGGAAATTACGAAAAAGCACGGGAACACTTTTTGCGGGTGAAAGAGCAATATCCCCTGCATGAAATGTCCGTACTGGCGGAAATCGGTGTCGCCGATTCTTTTTATAGCGAAAAAGAATACGCGGAAGCGGAAGGTGCTTACGGCGATTTCATTTCTCTGCACCCTGTCAATGAGAATGTCCCCTATGCGATATACCAAATGGGGATGTGCCATTATAACCAGATGGAAGCGATTGATCGTGATCAGACGGAAACAATGAAAGCCAGAAATGAATGGGAAAAGCTGATGGCGCGTTATCCCGCCAGTAAATTCTCCATCATGGCTGAAAAAATGTTAAGGGACGTCAAACAGAGATTGGCGCAACGTGAATTCTATATTGGGAATTTCTATCTAACGCAGAAAAAATACAAGGCCGCGCTCGCGCGTTTCGAGAAAATTGCCAACGACTATAATAATGTCGGCCTGGATTACAAAATTGAATATTATATTAATGAGACCAAGACGAAATTAACCGAGGCAGAGAACATCAAATCACAGGCAGACGCGGAAAAGAAACACAAAGAGGAAGCACTGAAGAAAAAAGAAGAAGAAAAAATAAAAAAGGATGAGGCCGATAAGAAAAAGCAAGAAGAGGAACAATTAAGCAAAGAAGCAGACCGGAAAAAGATAGAAGAAGAAAAACTAAAGCAAGAAGCAGAAAAGCAAGAAACTGAAAAAGCAAAGAAAGAAGATGTCAAGAATTAATGAGACCCAAATTTCAGAAACGAATACCCTAATGGGCACGATAGGTTCACTGAAATTTAATGGTTGAATTATCCCGCCGCAGGCGGAGGATATCGCAGCTAGTCGTCATACTGTTCAAGGAATTTATGCAAAGCGTTCTTGAGCCAGCCAAACGATTCTTCCTTGGTTAAGACAAACATATATCCGCTGATATTTTTATCATTGAATTCAAAGACTGTTCTTAAAACAATAGCCATGCTGTCAGGATCCAGAAGGTTTTCATATAAGACATGCAGACTTTTTTCAACCATCACGCGGGGCGGTGAATAGGTCGTAACATCACCCAGCAATTCTGCAAGTTTGCCGATGCATGCTCCGATCAGAATATTGCCGATTTCCAGAAAGGTTTCTTTTTCCAGTTCATGAGATGGATCCGATTCGAAAAATTCATCTCGTCCGTCGAACAGGGAAATCATTCTTTTTCCTGCTCCGGAGGGAAAAACCAGAAAAGCATTCCCTTTGAATTTTCCCCAGAAACTTTGTTCGACAACGGAAACCTTATCCTGATCATAATCCATAATTTCATTGTTGATGTAGGTCGGGAGATCATAAGCCCGCAGCAATTTTATTTGCGGGACACTGAGAATAACAAAAATATCGATGAATTCGGCCAGGTCCGAAGCGGCACGGCCAAAAGCAATATTCATGATCTCCTGCAGCAGGTCGGTTTCCGAGCTTGTAATCAAATCTTTGACGTTATTATTAGACATAAGTTATCCACGCGACGCCAGCGCTGCGTCTGCTTCTTTTATCGCAGCCAATATCGCTTCTTTTGACGGCGGTTTTTTTAATACGGAAAAAGCACCCAGTTCATGAGCCTTGGCCACCGCTTTGATTTGAACATCAGCGGTCAGAATAATCACTATAGCTTTTGGATCATACTTGATAATTTCTTCCAGAGCTTGAAATCCGTTCATCACCGGCATGGTTAAGTCCATGAAGGTCAGATCCGGTTTGTTCTGCATGTATTTTTCCACAGCCACTTTACCATCACCGGCATCGAACAGCTCGTAACCGACATCTTTGGGGATACAGCTACTGATGATTTTTACGGATATGGGAGAATCATCAACAATTAATATCTTTTTAATCATAAAAACCTCATTTAATTACTTTTTCTTGTTATCATAAAATGTATTATCATAAAAGAATATTTTTTATTATATTATTTCCCAAGCCATGTCATTTTTAACCGTCATAAAATGTAGTATGTTTATAAACAGATTTATCCGCTTTTTTCAATAATATTTATATCCGGCATTCTTGATGATGGATATCGTGTTGTTTGCGGCAGGCGGGAGCTTGTGTTGTGTTTAAAACTTAAATCTGGGCTTCATAAGCACATTATCATGTGGTGCGAAATCCCCATAAGATGTTGTAATAATGATATTGACAAAACGCATATAAATGCGTAATAATTAACAATAGTTGTTATTTGTCCTGGAAAACTCTCTTTTGTGCCGCAACAATTCATAATCTTATTGAGTATGAGAGGATGTTTATTTAAAAAATGAATTTAAATCATCTGGCCATTGCTCTTATAGAACTGGATCCTGCAAATCCATCGGGTTTGGAAGAATTCAAAAAAACACTGACCCAAAGTAAAAAGAAGGCAAAAGGACATCTTAAAGATATCCTCAATGAGGCCTGTTCTGTGGTTGACGCATTATTTGAGCAAACTCCCGAACAGCGACAGGACGGCATCGCGCGTTTGGGCATCTTATTGGAACGGGCGATGGACAATAACCCTGTCGATGCGTCTGAAGAAAAAACGAAAAAACTACCGGAAAATCAGCCCGACATGCCGCCGTCACCGGAAGAATCTTTGAAATTTACACTCTCCACTGATTTTGACTCGGATTTGCTCAATGAATTTATTATCGAGAATATGGAATGGGCCAATATGGCTGAATCCGCGATATTGGACTGGGAACAGAATCCGGATAATCAGGAATTTTTAAATACCATTTTCAGAGGATTTCATACCATCAAAGGAACGTCTGCTTTCCTCAATCTCGACTGTGTCAAAAATATCGCCCACCAGGTGGAATCCATGCTGGCCAAAGTCAGGGATGGGGAGGATGTTTTTACAATAAGTTATGCCAATCTGTCTCTTAAATCCCTGGACGTGATTAAAAGCATTTTAGGAGAAATGAAATCATCGGGTCCGGGCCGGCAGATAGAGCTGCCCGTGGGATATGGCGAATTATTGGAATGTTTGAGAAGTTTCAGCTCGGAGACAAAGGAAACCTTGACTCAAAAAAGTAACATCGCAACCGGTAAAATTTCAAAAGAACCTGTTGCGGAGCAGAAGATACAGGAAATGCCGGAAGCACAGGAAGCAGAGGAATCAGACGAGTCAGAGGAATTACAGGACATACAGGAATCACAGGAAAAGATTGTCATCAAAGACAACCAACCCATGTCCGATCGTCCTCTGTCCTCCATCAAGAGTGCCGATCGTATCGTGGAATCAACGGTCAGAGTGAAGGTGGACAGATTGGACAAGTTACTGGATACCGTTGGAGAACTCGTCATAGCCCAGACCATGGTGGGACAGGATGAATTGATTACCAGCGGGAAAAATCATGAACTGAATAAAAAAATATCGCAAGCTGGCAAGATCGTGCGGGAGCTTCATGATTTGAGTATGGTTCTGCGTATGATGCCTCTTAAAAACACATTCCAGAAAATGACGCGCTTAACCCGTGATCTTGCGCAAAAAAGCGGCAAACATGTAACCTGTATTACGGAAGGTGAAGATATTGAAATCGATCGCAATATGGTGGATATGGTAGCCGATCCTTTGGTCCATTTAATCCGCAATGCCGTTGATCATGGTATTGAAACCCCGGAAGAGAGGCACCGTATGGGCAAACCCGAAAACGGTCATATCCGTTTGACAGCCGCTCATGCGGAAAGCAGCATTATGCTGACGGTATGGGATGACGGCCGGGGGATGAGTCGCCAGACCATCGTGAGTAAGGCTATAGAGCGCGGTCTGATTGACTCTGCCGATCGGATGACGGATGAGGATGTCTGGCAAATGATCTTTCTACCGGGTTTTTCCACGGCAAAAAATGTGACGGAGATTTCAGGCCGGGGCGTCGGCATGGATGTAGTGCGCAAAGCCGTGGAAGCGCTACGGGGCAGGATAGAGGTACAAACAGTGGAAGGCCAGGGATGTACGTTTATTATGAAAATGCCTCTGACGATGGCGATTACGGATGGAATGATCGTCAAAGTGGGATCGCAAAAATATATTCTGCCAACCGCGAATATTCACAAAGCGGTCCGTCCGGTAAAATCAGACATCCATACCGTGAATCAACGAGCGGAAATGCTTTCATTCAGGGATGAAATGGTTGCGGTCGTTCGTTTGCATCGTTTGTTTGACATACCGGATGCACAGACGGAACTCACGGCGGGTTTGCTGGTTGTGATCGGGGAAGGACAGCAGCGATGTGCTTTGTTTGTCGATGACCTTTTAAGCCAGACCCAGGTGGTAACCAAATTACTGGGGAACGGCATCAACAATGTGCCGGGAATAGCCGGAGGAGCCATCATGGGGGACGGCACGGTTGGTTTGATACTGGATGCGTCATCCATCGTGAACATTGCCCGGCAACAAGTGAATGTATCGAATTAAATCCGGCTGCGGAGGAAAACTGTCATGAACAACGCCACAACATTACAGGGAACGCATGCTTTAAAAACGGATTCTCGAACAGGAAAATATCTCACTTTTTTTCTTTCCGGCGAAGAATATGGGGTGGAAATACTCAAGGTGCAGGAGATTATCGGTCGCATGCCGATCACTCCGGTGCCCCTGACGTCCAAATATATAAGAGGCGTAATCAATCTGCGCGGGAAGATTCATCCCATTATGGATATCAAAATTAAATTCGGCATGGAAGAAACCGAACTGACCGACGAATCCTGTATTATTGTTATTAGCACGGCCAGCATGATGATGGGTGTGCTGGTTGATAAAGTATCGGAAGTCGTAAACATAAGATCTGAGGATATTGAAGACACGCCATCTTTTGGTGCGGATGTGAATATGGATTACCTTTTGGGTGTCGGAAAGACGGGTGGGCGGGTGCGTCTGCTCCTGGATATTGAAAAGGTGATAACCGCCTCCGATATTATCGATATGAAAAAGGCTGCAAGCGTATAATATAAAAAACGAGTCTTTTAAAGAAGTTTAAAGAAAAGGAGTATCACGTCTCAGGACTTAATCGGTTCAAGACATTTGCATCAGAACCAGTTATGATGGAACATGAATCATACATTCAAGGAGGCCACAAATGTTTAACAATATGAAATTAGGTGTAAAGCTTATTGGCATTTTTACCATCGTCTTTGTGTTTGTAACAGCCATGATGCTCAGCGGCGCTGCCGTAAGAATGAAAGCATTGCGTATGCTTGATACAACGTATCGTCAATATGTGGACGATGTCAAAGCGTGTGGCAACCTCAAGATCGGCCTTGAGAACATGGAAAAGGATATTTATCTTTATGCCATCGTGCCTTCGGAACGCGCTAATATTCAAGCAAGAATTAATGAACAACTGGACTCCATCGATAAACTTCTTCAGGCTTATAAGGACAAAAAACGGGATTCCGAAGAGCTGAAATTTCTTTCCGAATTCGATGCCGCTTGGCCTGCGGTCAAAGGGAACTATAAAGCGATATTAACGGCGGCGGATAACGGGAACAACGCGGAGGTTACCTCTCTGTCGTCTGAAGGCAGCTCTTTCGGAGAAGCTAAAAAGAAAGTCTTTTCTACCGTCAATGGTCTTAATGCTTACAATATCAGCAGGCATGAAGCTGCTGTTAAAAAATACATTAAAGGCAGGGGGGGATGGTCCGGAATTCTTTGGTTGTTCTCAGCGCTTGGCGCCTTTCTTTTGGTGATTTTCGGGGTATTCACACATCGAGGGATCACCCAACCTATTAGTAAGATAGTCACTATGATGAAGGAGATTGAAAAAGGACATCTTTCCCATCGTTTAAACTTGATTCGGAAGGATGAAATAGGAAGTCTGAGCAGATCGATAGATATGTTTGCCGACCACATTCAGAAAAATATTGTCTTTAGCATGCAACAGATTTCGGAAGGCAACATTGATGTTAAACCGGAAATTGTGGATGAAAAGGATGAACTGGGTCCGACATTGAATAAAATGATTGATGCCGTGGGTTCGATGAGTAAAGAAATAGAAAGGTGTTTCCATATTGCGCTTGAAGGCAACCTTCAGAACAGGGCTGATGTCACGCTTTATCAGGGAATCTTTCAGAAAATCATGCAGGGGTATAACGATACGCTGGATGCGTTCATGCGTCCCATCAGCGAAGCTTCCGTTATTCTGAAACAGATTGCTGAAAAGGATATGACCGTCCGGATGATTGGAGATTACAAGGGTGATCATGCCCAAATCAAGGAATCCATCAATCTTGTTGTGGAAAATTTGGATAGGGCGCTGCAGCAGGTGGCGATCGGCGCCGATCAGGTGGCGGCAGCCAGCGTCCAGGTGAGCACAGGCGGCCAGGCGCTTTCGCAGGGCGCCAGCGAGCAGGCCAGTTCGTTGGAAGAAATTTCCAGCAGCCTTCAGGAGATGTCGTCCATGACGAAGCAGAACGCACTCAACGCCCGGGAGGCCAATGGGGTGGCCGGAGATGCCCGTGTGAGTGCCCAGAAGGGCGTGGAGAGCATGAATAAGATGTCCGGCGCCATTGAAAAAATCAAAACCTCGTCGGATTCAACGGCCAAGATCGTGAAGACAATCGACGAGATCGCGTTTCAGACGAACCTGCTGGCCTTGAACGCGGCGGTGGAAGCGGCACGCGCGGGCGACGCGGGGAAGGGCTTCGCGGTGGTTGCGGAAGAAGTGCGTAATCTGGCGATGCGGAGCGCGGAAGCGGCGAAGAACACGGCGAATCTGATCGAAGAAGCGGTAAAGAACTCGGAAAACGGCGTGGTGATCAATACGGAAGTATTAACGAACTTCCAGGAGATCACGGAGAAGATCAACAAAGTGAGCCAGGTGGTGGCGGAGATCGCGGCGGCATCGGATCAGCAGGATCAGGGCATCACGCAGGTGAACAAGGCCGTGGAACAGATGAACCAGTTGACCCAGCAGAACGCGGCCAATGCCGAGGAGTCGGCAAGCGCAGCCCAGGAGATGTCTTCACAGTCCGAGGAAATGCGCAGCATGGTGGCCGGATTCAAACTGAATGGTTCGGAAAAATCGGGGCATGTCCTGTTAGAGGATAAAAAATCAAATCAAGTTATTCGTAATGTGTTCACGGGGAAGAAAGGAGGCAAGGCTTTAGCCGGGCTTCACCCCGATCCGCGCAAGGTGATACCGTTGGATGAAAGCGATCAAAAAATATTGACCACTTTCTAACCCTCTTATACCTGCCAAAGGGTTATGTGGAACGTTCCTTCCTCTCCACCCCCCATCAGGAGGGGAAGGAACAATCGTTACCTCAAAATGAGTCGTTTCTGTAAGATGATCAATGGAATTCGTGAATGGTCATGAACCGGTCGGCGTTTGTTCCAGCCATTTTGCCAGACGCTTTGTTTCCTTTTCTTTCCATTGGGCTGACGTGCGGATGTGTAAGAAGGATTCATAAAGCTGATCCATTGTTTTCACCGCGTTTTCAATCAGATAAATTCGCTCCAACAGGCTTCCTGACGGATCTTCAGGAGTGTCCTGCCAGTCCATGACGGGTAATTTGAGAGTCTGAAAATGGAAAGCGTCAGCTTTCAGCATGAATTCCCATTCATTTTTGTCGTGAATTAATTTGATGCCCGCTTCCTTGACTTTTTTCCCCTGGCGGATCGCTTCCTTGCCCTCTTTGAGTTCGGCATGAATACCGTGACAGACCACTCCCTGAGAGTATTCGCCTTCGCCGGCTTCCAACACCACTCGTTTAAGAAAATGGAGTTCCACTTCTTCTTTATCGGATATTTTTATCCGGCCGCCGCGTTCTTCCGATTTATACCAGAGCCAGGTTAGAAATTCGCGGCCGATGATGGAAAGATCCGGCGACAATTCAGAATGATTGATGATCAGGCTATTTTCCGATGGAGAAAAACGTTTGAGACTCAGTGAAAAAGTTTTTCGAAACACGTCAACAAAGTCATCGGCGACATTGTCGGAAAGAGAAGAAAAATAAACCGTGTTTTTGCTGACCGACCAGCAGACATCATAAAAGGAAGGTATGGCGTCAATTTTGGTCAGCAACGCCAGTTTGACCTTGTCTTTGATGCCATCCGCCATCTGTTTGTTGATTCTGCTTTTGCCGCTTTCCGCAAGAAAGCGCTTTTCCTCCTCCATGATTTTTATTTTCATCAGCTTGGAGGGAATAAGCTTACGGTCAACGCGCAGGGAAAAGATAAGATAATCACCCAGCGCGTAGTTGGCTTTTTCAAAACCCGTATCCAGGATATCTGTCAGGGACACCCATCCCATTCTTTTTTCTTCAGTGGATTTTGGGGTTTCTTGATAGGCATTGGCTTTCATCCGGCTGTTGATGAAATTAAAGAAATCCTGCGGTAACTGACCTTCAACGTGAAAACGCGAAAACGTAAAACTGCCTTTGAGTAATCCCATGATGAACACCTCATTTTGGTTGCAGCCTATAGTATAGAGGATTCGATGTGTCAAGAATTTATGTTGTGGAATTTCCGGAATAAATCCATTATTCTATCATCATATCAGCGGGATATTTAAGCGTGGACAGCACTTTTTATTTGTGTTAGGGAGCTTCATATTTTTAAGGATGCATTCGTGCTGACATCTTGATTTTTTCTTATGACATGCGTCATAATTTGCCGAAGTCGTTTTATGGCAATACGTTCCCTGTTCCGGAGGTGATTCCACTGAAAATAAAAAAAATAGGCATTGTCGCCAACATTGAAAAAGAAAAAATTGCCGATCATGTCCGATCATTAAAAAAATGGCTGAAAGAAAAAGGTATACAGGTTTTTCTGGAACTGGAAATTTCCAAAAGAATCAATATTCCCGGTGGGCTGACGTGGAATGACCTTGCCAGAAAGTCCGAACTGGTTGTTGCCCTGGGCGGAGACGGCACCATGTTACGTGCTGCCCATTATCTGGCCGGACACAGGGTTCCCTTGCTGGGGATCAATCTGGGGAGTTTCGGCTATCTGACCGAAGTCAACCTGAATGAAATCCACTCCACACTGGAATTGATCATTGCCGGTAAATTCGTGACGGAGAAAAGAATGATGCTCGATGTCAGCATTAAACGAGGAAACACAGTTACCGGCGTCGGCAGTGTTTTAAACGATGTCGTGATTAATCGGGGCGACTTGTCCCGGATGAATGAACTGGAAATGGACGTCAACGGCAGCTATCTGACAACCTACAAGGGAGACGGCCTGATCGTTTCCACACCGACCGGCTCCACCGCCTATTCCCTTTCGGCAGGCGGTCCGATTGTTTTTCCTGGGAATGATTTGATTATTGTCAATCCCATCTGTCCTCATACCCTGACGAATCGTCCGATCATATTTTCCCAAGACTCCAACCTTACAATAACCCTCTGGTCCAAGGATAAAGGCGCCATGTTGACCTTGGATGGACAGGAAGCCCACCGGATCAAGTCCGGTGATGTGGTGACGGTTAAAAAATCAAAGCATTCAACCATTCTTGTGCTTTCACCCTACAGAAGTTACGGCGAAATTTTACGCTCCAAGCTCGGTTGGGGCGACTTACCTCCGGGAGTTCGAAAAAGGAAAAATGTTAAATGACCTGAACATTAAAAATTTCGCCATTATCGATGAACTTCATTTATCATTTGATGAAGGGTTGAATATTATCTCCGGTGAAACCGGAGCTGGCAAATCCATCATTATCGGCGCGGTCAGTCTGTTGCTGGGTGACAGGGCAACAACCGACATGATCAGAACCCAGGCAGACACGGCAACCGTGGAAGCCTGTTTTGATGTTTCCATGAACAAACCACTGCGTGACAAAATCGCGGAAATGGGTTTCACGGACGGCGACGAATTAATTATCCGCCGGATGATCTCCCATGCCGGCAAGAACAGGGCATTTATTAACGGACAAACGGCGACCTTGATGAATTTATCCGCTGTCAGTGAGATGCTGATTAATATCTGCGGGCAGCATGAACACCAGGTGGTTCTCAATGCCGAAAATCATATTGATATTCTCGATGAATTTGGAGGGTGTCTTCCGGTCAGATCGGCTTATGAGGAAATTTATCGTCAATACGAACAGGTCAAAAGTGAAATCAGCAGGTTGCGGGATTTAAGCAAAAGCAGGGAAGAAAAGGTTGATTTGTACAAATTTCAGTTGAAAGAGATTCAGGATATAGATCCCCGACCTTCGGAAGATACCGCTCTGGCGGATGAAAAAAAAATTTTAACCAACGCGCAAAAACTGACCGATTACGCCAACCGAGCGTATGATCTGCTTTACGGCGATAAGGATTGCGCCATATTTAAAATCAAGGAAGCTCAAAACCACGTCAAAGAAATAACATCGATCGATCCGGCTTTGACGGTTTCTGATGCCGATATCGAGAGCAATTTTATCGCGCTTCAGGAGGCGGCACTGACCCTGCGTGATTACAGCAAGAATCTTTTTTTCGATGCGGATCGCCTTGCGGCACTCGATGAAAGACTGGAACTCTTGAATCGTCTGAAAAGAAAACATGGCGGATCGCTGGAAGCTGTGCTGATCAAAAAAAAGGAAATAGAAGAATCGATAAAAACGGTTTTTTCCTTGGAAGAGGAATTGGCGAAGCTGAATCAAGAACAGGAAAAGATTAGAGATGATTTAACGCGGCAGGCGCGGAAACTTTCCCAAAGGAGAAAGCAGATTGCGGAAAAACTGGAAGAGGCAGTGGAAAGAGAAATTCACGCCTTGAATATGCCTCATGCCTCGTTTTCCGTTAGTTTTAAACAAAAAGCCGCCGCCGATGAATGTTTTGGGCCGAAGGGCATTGATGAAATCGAATTCTATCTGTCTGCCAATAAAGGGGAGGAAGCCAGGCCGCTCAATAAAGTGGCTTCCGGCGGCGAACTTTCCCGGATTATTCTGGCCTTGAAAAATGTTCTGGCGCGCACGGGTTCCGTGTCGTCCATTATTTTTGACGAGGTGGATAACGGCATCGGAGGAGCGGTGGCGGAGATTGTCGGCAGAAAATTGAAAGAGGTATCCGCGACCCATCAGGTGATATGCATAACGCATTTGCCGCAGATTGCCTGCTACGGAGAAAAGCACTTGTATGTTTCCAAGAAAATTGTCAAAGGCCGGACCGTAACGTCCGTGAATGAACTTGACAACGAAGAGAAAATCGAAGAAATAAGCAGAATGCTGGGCGGCGTGAATGTGACCGAAAAAACAAGGGAACATGCCCTCGAGATGATCAAAAGCTCCCGATTGTACAAATCAGGAAAACAGGAGAGAAAAAATGCTGAGAAAAGCGCGCATTGATGATGTGAAGGAAATGCATCGTATGATAAATTCATCGGCGTCCAAAGGTGAAATGCTGCCGCGCGCGCTGACGGATATTTACAATGCGTTGCGTGATTTTTATGTTTTTTATAATGAAGATGAATCGCAGATTACCGGTATCTGTGCGATGCATATCATCTGGGAAAATCTCGCGGAAATACGTTCGCTCTATGTAGATCAAAATCACCGGGGAAAAGGTGTGGGGCGCGTGCTTGTCGAGGCCTGCATATCCGAGGCGATCACGCTGGGTCTTTTTAAAATCTTCACGCTGACCTATAAAAAAGATTTTTTTGCCAGGCTGGGATTCAAGGAAATTGACAGAAATCTCCTTCCGGAAAAAATATGGTCGGATTGCTTCCATTGTTCCAAGTATCCCGATTATTGTGATGAAGTGGCGATGATAGTGGAACTATGAAATATTCACTGAAAATATTTCTGTTAATCATCATCGCCCTATCATTCAACGCTTGTATGCGCGCCGTTTCCCAGCCTTCTTTCAAACCGCTCGAATCCTTTGTGCCCGTGGCTGCCGCGGAAATTGTCTTCAACGATGATCTTGAACCCGCGTCCTTGGAGGCGGCAATTGATCGCAGCATCCGTTTTTATGAGGGCAAGGGACGCAATAAAGTTTATCGCATCGTGGACAAAGTCGTTGATACGCGGCAATTAAAAGAAACCCTGACGGCTTTTCGCGCGCTATTGCGTAAAACTGAAAATGAAGCCGACTTAAGAAAGAAAATTTCCGAGGAATTTAATGTTTATCGCGTTGCCGGATCCGATGTTGACGGCGCTGTGCTTTTTACCGGTTATTATGAACCGCTGCTGGAAGGCTCGTTGGAACGAACAGAAAAATACAAGTATCCGCTTTATCGGGTTCCTCCTGATTTGATGAAGAAAGGAAACGAGATGGGCCGGATGCAGGATGACAAATTCGTTCCCTATTACAGCCGTCGCGACATCGACATCGACGGCGTTCTTCAGGGAAAAAACCTGGAACTCATCTGGGTGTCGGATCCGTTGGATTTGTTTTCATTGCATATTCAGGGTTCCGGCAAGATCAAACTGGAGAATGGCAGTCTTGTGACGGTGGGTTATGCGCAGACCAATGGCCGGCCTTTTCGCAGTATCACCAAGTTCATGCTGGATAACGGTAAAATACAAAGCAATGACGTGACGTATCGCCACTCATTCCTGAGGGGCAAGAGCGATCGGGAAATATATGAAGCGTTGAGCCATAATGAGCGATACACATTTTTTCGCTTTCTGGAAAAAGACCCGGTCGGCTCTTTGGGCGAAATGGTGACTCCGGACAGAACCATTGCGACCGATCCGGATTTTTTCCCGGAAGGTGCGCTGGCTTTCATTCGTTTGCGCAAACCGGTTTTTGACGTGGAAGGCAATGTGCGGGAGAGGGTTGATTTTTCCCGTTTTGTGCTTAATCAGGATAAAGGTGCGGCCATTAAGGGCCCGGGCCGGGTGGATCTTTTCTGCGGTTTCGGTGAAAAGGCGGAGTACACCGCCGGAACGCTCAAGGAAAAGGGCGAGTTGTACTTGTTGCTGAAAAAATAACGCGGAATGGGCTGTTCAAAAACGATCATACCCTGAAGGGCACCATGGTCTGCGGCGTTGCGCTGCAAAACGTACCGCT
>ERZ1645192.1845-NODE-1845-length-17655-cov-7.832784_pt1 | contig 17655 bp, 14 predicted proteins | sample MGYA00575354_ERZ1645192 | MGnify/ENA primary metagenome ERZ1645192 (study PRJEB40844, sample SAMN11349763) | freshwater sediment metagenome | isolation source: river sediment | host: Sediment | place: India: Faizupur Khadar , New Delhi | collected 2017-02-21 ... | reverse complement strand
TTCGACGGCATTCACACAACTGCGTGCCTCGGTGATCCTGCACTGTCAGGCAGGATGAAAATTGTCAGAGTTCACAACATCGAACACCGCTATTATCATACATTGGGAAGGTTTGAAAAAAACTTACTCAGGAAGATATACTTTGAAGTTGAAGCTCTCAGGCTGAAAACTTACGAGAAGGTACTAAGGCATTCTGATATTCTTCTTACAGTTTCTGAAACCGACCAGGAATACTTTGAAAGAAAATATAATAATGCAGAGCTGATACCTTCATTCCATCCATGTGAAACCGTTGAAAGCCCCGAAGGAACAGGAGATTATATTATTTTTCATGGCGATTTGTCGGTGAATGAGAATGTGGTGGTAGCAGAACATCTTATTACAAGGATTTTATCAAAGCTCCCGTACAGATGTGTCATTGCCGGAAAAAAGCCTCCACGGCAGTTGCTGGAAAAGGCTTCGGGATATTCAAATATCAAGATCGTTGCTGATCCCGGCGAAGAAGAAATGAATGCTCTTATCAGAAATGCACATACAAACCTGTTATTTGCCATTGCCGCCAATGGTCTCAGGTTGAAGCTGCTGATAGCCCTTTTTTCGGGAAGACATGTTATCTGCAACAGCAATATCGTGAAGGGGACACTCCTGGCGCCGGCATGTCATGTTGAAGACTCAGCAGAAGGGATCGCCGGAAAAATAAATGAGCTGATGAAGATCCCATTCACAATGTATGACATTTCCGATCGTAAAAAAATGGTTTCGCAATATTCGAACAGCTACAATACAGAAAGATTAATGAGGCTGATCTTTCGTGCCTGAACCGGGTCAGGCAGAAATCTCTCCGACATTCTGTTTTCGTTTTGGCAGCCACGAGATTACAAACGTACCGATGAGGGCGAGCCCTATCAGGAGTATAAATCCTATTTTGTAACTGCCGAATTTATCAAACAGGTCTCCCACGAGCATTGGCATTGTGGCTTCAGCGATGCCATCGGCCACAAGGACTATTCCCATAACACGACCGAGAGTCCTGACCCCAAAAAGGTCGCCTGCCATAAGAGGAATGATCATGTAATCGCCGCCGAGACCCAGCCCGAAAACCACGGCAAAAATGTAAAGCTTCCCCGGAAATTCAGGCATCAGAAGCAGAGGTATCGAACCTCCAACAAGCAAGTAAATAAAGATCATCACATACTTTCTGGGGAACATATCTGCCAGCCATCCCATCAGTACCCGTCCGCCGAGACTCATGAACGCCACCAGTGAAATGATATTTGCTATTGCCGCCTCGTCCATTGCAAGATCTTTCATGTAGAGTTTCAGGTGCTGGTTTACGCCTCCTACAGCGCCTATCGAGCACATGCTGCCGACTGCCAGCAAGTAGAACCAGGGATTTTTCAGAATTGTCATAATGGGCACAGCAGGCTCAGCTTTTACTTTAGAGCCCTCTTTTGTAGGTGAGTCTTTTACAAAGAGCGCCAGAGGCACCGAGATAAGGACTATCATCACTCCGATGGCGACGAGCGCCATGTTCCAGCCCAGGTTTTTCTCTAGCCATGCCACCAGCTGCGGAACAATAGTGAAGCCTGTGCCTATACCCAGATAAGCAATACCCATTGCCTTGCCACGGTTTTTTGTGAACCATCGTGATATAAGAACCTGGCATGGCAGCGGACCGCCGAAAACATACCCCAGTGCAACAAAGACATACGATATATAGAACACACTCAGCGATTTCATCATGCTGAGCCCGAGGAAGGCGATGAGTGTCATAAAGGCTCCTGTCATGAGCATCTTGCGGGGACCATACTTATCAACTATCCACCCGGCCAGGAAGCCAAAGAGCGGTGCAACAAATATTTTTGCATAGGCATTTCCCGAAGTGACGATCTTCCTTGACCATCCGAATTCATCTATATAAAAGTTATAAAACAGCGGAAGACCGTAGAGTGCAAAACCTACTATTGCCAGAAGTGACAGGAAGGCTGCAACCACAATAAATGTCTGTGACCTCCGTGAGGGGAATCCGCTTGTAGTTTCGAATGTTGTCGTCATTATGTTATATATATGTTTGTATCAGATATTTTTTCCTGCAAGCCGGAGAATACCATAATATGCACTGCCAAGCAGTGGTGCATTGGCTCCCAGCTGTGCTCTTTCAATTTTCACTTCTGCCCTGCAGTTTTCGAGTGAATTTGAAAAAGCGCTCTTTCTTATCATGTTGAGATAAGAATCTCTTGCCTGTGACATTCCTCCTCCAAGAACAATTATTTCGGGAGCAAATATTGTAATCAGGTTGGCCAACCCTATGCCGACGAGCTTTGCATTTTCACTGACAGCTTTCCTGGCAGCTGTGTCTTTTTTGTAGCTGAGTTCAAATATCTCCTTGCCGGTTAGATATCTCTCAGCCTGCTTGCCCTTTCTTCCTGATAATTCAATATAACGGCGCACAAGAGCAAGAGCGGAAGCATTATGCTCGAATGAACCCCTGATGCCGGTGTCACTCATTCCGTCATCATAGTTTATAATCATCTGGCCGATCTCTCCACCGGCATTGTTTGTTCCCCGATAAAGCCTGCCATTAATGATTATACCTCCCCCGATGCCTGTACGGAGTGCCACGAAGACCACATTGGCATAATTTCTGGCAGCTCCAAACCTCTGTTCGGCAATAGTCATCAGGTTTGCGTCGTTGCCTACAAAGACAGGAAGTCCAGTCTGGCTGTTTACGAGACGTGCAAGCGGAACATCCTTCCACCCTTTTATCCCGCGGTCAGGTCCAAGGATAATGCCATTCCTGTGATCGATAAAACCTTTTGCAGAAATACCGATGCAGACAGGATTAATGCCTTTCCCTGCGGCCTCGCTGCGAATGTTCTTAATTGCAGCAACAAGTTCATGAACAAGGTAATCAGCCGTCTGCTTCTCCCTGAGGCTGTGTGTCGTGGCAGTTATAACCTCTCCGCCATAAGTTATTACGGCTATCCTCAATGAGTGCCTTCCTACATCGGCTCCTATGGCGGTTGTATTACTAAACATTACACAGTATCCGGAAAAATGGTTATAAATATAATATCTTTACAGATTAAAATCGAACCGAAAAAATATTGAACTATGGTAAAGGATGCAAATTCGGGAAAAAGAAGAAGAACAGGATTATGGATAGTGGCGCTCTTCCTGGTTATCGTAGCAGGCGGAGCCATTTATTTGAGCACACTGCTGCCAATCATTACGGGTTATGCAGCTAAGAATCTCGGATCAGCAGTATTTGTCCAGGAAAGAAATGCTGATGAAGTGGATTCTACAGACCTGAATTTTTCCTTTATAAAGTTCACAAAAAGTAAAGTTAATACCAGCGACAGCACAGTGGTAAGCAGATTCCTGTGGGGAAGATCGAAAGCCATCTTCCGCGATGAGCTGGGAGTCACACTTCTGAGGAAAACTTCTGAGAAAGAACTAATGAACAATGTGTATCCCGATATTCCGGAGCCATGCTATGATCGCGACACTCTTGCCTGGCCCATGGGCAATATCATCCCCGATACAGCCACAGGCATCGACCACGCAGCATTGTCAGAGATTACGAAAAAACTTGTTACAGACAACGGGTATGGCGGGAACACATTTGCATTCATTGTATTGCACAAGGGAATCCCGGTGGCTGAAGCATATAAGCCCCAGTTCAGCATGGATACACGCTTCCTGAGCTGGTCGATGGCCAAAAGCGTAATAAACGGTTTGGCAGGGGTGATGGTAAAGGAAGAGGGATTCGATATCAACAGGCCTGCCGACGTTGAGGAGTGGAAAAATGATGAAAGAAAAAATATTACTGTCAACGACCTGATGAGAATGCAGAGCGGACTCGAGTGGAATGAAGATTACGGGAGCAGGTCGGATGTAAATGTGATGCTCTTCTGCAGGAAAGATATGGCAGCTTATGTCAGAGACAGAAAGCAGGAATTCCCGGCAGGAAAGCATTGGGAATATTCATCAGGAAGCTCTAACCTTGTGAGCTGGCTGATGAGAAAACATCTTGGAAATGATTCGGCATATTATACCTTTCCGCATACAAGGTTCTTCCACAGAATAGGAATCACAGATGCTGTCTTCGAAGCTGATCCTTCCGGCACATATATAGGTTCATCGTATCTCTATGCCACCGCGAGGGATTATGCGAGGTTTGCACTTCTTTACCAGAATGACGGATTCTTTAACGGCGAACAAATTTTTCCTGAAGGCTGGGTGAACTATACACGCGAGCCGGTAAGTTCAGGCAACGGGGAGTATGGGTCTCTGTTCTGGCTTTATGGCAGCGGTGAAGTGCCGTCGGCTCCGAAAGATATTTTCATGTGCCAGGGACATGACGGCCAGAGGATATTCATTATGCCATCGCAGGAGCTTATCGTTGTGGTGCTCGGTTATTCCCCGAGAGGAACTCTGGACTTTGATGCGCTGGTAAAGGATATTGTTGCTACAATTTAAGGTTAAAAGTTTAAGTTAATTATTGCGTGGTTGGAGATGGAAGAAAGAATTAAGAGAATACTTGAGGCTGAAGCAGCAGCAATTAATAACATACCTGTCACAGGTTATTTTGAGAAAGCAGTTGAAATAATCCACGAACATGTTCATAACAGGAAGGGGAAGCTGGTAACATCAGGCATGGGCAAAGCCGGTGAGATTGCCAATAACATAGCCACAACTTTCAGCTCGACTGGTACGCCTTCAGTTTTCCTTCATCCCAGCGAAGCACAGCATGGCGACCTGGGTATCCTCCAGGAGAATGACGTTCTTCTTGTTGTTTCCAACTCGGGAAAGACCAGGGAGATAATCGAGCTCACCGACCTGAAAGACAGCTTATATCCATCTGTTCCTGTCATAGTGATCACCGGAAACAGCGAGAGTCAGCTGGCAAAGAAATCAGACTGCTATATTCTTACCGGTAATCCTCCCGAGGTTTGTCCGCTTGGACTTACACCCACTACGTCGACAACAATTTTTACCGTCCTTGGCGATGTACTTGTCGTTCTTATGATGGAAAAAATCGGTTTTACGGCTGCCGACTATGCCAAAAGGCATCATGGAGGATACCTGGGAGCTAAATCGAGGGAGAAATCGGGACTTTAGATTCTATCGTGCGAGATATCACTGAGTGTTTTCTCTAGTGACTCATGGAACAGGTTGGCATCGGATATCCACCTGAGTATCTTTTCGCTTACTTCAGGATGGTCGGGCGAACGCTGCGATACGGTGTTGATCACATATTCCCTCAGCTCTGCAACATTTTCAAGTACCTTTTTAAAATAGATGCGAAAAAATGAATCGGTAATAAAAAAGTATCTTCTTCGCTTTGCAGATATTGTACGGTAATCTATTATCCCCGACTGTATCAGAAAACTCAGTGAGCTGCTTATAGAACTTTTGCTTGCCTCAAAAAATTTAACAAGCTCTTCAAAAGTCTTTTCCGGGTTGTCGCTGATTGTAAGCCAGGCAATTATCCTTCCCTGCATTGGTGTAAGACCGAATTTCTCAAACACCCGGCCCTTTACTTCAACGAGATCCCGAATTTTACTTTCCTGCCGAACCATTTTTATGCTGAATCACTCTATCCGGAGTAAAATTAGTCAATTTTATTTAGTTCTATTACTTTTGAACTAAAAAAACAAACTTAAGATATTTTCACAGTAACCTTAAAAATATTAGTTTTGAAAAAGTAACCAGTACCCAGTACCCAGTACCCAGCACCCAGAAACCCACCAACTATGAGTAACCAGACTACATCGCAAATGATAAGCAGAAAAGAGTACATCTTTTCAATATCCATAATAGGATTGTTTTTCTTCATCTTCGGTTTTGTCACATGGCTGAACGGGATACTGATTCCCTTTCTTCGGACATCCTGTGAACTAAATGATTTCCAGGCCTATTTTGTGGCTACAGCCTTTTATATTGCATATTTTGTAATGGCTCTGCCAATGTCGGCAATTCTGAAAAAGACCGGATTCAAGAACGGGATGTCGGTGGGGCTATGGATAATGGCAGCAGGATCGCTAATCTTCATCCCGGCGGCGCTGTCGAGAACTTTCGGGTTGTTCCTGACAGGGCTTTTTGTCATGGGAGCCGGTCTTACAATGCTGCAAACAGCCGTCAATCCATATGTAACTATTATCGGTCCGCGTGAGAGCGCTGCAAAAAGAATAAGCATCATGGGCATTGCCAACAAATTTGCCGGAGCCATTGCCCCTATCATCCTTGCGAGCATAATCATGAAAGATTCTCATATCCTCGATGAGAAACTAGCATGTGCTGCTGATGCTGCATCACGTGCAATAATACTTGATGAGATGGCACAGAAGGTTATTATGCCATATATTGTGATGGCTGTAATCCTGACACTTCTGGGGTTGCTGCTCAAATTTGCACATCTTCCAGAGGTCGATACAGAAGCCGAAGAAGAGACTACCGGCGATGTGCCGGCCAGGAAGACCACCATCTGGCAGTTCCCCCATCTGCTCCTGGGAGTTGTCGCTCTTTTCTTCTATGTAGGCGTAGAGGTTATCGCTGGAGATACTATTATAAGGTATGGTCAGTCTCTTAACATTTCCATGGAATCAGCAAAGTATTATACCTCACTTACCATGCTCGGAATGATTTTCGGGTATCTTCTTGGCATAATATTGATACCCAGGCACCTGAGTCAGTCTGGTGCACTTAAGATATGCACTGTTCTCGGTGTCCTCTTTTCACTCGGAGCTGTCCTGGTCCCTGCTGGAATCGTATTTAATATTCCATTTATCGACCTCGTAACCTTTAAATCAATCACACTGGTTCTTCCCCTGACAGTCCTTTTTGTAGCGCTCCTTGGTTTTGCGAATGCTCTTGTATGGCCTGCAGTTTGGCCTCTTGCGCTTAACACCCTCGGACGGTTTACAAAAACAGGCTCAGCAATGCTAATCATGGCAATCGCAGGAGGTGCTCTGCTCCCACTGCTCTATGGTAAACTGGCTGTAAGCTTTTCAACGCAGGCAGCATACTGGATGTGCATACCCTGCTACCTTATAATAATGTACTACGCTTTCATCGGTCATAAGGCAGGACTAAAAAATGGCTGAACACGCGAAAGAACTGTTCGACAGGTTCCTGGCTTCCGGTACCTTCCTGGATGCAGCACCATTCGGGAGCGGACATATTCATAAGACATGGCTTATCAGAACCGCCGGCCAGGATAAGGATGATTATATTCTCCAGCAGATCAATAATAACGTGTTCAGGAATGTCCCTGAACTTCAGGAAAACCTCGAACGGGTAACTGTTCACCTGAAAAAGAAGATATCAGCAATACCAGGATCAGACGTCAGGCGTGAATGCCTGCAAATGATCTGGTCGCGCGAAGGTAAGAGCTGGATTAATGACAGAGAGGGGAATTTCTGGAGGCTCTTCGTCTTTATCCCTGATCATATCTCCTACGATATCGTTGATTCGCCTGAGAAAGCCTATGAAGGAGGAAAGGCAATAGGTCGTTTCCAGGCGCTGCTCTCAGACCTGCCTGGCAAGCCCCTTCACGAGACGATCCCATCATTCCATGATGTTGAAAAAAGGATGATCACCTTCCTTGAAACTATAAAGAGAGATCCTGCCGGCCGACTTAAATCGATAATCGACGAGACCGATTTTATCCTGCGGCGAACAGATAAGATGAAAATCATCCAGCAGCTCGGAAGGGAAGGAAAGATACCTGTCAGAATAACACATAATGACACTAAATTCAATAATATCCTTTTCGACAAAAACGGGAAGTCGCTATGCATTATAGACCTCGACACGGTCATGCCGGGGTATTTTCATTCCGATTTCGGCGATGCCATACGTACCGGAGCCAATGTTGCGGCTGAAGATGAAAAAGAACTTTCGAAAGTCAGAATGGATATCAGCCTTTTTACAGCTTATGCTGAAGGTTATCTTTCAGAGACGAGGAAGACGCTGAACAGCACTGAAAAAGAGTACCTTGCGTTTGCTCCGCTGCTGCTGACCTATGAGCAGGCTATGAGGTTCCTTACCGATTATATCGATGGTGATAAATATTACACGATACATCATGAGCACCACAACCTGCAGAGAACACAGGCACAGATAAGACTGCTGGTAAGCATGGAGGAGCAGTTTGAGGAGATGAAGAGTATAATAAGAAGGTTGGTGTAGGGGTGCAGTGGCAGAGGGGCGCAGAGGTGCAGGGGCGAAGAGGCGCAGAGGCGCAGGGGCACAAAGGTGAAGAGGACCAGATAGGCTCCCCTCCTGGGAGGGGGAAGGGGTGGGTTTAAAGATTGCTTCGTTTCCGTCAGCCGGCTGATCCTCGCAATTAGAGGGTTCAAAAAGAAGATAAAAGACCAAAGAAATAAATATATGGAGTGGAGTAAAGAGGAATATAAGCTGCTGAAAACACTGGATAATCCGGACAAGATCCAGGAATTTCTTGATTCGGTTGATTATAATCCGGAATATGAATGCAGGTCGCCAAGATGGGTAATGAGAAGAAGGAAGGCACACTGTTTTGAGGGTGCACTATTTGCAGCAGCAGCTTTGCAATTCAGCGGTTATGAGCCTCTTATAATAGACATGAAAGCCGAAAATGACGATGATCATGTAATTGCACCATTCAGGAAAAACGGTCACTGGGGAGCTGTAGGCAAATCGAATTTTACCACACTGCGTTACAGGGAACCTGTTTACAGGAATATCAGGGAACTCATCATGTCGTATTTCGATTTTTACTTCAACACTGATGGTGATAAGTCCCTGCGATCGTACTCGCTGCCATTCAATCTTAAAAAATTTGACAACAGGGAATGGGCCACCACTGATGAAGATCTGGAATATATAGGAGATAAAATTGAATCTCTACGCCACTTCCCGGTGGCGTCACCGGCAATGATCAGGGAGCTCTACCGTGCCAGTGATACAATGATGAAAGCCGGGATGCTAGGATCAAATCCTGACGGACTGTTTAAACCTCAGAAGGGACAATAACCTGTAATACACCGACATATACAATCTTTTTCCGTCTGTCCGGCCGATTAATCTAAAATATTAGTGTAAATTTGATTTCGGGGGATCAAATTGCTTTGTATATCCCATGATCTGAGATAGTTTTAAAACTGGTTATCATGAAAAGCCTTTTGTCAATTACAGTTTGCCTGGTCATATTATCTTTTTCGAGATTAGCAGCTCAGCCGGCTCACCTTCAGGTCTATAAAAACTCCTGCATTCCTGAGAATGTATGGACAGGATGGGTGGCGATCTCCCAGCCTCATCTTTATTACGATTACTCCTCTCCTTTTACCATGGCTGAAGTACGGATTACTGATATTCCATATGGTGGCACTTATGATCAGACATACACCTTCAACAATGGCAATTTCTGTAACCAGTGGCCATATGCTCTTACAACAGGCCACTATACATGGTGTGTCAGGGTATATTACTATGCGATGCCTCCCGGTGCCTGGACCTGGACTGCAGCAACCTGGGGCAGTGATTTTTATGTCGACGTCACAGCACCAAATCCTCCGGTAGTTACTGATAATGATTGCGGTGGAAGTCACACTGGCTGGCCGGCATGGATTGCACACACTTCTCCTTATTTTACATGGGACAATCCAGGTGATGCCGGAAGCGGGATCAGTTATTACCAGGTTTCAGTGAACGGAGGTGGCTGGAACAATGTAAGCAGCTTCTGGCATCCAGAATATGAGGGAAGTATTGTTTTCAATTTCAGATCTGTCGACTATGCCGGAAATGTAAGCAATTCATATGTTCTGTATGTAAGGATTGATAATACAGCCCCTCCTCAGCCGACTGTATTTGAAACCGATTGCGGCAGTCCGGGTATCTGGACAAATCATTTTACTCCTAATTTCATCTGGGGACCCGTGCTCGACGCAGGTTTTCCGGTAAACGGCAGTGGAATAAACCGGTATGAGGTCTCCGTGAATTGGGGAAGCTGGATAACTGTCACATCACCATGGACAGAGGCATTCCCGACAGGTCAGTACACCTTTATGTTCAGGGCTGTCGATAATGTGGAACTTTGCAGTAATGTGGAAGTAAAACCTGATATTTATATTGATGCTTCTCCTCCCACACCACCTATTGTGACCGAAGAACACTGCGGAGGCAGCACAACCATTGATCCTCCCTGGTCGTCACATACATCCCCAAAGTTTACATGGAGCATTCCCTTTGACGAAGGAAGCGGTGTTTTGCCAAACGGCTTCAGTGTATCAGTTAACTCCGGAGAATGGTCATCAGTTGTAAGCGGATGGGAACCCACCATGACAAGTGGTTCTTATACTTTTGATTTCAAATCTACCGACCGTGCCGGGAACGAGAGTGGCACATACAGGATTTTTGTAAGGATACATGAACCGCTTATTATTAGAGTTGATAATGATGCAACAGGAAGTAACAATGGTTCGTCGTGGACAGATGCATATACCGACCTGCAAACTGCCCTTAATAATTCACTTGAGGGCGATACGATATGGGTTGCTGAAGGAATATATAAACCTTCAGCAGATAAAACAGGAAACGTTTCTCCGTCAGATCCACGCACAAAAACATATAAACTTAAGGAAGAAGTCCCGTTATATGGCGGATTTTCAGGCACAGAATCAAAACTAAAAGAACGTGATCCTGAAAACAATATAACCGTTTTTAGCGGTGACATAGGTACCGGAGGCGATATTGCGGATAATTGTTATAGTGTAATAACAGGAATGGATAATTCTTCGATTGATGGCTTTATGATCACCGGAGGTAATGGAGATGGGTCTGTATCACTTCAAACAGATTTGGGTGGAGGAATTTCCAATAATGGTATCTCGAACCTAAAAGTACGAAATTGTATTTTTAAGGATAATTTTTCAAAACAGGGAGGTGCTGCCGGGAATTATTTCTGCACAGATTCGATCATCTACTCCGATTGCAGATTCCTCGATAATTCAGGATATAATGGAGGAGCCATCGGCAACTGGGATACAAGAGTATATATTACAAATTGTATATTTTCAGGTAATTCAACCTCTTCAGCAAACAGCTACGGAGCTGCCATCTTCAATTGGGGAGGTGAGTCTACCGCGCAAATCCTGAATTGTACCTTTTTCAATAATATAGATGCCAGCTCAAGAGGAGCCGTTCATAATCGTGCTGCAGTATCGACAGCGACAAATTGCATCATGTGGGGAAATAATTCACTAGACATTGTAAATACGAATGGAGGCTCTACCATACTAACTTACAGTTGCATAGAACAATCAGGATATGCTGGCAGTAACGGGAATATAAGCATCAATCCGGAATTTGTCGACGCAACAAGCAGGGATTTTCATCTGACATCAATATCACCCTGTATAGACGCGGGGAATGGCTCAGCAGCACCACATTCAGACCTCGACGGTAATCAACGTTTCGACAATCCCCTTGTTGAAAATACAGGTACCGGAGATCCTCTGTATTCGGATATGGGAGTCTATGAATGTTTCCTTATAACCAATATCCGCGTCTCAGATTCCGATGCAATAAGTGTCTATCCAAACCCTTCAAATGGTATATTCTACATTGAGGCTCAGAATATCCGTAGGATAGTAATCACCGATATCTATGGCCGGTTAATTCACGACCGGAAAGCTGAATTAAGGAATGAAATCTCGTTAGAAAATGAACCTGAGGGTCTCTATTTTGTAAAGATTTATACTGGCAACAGTTTATTCATAAGAAAAGTAATACTTCGCTAATATCAGGTAATCTAACCGGTCGAAAATATCAGGCATCTATATCAATGAATATCATCCCTATAAGACGGTTTGCTCTTGACTGGTCGAAATATTTTTTGTGGATTCTACCGATATTGTCTACTTTTGAGGCCGTAAAATAAAAAGGGTATGGATCTATCGGGAAAAAGCTACAAAGCATATTTGGAACGGCAGGAAGCTTTAAAAAAACAATATGGCCCGAAACAGGCAGATAAACAGCATTCCAAAGGCAAGCTAACTGCCCGTGAACGTATTGGATTGCTTTTTGACGAAGGTACTTTCGAGGAGATAGATGCTTTCGTTACACCTGCCGATCAGCCTGTCGAATTCGGAAAAGTCGAAAGGACCTATGGCGATGGCGTCATTGTAGGCCATGGCAAGGTGAACGGCAGACTGGTATTCGCCTATGCCCAGGATTTTACAATTATGGGCGGATCGCTGGGATATGTACACGCCAAGAAAATATCAAAGATACAGGAGATGGCCCTGAAAATGGGCTCACCCATCATCGGCATGATGGATTCCGGCGGTGCAAGAATACAGGAAGGCGTCGCCAGCCTTAGCGGATATGCATCAATATTTCATAATATCATAAATTCATCAGGCATAATCCCACAGATATCTGTCATAATGGGTCCTGCCGCAGGAGGAGCAGTCTATTCCCCTGCCCTTACCGACTTCGTATTCATGGTTAATCATACCAGCTATATGTTTGTCACGGGCCCAAATGTAGTCAAAGAGGTTCTTAATGAGGATGTTACCTTTGATGAACTCGGTGGTGCGGAAATACATGCCGGGAAAAGCGGTGTGGCCCATATGATCTATGACGATGAGGAGAATACCATTCTTGCCCTCAAGAAATTCTTATCATATCTTCCCTCAAATAATGTTGAGAATCCTCCCTCGGTAGCTGACGATAATTCAACGCCTGAAATAAACGAGAAACTGCGCGATATCGTTCCTGACGATCCGAACAAAGCTTATGATGTGAAAGAGGTCATCAATAACATCGTCGACAGGAACAGCTTTTATGAGACCGCCGAACTCTTTGCTCCCAACCTGGTCACCGGTTTTGCACGCCTCAGGGGAAAGACTATCGGCATAGTGGCGAATCAGCCGAAAGTGCTGGCAGGGGTTCTCGACATTAACTCATCAACCAAAGGAGCAAGGTTCATAAGGTTTTGCGACGCATTCAATATCCCTATCCTCACACTAGAAGATGTTCCGGGATTCCTTCCCGGTGTTGACCAGGAACACGCAGGGATAATAAGACATGGAGCAAAGCTTCTCTTTGCTTACAGCGAAGCAACGGTTCCGAGAATAACTGTTATTTTAAGAAAAGCATACGGCGGTGCATTCATAGTCATGAACAGCAAGAGCCTCGGCGGCGACTTCAGCTTTGCATGGCCCACCGCCGAAATAGCCGTAATGGGTCCCGATGGCGCCGTAGCAATACTTTACAGGAAAGAGCTGGCAGAAGCAAAAGATCCTTCAGCTTTGAAAAAGGAACTTGTTAAGAAATACCGCGATAAGATCGCCAACCCGTTTATAGCTGACGAACTTGGTTACATTGATGAAGTGATTGATCCGGCAGTCACCAGGAAAAAGATCATTTCTGCATTCAGCGCTCTAAGCAATAAATGGGTGAAGGTGCCTTCGAGGAAACATGGGAATATGCCGTTATAGGGGCGCAGGGGCGCAGAGGCGTAGAGGTCCAGGGGCGCAGGTGCCGAAGCAAGACAGCAAGACAGCAAGACAGAAAAATATGTACAAGGATAAAACGGTAAGTCTCATTCTTCCTACATTCAACGAAAAGGATTCTATTAAAAAAGCGGTCACTGATTTTGAGAGCCTGGGCATTATCGACGAAATAATTGTTGTTAATAATAATGCTGCCCCTGGTACATCAGAGGAGATTATGAATACATCAGCCAGGGAGGTGCTCGAACCGGAACAAGGATACGGAAGCTCAATAATAAGAGGCTTCAAAGAGGCTACCGGCGACCTCGTGGCAGTCTGCGAACCCGATGACACATTTCTTGCCAGGGATATTCTCAAGCTGCTCGCTTACATCGATGATGTCGATATTGTATACGGTACACGTACATATAAGGAACTGATATGGTCGGGAGCAAATATGGGATGGTTCCTGAGGTTCGGAAACTGGGCAGTGGCCAAGATGATGGAGGTACTCTTCAATACCAATACTATAACCGATGTCGGATGTACATACAGGGTCATCAGAAAAGAGGCTCTTTCAGACCTGCTCCCATCATTCATGGTAAAATCGAATTTCTTTGGCCCTGAAATGATGGTTCGGGGTTATATAAAAAAATATAAATGTCTCCAGGTACCGGTAGTCTATAAGGAAAGAATAGGAAAAAGCTCAGTAACCGGAAACCTGGGAAAAGCTTTTATTCTCGGAATGAAGATGATAATACTTCTCTTCATCATGAGATTCAAAGCCGACAGGATTATTTTAAAGTATTTTAAATGAAGTACGTAAAACCATTTATATTCTGGCTGCTGATCGTCCTGGGATTTGTCCTGAGAATTATTTCACTGTTTCATAATGGCATGTTCGACGTTGCCACATACCATGAATGGGGATTGAACACGCTTAATAACGGACTCAGCCAGTCATACCAGGGTATTTATTTTCCGTTACAGTATCAGATCTTCGAATTATGCTCATGGATAGCAACAGAAGCAAATATCGAATACTTCATTGTTTTTAAATCGGCAAACCTGATTTTTGATACAGGAAATCTTTTCCTTCTGTATCTGATATTCAAAAGAATGAATATCCATGCCGGTTACCTTCTCCTCTACTGGGTGCATCCATGGTTCCTGAATGTCTTTTCGCTCGGATATTGCGATTTTCAGTTTACCTTCTTCATCCTTGGAGCTCTTCTTTTCAGCCTGAGGAGTGCTCCATCAGACTACCTTAAGGCTGGCATCTTCCTTGGTCTGGCATTTCTTATGAAACCACAGACAGAAATCATTGTGCTCTCCCTGTTTATCTATGGCGCGCTCTTTCTTCTGAAGAAAAGGGATATGAAAATCCTCAATATTTTTATCTTCCCGGTAATTTTATTCCTTAATTACTTACTGTATTTCATCATTGCCGGAGGAGGTCCTTTCCTGCTTCCGCATACATATATTAACGCTGCTGACGCTTCGGTTGTCTGCCTGAATGCCAACTTCCTGAATATATGGTTCCCTGTGGCATATTTTATGAAAGAGTCAGCCGAACCAATCTACAGTGTCAGCGACCTTACGACCGTTGCCGGAATTCCCCTGAGACTGATTGCAATGACAGGGGTGCTGACATTGATTTTCCTTGTCACCAGGAGACTGATCAGGAAAAGCAGTGAAAGAAAAATTGATACAGATGTTTTTCTTCTTACATGTTTCTCCGTTCTCACAATGCCATTTATTATGACCTCGGCTCACGAAAACCACCTTTTCGCTGGCAGCGTGCTTATAATCCCTTTGCTTGCGCTTTTCAGGAGTGTCATCTTCAAGAGTGCGGTGCATATAATTCTGATCCTCCAGGCAATCAATATTTACGGTTATTACGGAATAGGAGAATTCCCGGGTATTCACCTGCCTGATATCGGCTACAGCTACGAAAAAGCGCTTATCCTTTCTTTCATTGCTGCCGCAGCTTTCCTGGTAATTCTGTACTATTTCTTTACACTAAGATCATTTGATCATACCCTGAACAAGCAGAACATTGAGAAAAAATGAACAATTTCCTGAAGATTTGCTTTACTATCTGAACAGAAACTGATAAAATATGAAAATAAACAAGATACTTATAGCAAACCGCGGTGAGATAGCAATAAGGATCATGAAGACAGCGCGTTTGATGGCAATAAAGACTGTTGCAATAAAAACGTCTCTCGAACCAAATGCTATGTACCTCTCCTGGGCCGACGAGATATTTGACCATACCGGTGATGCCTCCGAGATACCGGTATTTCTCGATGTTGAGAAGCTTATTCATATAGCCCTTGCCACAAATGCAAATGCAGTCCACCCGGGTTATGGATTCCTTGCCGAGAGCGCCTATTTTGCACAGAAGTGTCTGGATAATAAGATCATATATATCGGGCCGTCGCCGGACGCAATATATAAGATGGGCAATAAAATGATTGCGAGGAAGCTTGCACTGACAAGCGGAATACCGATGGCTATGGGAAGCGAAGGAAACATTTCCAACGAGGAAGAAGCAGTCAGAATAGCGGAAAAGATAGGTTATCCGGTGATCATCAAAGCAGCATCGGGCGGAGGCGGACGAGGGATGAGAATCGTGAGGAAGCCTGAGGAGATGGAAAGGATGTTCATTACTGCAAGCAAGGAAGCCGAAAAAGCATTCAATGATCCGTCAGTATTTATCGAGAAATATATTGACAATCCTAAACATATAGAATTCCAGATACTTGGTGACACGCACGGAAATATAATTCATCTTGGTGAGAGGGAATGTTCGATACAGAGGAAGCACCAGAAGCTTCTTGAAGAGGCTCCCTCATCTGCGCTCGACGATAAGCTGAGGAAGAAGATGGGTGCCATGGCTGTTCAGATTGCCAAAGCGGTGGATTACTACTCAGCAGGCACGGTTGAATTCCTTCTTGATTCGGACAGGAATTTTTACTTCATGGAAATGAACACAAGGATCCAGGTAGAACATCCTGTTACCGAAATAATTACCGGAATTGACCTCATTGAACAGCAGATAAGGATCGCCAACGGAGAGGCTGTAAAAATGAAGCAGGAGGATATTAAGCTTAATGGCTGGGCAATTGAGTGCCGGATCAACGCTGAGGATGTCCAGGCCGGTTTTGCTCCCGATCCGGGGAAGATGGAGAGCTTCAGCATGCCTTCCGATCCGTATGTAAGGATCGACACAGGCATCCAGGCCGGATCATCAATAGTGTCGAGCTACGACTCTATGATCGCAAAGCTTATTGTACGGGGCAAGGACAGGAAGGAGGCAATTAAAAACTGCAAAATGGCGCTCGACAAGGTATGGATAAAAGGAACCAAGACAACATTGCCGCTTTTCAGATTGATAGTCAGAAACCAGAAATTCATCGATGGCAACTTCACAACAGCATTTATTGAAAAAGACCTGGAGAAATATTACTATAACAGCGATTATGAAGAAATGCTGGCAGCATGGCTGGCCACAACGCTTTTTGTGGAGGAGAATCTCCAGGAAAAGAGCATAAACGTGGATTTTGAGAACGGGAAAGAACTGAGTCCCTGGCTGCTCAATAAAAGAATCACCCAGTTTTAATACATTGAAAGCATGAATGATAAAATTAAGATCGACAAACTTTACGCTCTCTCCTCCGAGAACAGGAAATTCAGCTTTAAGCTGCCGCTGAAGAACAAGATCAGGATCGGGAAAAGAGATTATATTGTCCAGCTCCGTTCCGATGAGAAACTGGGAACTTATATCCTGTGGAAGAACCGCAAGTATCCGGTTGAGATAGTAAGGTCGAGACAGAACAAATATGAGATCCTTTTCAATGATATCAGCTACACTTTTACAGTAGAGACCCCATTCTCTCTGCAGCGTCTAAAAGTCATCAACTCGAGGAAGGGAATGATTGATTCTGAGGTAATAAAAGCCCCTATGCCCGGGAAGATCATTGAAGTGCTTGTCCGTGAAGGATCGTCAGTGCTCCGGGGAGAGCCTGTTGTCATCCTGGAGGCAATGAAAATGCAGAATGAGATACAATCTCCTGTTAACGGCCGGGTAACGAAGGTAAACGCCCGTCCCGGTACAAACGTTATGAAGGAGGATGTACTGGTAGAGATCAAGGTAGAATAGTTT
>ERZ1645192.1844-NODE-1844-length-17656-cov-7.133515_pt1 | contig 17656 bp, 13 predicted proteins | sample MGYA00575354_ERZ1645192 | MGnify/ENA primary metagenome ERZ1645192 (study PRJEB40844, sample SAMN11349763) | freshwater sediment metagenome | isolation source: river sediment | host: Sediment | place: India: Faizupur Khadar , New Delhi | collected 2017-02-21 ... | reverse complement strand
CAGAAAATTGGCTTAAAAAATTAAGCTTCGCTTCCCTGACAAAAGACCCAAAGCCTTAATCTCAATCCACCCAACCATCACCTCTCCCGGACCCGAAAACAAACACGGTGAATTATCACCCGAATACTTAACGGGCCGGTAGATCCCTGGGTGTTCACACGCCCACAAAATCCCCTATATTAAGAACCCACACGAAAAAAGAGGTCTGAAAAAAATATGAGGGAACCATATTCCATTTGCCGAAGAGCAGAAACATCCCCCCGGAAGAAAATAATTATACCCTTGTTATCTGCTCACTTCGGCTGAATATTTTAATCCCGATTTTTATCAGAAGAGCATCGACAACCAATACCACGAGCGAAACAAGTACGGTAACCCCCGGAGAGAGAAATAATAACCCAACAGACTGGGCAATCATCAGCCCGACTACAAGAAGAACCAGGATTCCCGTCGCCTGGTAGGCCTCCATAAAGGTTTTTACCCGGGTAGAGATGATAATCGTCACTGATACCCCAAGAAGAGATATCACTGGGACCAGGAAGATCATCATAACGATCCAGTTCATGGTCGGGAACCAGAATGAACCCATAATAGGAAGCCCTGCAATATTTACGATCAGGGCAAAGATGAGAAAGTTCATCCAGGTATACACAATCCCCGGAATCATGGCTGCAGCAATCTTTCCAAGGAACAGTTCGGTATCGGTTGCCGGGGTATAGAGGAGCGGTTCAAGTGTTTTTCGTTCTTTTTCTCCGACAAATGCCTCTGATGCAATGATACAGGAGATCATCAGGGGGATGACCAGAAAGAGCGGAGCGATGAGATATCCCAGGATAATCACAATGAACAATGCTTCGGGAGTCAGGGTATCGATAAGTGATACAAGCGGTGGCGGGATGAGTGCTTCAATCTCATCAAACGCCTCCTGCCCGGTGAAATTTGGATCAAATGATGGTGTCTGGGTGATGAGAACGGGTATAAGGATTGCAAAGATGAATGAAATGATAAGAGCTCCATAGATATTGATGGGATTATGGAGTGCATCCTCGATATCCTTCTCTGCTAGTGCCCTGATTATCCGGAAATTCATACGGTCATCCCTCCCTGTCGCTGGACGGTGAAATAAATCTCCTCAAGAGAATAATCCTGTGGGGCAATCCGGAACAAGTCTCCTCCCTCCTGAATTACGGCCCTGATAATCGATGGAATGAGTTCTTTATCGGTGACATGAAAGAGGATAGTAGTCCCTTCCACAGAATCAACCGTGGCTCCCTTTGTATTCCTGACTGCCTGAATAACTGCCGGTGAAGGTTCGTGGAGGAATTCCATCTCAACCGGAATCGCTGAGAACAGACGACGGGAAAGCTCCTGAATACTTCCCTGTGCAAGAATCTTCCCTGTATTGAGCATCGCAACTTTGCTGCATAATCGTTCTGCCTGCGAGAGATTATGGGTGCAGAGAAAGATGGTCTTTTGTTCGTCTGATGCAAGCTCCTGGATAATATCTTCAACCTGCCTTGATGATTCCGGGTCAAGTCCTGAAGTTGGTTCGTCAAGGAACAGAATTGGCGGGTCATGCATCAGTGCCCGGGCAATGGCAAGACGTTGTTTCATCCCTTTTGAAAACCCACCGACCGGTTCATCAGCCCGGTCTGAAAGATGCATAAGTGAGAGCATCTCGTCTGTTCGTTTTGGTATCTCGGCATCTGGAATCCCATAAAACCTTCCAAAGAATGAGAGGTTCTTCTTCGCCGTCAGTCTCTCATACAGTGACGGGGTTTCGGTAAGCACTCCGGTTCTGGCCCTTATCCATGAGCCGTCCGTTGTTACATCCTTCCCAAAGACATATGCTCTTCCCGAAGTCGGGGTAAGCACGCCGTTCAGCAAACGGACAAGGGTTGTTTTCCCTGAACCATTCGGACCGAGCAAACCAAACACCTCACCTTCCAGGACCTCAAAACTGAGGTGATCGATTGCCGTTGTCGTGGGAAATGATTTGTGAAGATTGTCAGCCTGAATTATGGTGGTCATGTTCCCTCCGGAGTTCCGTATTTTCCAGTCAGAAATCCGCCAAACCCGATAAGCCAGATAACAACCGGATATGCAACAAAGCGTTCCGTACCTCCATCACCAAAGACCGGAATAAAGAACGATTGGAGGAATAAGAAGAGTAATGTCACTGCTCCGAAAATTACAAACACATATTTGAGCGGGCCGGTTGTCATCTTCCATGAGAGGATACAGGAAAGCCCTCCGGAGATGAAGGCCATCAAGGCAAAAATGGGATGAATTACTGCTACATTACCCGGAAATAGACCGACACCAAGCACACCAATACCGAGGAGAAGAGGAAATAGTTTGAAAAACCGTTCACTTTTATTTCGGAATAAGAGGAGTGATCCTCCGATAATCAAAAGGCCACTCAGTATCATGGTCCAGTTAAAGAGAGTGGCTGATGGCTGGAATGAGATACTGTCCGGTGGTCTGGTTGCTCCTAAATCACTGATTTCACTGTTGGCTGTTGTGTAGCCCTGGGGATAAAAAATTTCTGCCGTAATAATTCCCATGAAGATGAGAGAACCGGCCAGAAGAAAAAGCAGCCCGGCATATGATGATTCGGGTATGACTTTTGAAATCTCTGTATTCATAATTATTCTTAAATATCGTTTTTCAGGGCATAATTATGTATTGTTTACTAACTGGGGTCTATGCAACCCTTTGTTTGATAAAGGGAGTTTTTTACATACATACTTGCATGAAATATGTGGGTATGAGTCTTCTCCTTTATGCCAGGGCTCGTTCTCTCAGTCTCAAATCTACATATCTTGTTATTCTCTCCGGACTGTTTTGGTTACTGATTGTTCTTCTGGCATTGGGAGTGAAAGGACGATTCGATGGTCCGGTTGTTCATAAGGTTACCGATACAAGTATTCCGGCTTGTACAGAATAACAGTGCCATCTCAATACTCTGGAACGAATGGGAGCAAAGATCATTCGATCTCCCCTTCCATAGTAAAACATTTTTTTCATTCTGCCTGAAAGAGAATGAAAGCAAAAATTACTAATTACTCCAAAAAGTGTAAAAATTATTGATGTGACTGATTCTCTGATAGAGACAGATTATTGCCGGTGAATAATAATATGAGGGAGATTATCATAAACCCTGCATACATGAGAAGAGCAGGAACAGCATCAACTTCTCCGGACGAATGAACAAATATACCCATTAAAAATGGACCGACAAATCCGCCTATTGTCCCCAGTGAATTGACAAGTGCGATTCCGCCGGATGCATCAATATGACGCATTTTTTCGGTTACCATCGCCCAGAATATCGGGACTCCTGCATATATTCCTGTGGTAAGTACGATGAGAGAGAGGAGTGAGAGATATGGATCGCTAAAGAGTGCATCCAATACAAATCCAAGAGCTGCACATCCCCAGGCTATTATGAGATGATATCGTCTCTCACCGGTTTTATCTGAATGTCTGGACCAGAATATCATTCCAATAAGTGCAGCACAATAGGGAACTGCAGATAACAATCCGACCTGGATGTGAGAATCTGAAAAGCCAAGTGAATGGATTATCTGCGGCAGCCAGAATATGATGCTGTATCCGGCACACACTTCGAGAAAATATGCTATCCAAATCCGGTGAAACCAGACCTTTGTGAAAAAATACTGTATCGATTTTCTCTCGACTACCCCCTTACTTTCTTTTTCGGTTTTGATTGTGCCTGAAAGACATCTTTTTTCATCGGATGATAACCATGATACATCCTGTGGAGAATTCGCTATAACAAAGTATGCGATAATACCAAGGATTACGGCAGGTAAACCTTCAAGAATAAATAGCCAGCGCCAGCTTGAAAGACCGAACCAGGTGATGTGGTCAAGAATGAAGGTAGATAATGGTGCACCCAGGATCATGGCTATTATCTGGGCAGAAAAGAGATAGCTGATAGCCCTTGCCATATCCTGATTTCGTAACCAGAATGAGAGATAGAGGATGATCCCCGGATAAAAACCGGCCTCTGCTACTCCCAGAAGAAACCGAAGAGCACCGATTTGGATAGCGGATGATACAAAAGAGAGGAGAATTACAATGATACCCCATGAAATGAGAATCCGGGGGAGCCAGATCTTTGCCCCCCACCGTTCCATCATCCGGTTACTGGGGTATTCAAAGAGAATATATCCAAGAAAGAAAATCCCTGAAACGAAACCAAAAACCATCGGTGTGATACCCAGGTCCTGGTTCATAGACAAAGCTGCAAACCCGAGGTTTACCCGGTCGATGAAATTGACGACATATAGAAGCAGAATAAATGGAATTATCCGGATTATAACCTTGTGAAAGATGATATTTTCAGTATCTGTAGAATATTTGTCTTCCATATCTGTGTATGTACTGGTTCTTTTTTATTTGGTATAATTCTGATTCTCCCCTCCAGTAGTTCATGAGGATCATGTGGCGATGAAAAATTCTTTCTATTCGAGCTTAAATTCTCTAATCAATTATCTCTGATGATAGAAAAAAAACGAATAAATTATTTTTTAAACTGGGACTCTACTTTCTCCTCGTACTGGTACATAGGGGTCTTTTTGAAGAACGCTACTTTTTCTGGTATGGCTTTTTTGAGTTCTGCATCCATAACTGCCGGATCCTTGAATCTTTCAGCCATATCTGCATAGAGTTTTGGAAATACGATAGAGAGTTCCTTCTTTTCTACCCCGTCAAGAATGACCCGTACCGCCTCTTCAACTGATACCGAGTCAGGAGGAATCGATCCCTGGAAGATGGGAGTTGCCACATTTCCTGGGTATACGACGGTAAAATAAATATTCCGGGGCTCATACTCGTATCGGAGAGAATTGGAAAGCCCTGCAACAGCACATTTGGTAGCAACATAGACCGGCTGGAATGGAGAACTGACAAGTGCAGCAACCGATGAGGTATTTATGATATGACCGCTGCCCTGTTTTCTCATAACATTGAGAGCTGCGTTGATGCCGTACACCACACCCCAGAGATTGATATCCACCATATCCTTCCATAATTCCGGGGTTACCAGTTCATACGGGTAATTATGACTGATCCCAGCATTATTGAAGATATAATCAAGACGCCCGTCCCTGGCTACACAGTCACTGACCATCTTCTCCACTGCAGTATTATCCCGGACATCAACCGCTGCAAACCGGGCATTTGGATATTTGCCAAGAGTCTCCTGTGCCTTATCAACACTGGACTGCTTACTCCCGATGACATGCACAACGGCACCGCGTCTGAGCAGTTCTTCACAAAGTCCATACCCGATTCCGGATGTTCCACCGGTTACGATTACAATTTTGTCGTGAAATGTATCTGTCATAGTATCATCACCTACGGGAGTGAGCGTGCAAGGTCCATACGCATCCAGGATTTGCCTTTCATACATGAACCTGGGAGATATTTCCGGATGGGTAAAGATGCAAGGGTGGAAATAATGCCATACTGCATCGGATGCTGCATCGGTGTAAGTTCTGTCCACTTTATCATGCCGGAACATACCGATCCTGAAAAAAATTCATTATCGACCGGATAATAGGTGGCTTCTGAGAGTGCTGCACCCGGAAATGGCCCCACTTTTGGGATATACCGCCATCCTAACTGAACGACCCGACCGTTGTTTTCATTCATCATGGAAATCTCTTCAGCAGTATAAGGATTCTCTAGAGTAAGGGCCATCTCCAGAAATGTCCGTCCCTCATGACTTATGTTGACTGAAAGAGACGTATCCATTCTTCGGTATTCAGGAATATCTGCAAACACTTTTGGCATTCCTGCCTCTTCCCTCCCTCCGAGAATTGGGGCTGTTTTATCTTCCCAGAGCACATGATGAAATACCCCGTCAATCGGTTCTGATGTCTCCATGTACCTGACCGGAGATGAGACCGTCACCAGAGAATACTGTGAACCGCCCATCCACTGCACTGCATTGCATTTCTGATAATTTATCGCCATAAGCGGTTCAGTAACCTCGAATTCCTCAGGGATCAGTTCACGAAGCGGCTGCATATCAGTCAAATACGAGATAGAGATAGACGTTACATCGTCATAGGGACATAATCCTCCCTGAGTCGGGTCATACCTGATGATATGGGCCGGCATCCGGTGAGTTAATCCATCCTCCTTATCTTTAATCCTCATCCTTTCCTCCTTCCTGACCTGTATATAAAGAGGGAATGAGTAGATAAGATACTTATAAGTAACTCCATATTACCATTGATGAACCAATGTATTGGATACGGCATTCAGCTGTGCAATGAATATTTTTTCGCAATATCAGCACTGAAAGATAGCTGAAATGAAATATTAATTATTAAAAACTAGATTTTTATAAAAACATCAGAGTGAGCATATTGAAAAAATGCGCTTTTTTATTAACCCGGTATTGGTGGTTTATTAAAACCCGGAATATGCCGATTATTCAGATCAATCTTCATTTTACTCTATTCAACTCATGGATTGTGATTTTTTCTCCAAAGTCTTATCAGTTACACAGATAATATTCCGGTTATATGGGCTGCCTTTCACGAAACCTATACTACGTCTGAATTTATTATTCAGATATCAGCCAGGCAGACAGAAACGCAGAACCAGTGAGTTCATGAAACGGGCAGGAGATCACATGGGGATTATTCAGAAGTCCACTACACAGGAAACATTTTTTGAATCGTCTTTGGGAAAAAAGAAAGCAGATGTTGACGGAGCACCAGTTTCAGGCTCTCGAATGGACACATTACAGGCATATGCAAAGATTCCGGACCTTCTCTCCCGGGTTATCAATAATGACGATACCTCGGCCTGGAAAGATATTATCAAAGCCATCGATTATATCTATTTTCATCTTGACAAGGCCCTCTCTTCTCTGAATGAGGAGACTGGCTTTGCTGACCGGGTAAAGAAAGACATACAATCTGGAAAGAAACTGGCCTTTAAGCCGAATCTTGTCGGTCCCTGTGCCATCCACCCGGTGACCCATGGAGAGGATCTTGGGTGCCTGATATGCACAGACTGGTCGGTCATTGCAGCCCTGATGCGGTGGTTTCACGACAATCTGGACATTTCATATCATCAGATGCTTCTCGGTGAAGCCTCGACTTCAGTATCATTGTATGCTCAGCTCTATAGCGGACATGCAGGGAGAACGGTAACCCCTGAGGCCATTTATGAAGGACGATGCGGGAATTTTTACGGGGGATGGGCATTTTATTTTGTCAGGAAATATCTGTCAGCACAACATCCATCATCCCACACTGACGATCCGATGCTCGGGTATGAAGAGAGTGTTGCCGGTACTTATCTCGCTCCTGGAAAAGCGAAGAACCGGCTCATGGTATATGATCTAAATGATCTCACCGACTCATCCAGGGGTCGAACAGTCCCGGTCCCGGATGGAGCGAATTTTCAGAAGATAACCCTCCATAAAGTCATCATCGGAGGGGATCCCGGAGATCCGGATGATATTCATGATTATCCCGGCTGTGTTCTCGTTAATGTTCCCAAGTTAAAACTCCATGCCCAGGATCTCATCACGAATGCCATTAAGAATCTCGGAATCGGGCTTTACCCGACCCAGTGTCATTCCCATACACTATCCGGCGAACATGAATGGGAATATGCCATGCCATCAGTTCCAAGACCAACATTCAAGGGAAAACTGCCTCATATGCCCTGGGTAGTTGATGTGGATCCAGAAACCTACCTGCCACTTAAAAATCCTGATGGGACATATAAAGCAACAAAGACGGCTGGGATGCCAGGAACCCAGGCCGATGTCATCAGGGCAGTTCAGGCACAGAATACTTTCATGATCCATGTATCAGATTGCATCGATATGATAAACCTGAATCATAATGCTGAGGGAATCGCAGTCAGGGTTCCGGAAGGCTATATCTGGGCATCACTTGATTGTGTTGCTCTTGACCTTTTGTGTGCCCGGTACTGTTTCAAGACCCTTCCCATGGCAGAAGCGATACCATTAAAAGAGAAGAATAACTGGGTAACCGAATTTGTCCACCATGTTCCCGTTGCAGAGGTACAGGGTAAGAATATCGTGACAACAGAGGGTCTTGACTCTCCTCTATTCAGATATAATCTGTATAAATATGCAGAGGATCGTGGAGTTGGAACACAGAAATATCATGTCACCGGCTGGGATGGTGTAGCTCATTCTCCCCTTGTCTCTGTTGATGGTCATCTTGGTCATGTGAAGGAGCATAGATTTTCTGAATTGATGACTACAACGATGTATTATAATCCTACCTGCATGCTGTGGGATATGCAAAAGACGTTGCTCAGTTATGCACAGGCTCATGATGAGATAACCGGTTCATCAGTCTACCTGGAATTTATGAAGGGTTTTGACGAGAATCAGGATGGAATTATTGACTATGATGAGAATGGACGGAAGGGATTCTGGACACCTGGTTTCAGTCTTCTTTCTCATGCATTACAAATACAGGTCTCCGATGAAGAGTTCGGACTGCTGCGGGGTAATTTCTATAGAGCTGTTCAGTTCATGCTTAAAAATACAACTCCTGAATGGAATTCCGGCAGGCATGATTTCGTCTATGAGTACCAACTGATGTGGATTGCATCATATGCATATGAGATGTCAAAAGCCGAATCTGTCTTTCAGGATCCCTTTGTTTCCGGTATGATGTGGGGAAAGGGGATGTGGCCGAGCTGGGAGTATGCGAAATGGAAACATATCACGGGCCTCCTCTATGGTACCGAATCTCCTGATACCATCATGCTTGAGTCCTTGTATGGGTCGGTATTCCAATATGCAGATAAAAGGTGGAATAATGGGAACTATACGGGAAGCACCAATCAGATGAACAGCGATCCTGAAAGTCTGCAGCAATATCTGAAATTGGTTTCACAGGGAACCACACCCCTGAACTTTACTCTCTATCTGCCACCGGGATTAGGTTCCCTGCAAAATAAACCGATTCCACATGTAGAGGAGACGTCTGATCCTGCAAAAATGTTTACTGCAGTTTTTCAGAATGGTGCTGAGATCTGGTAATCGGTGTAGTGCCTGGATACCTGGTCCTTTCTTATTTTTCCGCATTGATTTACATGGTTCTCTGATGAATAACTCCTGTATTATTCAAGCAATCCCTTGAAGTGATGAATCAGGACCGGGCTATTATGGTCGGTAATTATATGGTTTTAGGAAGTGACTCTATCATATGAAAGGGTTTTTGGCAGTATTACTTCTGGGCCTGATTGCCGGGATGGTAGGAATAACAACAGCAGACATTCCTGATCTGGTCGGGAACTGGACCGGGCCGTATGTTGAATATAACAGTGGTCAGGGTTTTTCTGAGGTAGATAGTGGATTATTTTTTCTGAATATTACTGAGCAGAAGGACCGGATTTTTATCGGATATTCCTCGTTTAAGAAGAGTGATGGTACTGAAGTCACCCGTGAACTTGCCGGAGTGATCAGTGCAGACGGAACTGAGTTATCACTTGCAGAACAGAATAACGGATATTCAAATGGAAAGATCATAGGTTCGGATGAATTTGAGTTGACATATCTTTCTGATAATGATCCAATTAGCGTAGCAATTGATACGTTTTACAGGATCACATAAATTTAAGATGTTTGGTTTTATTCAATGGGTAGCGGATAGTTGGGACAGGTGACTATTCGCCACTTCTTCTTTCATGAGTTTTTTTAAATCTTCCCAGGTTTTTCTTTATAGTCGCCTTAACCTCATTTGTATGAAAACCGTTCCATTTCGGTTCCGATGACCGATACCGCATCGTTGATCTCTGCAATTACTTTTGTTATCTGACTGACGACTGCAAGAGCCTCTTCACTGGTTGCTGAAGAGTTCAGGGCATCTTTTGCCGTCTCTTTCACCCTGGCACTCATTTCATGCACTGAAGCTGAGATCTCTTCAAATGATGCTGTCTGCTCCTCTGTGGCACGTGCCATCTGTTCCATGTTGGTACTGATCTCATCCACCGATGCTGAGAGTGAATTAAATATACCGAGGGTATCTCCAAGAGCTCCACTCCCTTCGGTAACCGCTACACCTGATTCTCCAAGAGCCGTAGATGCTGCTTCACTCTTCCTTTGTAGTTCGGTTATCATATCAGCTATCTGGTCTGCAGATTCACGTGACCGGAGAGCCAGGGATTTTACCTCTGAAGCGACAACGGCAAATCCTTTTCCGGCATCCCCTGCCCTGGCAGCCTCGATAGCCGCATTAAGAGCAAGAAGATTGGTCTGGTTGGCAATATCGGTAATGAACTGCACAATCTTTCCAATCTCCTGCATATGAATACGTATCTCTGAAAATATCGCATCGACCTGCTCACTTTTCCGGGTTATCTCCTGCATTCCATGTTCTGCTTTTTGTGCTGCAAAGATTCCCTGTCTTGAGAGATCGTTGGCCTTTATACTGAGTTGTGCAACCTGTCCGGCTCTGGTTGAGACCTCGGTGATCTTCCCTGTCAGGGTTTCCATTGTATTGAGCACCTGTTCAATGCTCTCTCCACTTTTTTCTGCATTCTGTCTCGCCCTTTCGGCTTCATTAGCGATTAATTCTGCACCCTGGCTGATATCTCTGATTCCTGATCCGGCAGTTTCGGCATGGCTGGACAAGTGGGCCATCCGCTCAGAGATAACCTTCAGGACCGCTGAAATATTGGTACTGATCCCATCAAGTGCAACTTTTACGTCGGCCAGGTCTCCTTCAATTGCATGATTTTTATCAAATTCTGCAGTAAAGTCTCCCTGTGCAAACCTGCCTGCAATTCGCTGTATCTCATGAACTGCGAACTCCACCTGTGTCCCTATATTATCCAGTGATTCCTTCAGTCTGGCAAAACTTCCAGTAACCTGAAGGGTTTCATCCATGCGGGCAGAGAAATTGGCATGTGCATATTGATCCGCTATCCTCATTGCAGCCTTTACCGGGCCGGTCACAGCATCAAGGGTCTCGTTGATTCCAATAATCATCTGCCTGATTTCTCCTGAGTATGGTGATCCATCCACACGGATGTCAAGGTTTCCTGATTTGGCTTCTTTGGTGATTTTGATAATCTCTTTAGCTGCCTGTTTTTCTGCGGTTTTATCGATATAAAAATTCACGATGGAGAATAATTGCCCTTTACTTCCAAAAATTGGAAGATATCGGTATTCAAAGTTTTTCACCCCTGCCGGTGTGCTAACAGCAACTTCACCCGAAACTACCTCATGATTTTCGATGGCTTCTTTCACCGTCTTCCCGTCCCGGCTTACGACATCAAAATCAGTCAGTTTCATGGTAAGAAGCTCATCAGGAGTATAACCGGTCAGATGCGGGAAGATTGGATTGGTTTTTTTCAGTTGAAGTTCAGGATTTATTTCAAATATTGGGATGGGTGCATTATGAATGATAAACTCAGCTTTCTTCTGTTCAATCTCACTCTTTTTTACCTGGCGTTTCAGGTTGTCCATGATGATCTGCCGGTTCACAGCGATGAGGATGAGATTATGAAGGGCCTGTGCAAGAGCATACTCTCCTTTCATAAACGGACCTTCCTCAAAAGTCGGACGCTGCTCAAGGTAGACGATTTCTAGAGTAATAATATCCCCGTCTGATGCTGCCCCTTCGATCCTGAGCATCCAGGGTGTCTCAATAAAACCCTCCGTCTGTCGGGTAAATGACTTGAACCGGTATCGTGCCTGACAGATCTCAGGGTACTGAAAAGCATTCGGGATGGCCTGGATAACCATTTTTATTGCATCAAAGACCGAAATGCTATTATCTCCCAGAATCCGAGCCGATTCTAAAAGTATGCTTTGTTCTTTGAGTAATTCACGGTATTGTCCGCTAAGTATAGCCAGTTTTTCCACATCGGTACTGTTAGAGCTGAGCAGGTCTTCACAAGTGGTAAATCTCATTGAACTCATCCTCTGCAGACATATATAACTTTGAAAGGTCCGATGCTTTTTAACAGAGTGGTGGAAAATACACTGATCTTTTCAGGAATTTTTTGAGCACCCATGTAATTGAGTGTAAACCGGGAAACCGGCGCATCTCTTCAAAATGCTCAAGAGAAATCCTTACCTGAACATAATGAACTGTTGCATTTTTCCTTCCTTGTTGGTAATCAAAGCCTAATAGTAGCATGAGGGAGATACCCGATAATTCTTTCGGTTGCTGAAAAAAAATTGAATGAGTGAAGACCAAAAAAGATCTTGGAAGCGATGGAGGTACATTCCATCTGCTGTATGTACCTACCATAAGCCATACTCACGTCCCAAAAATGGCCAACAATATTTATCGGGTTTCAAATTCTACTGATCATATTTCAATGAACAGTATATTATGTAGCGACTCTCCAACCCCCTGCAGGAACAGTGATCTCAAATCGGACCCCTTCACCAGGTATCCCATTTTCTTTAATGGTAATGGAGGTAATTGAGAGAATCTCACGGATTAAAAATAGTCCAAGACCAGTATTTTTTCCAAAACCTTTCTTAAAGGATTTTTCTTTCTCGTCAGCTACGATCCCACCCCCATCATCTTCGTAAGTGATTTTGAGATCCCCCTGTTCTTCATGTGCCGAGAAACGAATCTGTGTGAGATTTATACCATGTCGTATAGAATTTTCAACCAGATTGTAGATTACTTTTCGAAGCATCTTATCAGCATAAATCTCATAATCTCCCATCTGATTCAATAATTCTACTGTATCGAGAATTGTTTTTATATCTCGGTATTGCAAAATCCGATGTATGTTTTGCCACTCGGGCTGAGTTGTTCCGAGATCCTGGTATTGACCGGTAAATGCAATCAGACTGTGAATCTCTTCAGTGTTTTTCTTGATTATCTGAATTTGTTTTTTTATTTGTTCATCAAAAACCGAATCAAATATTTCATCACAATAAACGAGGGTTACCATTATCCTGTTTAAAATATCATGCCTTGTAATACTGGTTAAAAGATTGATCTGCTTATGGGATTGACGTAAGGCGTTTTCTACCTTTTTTCGTTCGGTAATATCACTGATACTGACCAGAATACATGTTTCATTGTTGATTTCTATAATCTCAGCAGAAAAGATCCCGGTCATCAATTCGCCAGACTTTCTTTTTAAGTGAACTTCAATACCATACACCTTTCCTTTTGATAATGCATCTACAATGTTTGCCCTTTCCTCAATTTTTTCCCAGAATAAAATATCCAGAGTCTTTTTCCCTATCACGTCCTCTGCGTTATAACCTGTAATATAGGAAAAACCTTCATTCACTTCAAAAATTTTCCCATCAGAAATCCTTGTGAGCATGATAGCATACGGTGAAGATTGAAACGCCTTTTTAAACTTCTCTTCCTGAGCCTGAACTTCACTGAGCAGTCGCCGGGTTACCATCATGACAAGAGCTATGATTGTCCAGATACCAAGGAGCAGATAACCGATAACGATTATTTCTCCAATTACTCCGGCGTTAAAAAAATAACTGCTGTCAAAAGGAATGATTAATTCAATACCGAGGAGTATTAAACTAAAAACCAGATGACAAATCATTACCAGACCAATTATCCTGACAACTGGTCTTAAATTGGGAGATACTTTCCGAAATATCAGCCAGCAAATCTGGATATCAAATATTACTGTAAAAAATGCAAGAAAAATCTCCCGCATTCCCATTGAAGGTGTGATGAGATAAAAATAAGAGACCGCTACAAAATATATGAAAAGAAAAAAATAATTCTGAATTTGTGGTCCCTTTTTCCCGGTAAAGGTTTCAAGACCGATGAATAGAACGAGAAGCCCGGTAATTAATAACGTATTGGCAACAACAATTGCAACATAATCTGGGATGATTCCACGGAGAAGTATAAGAAATATTCCCGAAGAGGAGAGTATTGTTGAGAAAAGAATAATCTTTAATCCGGAAAAACGGGATTGGTATTGGTACCAGATAACTCCCATCGTAAATGAACTAAGCAGATTTACAATTAAATTTACCAGAAGAAGCGTTTTTATGTCAAAAATCATATTTTTCTCTAAAGTTCCACATAGATATTGAGAATTCGTATGTTCATGATATCATCGAACATGACAATACCGGATACTTCCGGTCTGATCAATTTCATATCCGCCCAGGTGTATCAGAATCTCCTTAAACTTCTGAGATTTTATCATCTCGAAAATCGCATTGATTCGGTGATCTTTTTCCAACATCTCTTTCGTGGTCACCAGTTCATACCGTTCGACATCCACCGGAACAAACGGGAGAGAAAATGCCCTGGCTGCACTGTATATCGTCATCCCAAGATCTGCATCTCCATTCTTCACCGCAAGACAGACCCCAAGATGGGTAGGAACTTCTTCCTCATATCCGGCAATTGAAGCGGGATTAATCCTTTTCTGCTTCAGCAGATGATCAAGCAGCATCCGGGTTCCTGACCCTTCCTGACGATTGATAAACCGATGCGTTGTGATGGCCTCAAACCCAAGAATCTCTCTGGATACAATCCCCTGAATCCGCTCGCCAATACATATCAGGACCAGTTCCTCCCCTTGAAAATACTTTTTCAGATAGGGGATATTGTATTCCCCATCATCGGAAAGCAGATGCATCGGAGCCAGATGACAAAAACCCTGCTGTAAGGCGAATAGACCTCCCATACTCCCGATTTGAGATGAGGCGATATGAATCCCGGTATCCCGTGCAAGATCTGCAAGGTAATCAATTGCCGGATCATGGCTCCCGGTAACGAGAACCACCTGATCCGCTATTGTATGAGAAACTGTCAGATACGCAGTCGTTTTCTCTCCACTCTTTAGTTCATGTTTACCTGCCGGGATCTTGAGGTAGGCATGGGATCTGACCATGTGCATCTGAACACCGGCTCCCCGGGGAAACGGTACTGCTATCCACCTATCCTGGATTTTTCCAACGGTTGCCAGAACAAATTCTTCAAATCCGGTGGAAGAGTGAATTGTACTGCCAAGTGTAACCGGAATACTAGGATATTCAGGAATTTCACATCCATACCAGGAGAGGAGAGGCAGTACTATCTCACGGAGAATCGTGTAATTCGCGATAGGGTACCCGGGCATGCCAATAATGGGTTTCCCGTCAATCTCCCCTAAAATTGTCGTTTTTGCAGGGATTATTGCGATACCGTTCACGATGATGGTCCCTAGTTCTTCAATCACCGCTGCCGTGTAATCTTTCTTCCCTTTGGATGACCCTCCCGATATGAGGATGATATCATGATCAGGGATTGCACGTTTTACCGCAGCTTTAATCTTTTTCTTGTCATCCGGAACAATCGGAAAGTGAGTCACCGTAGCACCGATTGACGTAATGAGAGCAGCAGCAACGTACAGATTACTTGCAATCATCTGATCCGGCTCTGGATGGACACCGACAGGAACGATCATATCACCGGTGGGAATGAGTGCAACCCTGAGATCACAGACCGGGACTTCGGTAATTCCATAACTGATAAGAGCACCGATATCTGTAACACGTATTTTACTCTTCCGGGGAAGGATCATCTCATTATGAACAATATCATCACCAATCGGACGGATATGATGCCAGGGATGAACTGGTTTCTCAACATAATAGCTCCCATTCTTCTCATTCAGATCCTCATTCATGATCACGGCATCATAATCGGAAGGAACCACATTACCGGTGCTTACCTGAACAATATTTGATAAAGATACCGGTTTGTGCACTGATGCGTCAGAAGTATCCTTACTTCGGACCGCAATTCCATCCACCTCTGAAAGATGGGCAGCCGGAACAGAAAGTGGTGAAAAGATTGCTTCTGCGGTTGTCCGGCCAAGAGATTCCTGAACCGGAATGCGGGAAATAGATGGTGAAAAAGAGAACCGTTTCCGAAAGAGACGCAGAGCTCCGGACAGTGAAGTAGGTGGAGGAGTATGCGGAGTGCTGGTATCTTTTTTCACCATTTGTTCTTCATACCTGTTAGGAGGCTATATGATTTACCTGAAATACTCAACGATATTTCTGAATAATTTCATATTCATCGACTCAGTCGGAACCGGCTGTTGCTGTCGCCGAAGTCTCTCTTTCTGCAATGGCCAGTCATATTCATTGACAAACTCCATGGCACGTTCCGGGTGAGGCATCATGGCAAGGACTTTCCCGTCTGCGGAGGTGATTCCCGCAATGTCCGCTACCGACCCGTTCGGATTGTAGGGGTACTCTCCATCGGCTGGTTTCAGATTATCCAGGCAGTAGGTGAAGGCTACCATCTTCTGGTTCTTCAGCTGGGTGAGTACTTCCTTTGAACAGGAAAAGTTTCCTTCTCCATGGGAGACCGGGCAGATGATCCGTTCAATTCCCTTTGTCCAGATGGATTCTGCAGCGGGTTTGATGGTTACATATCTGCACTCAAGCACCCCTTTCCGGTTCGGCATGAGGGCGATATCCCGCTTGTACTGCTTGTTAAATGCCGGTACAAGTCCAAGATTTGCAAGGATTTGAAACCCGTTACAGATGCCGAGCACCAGGTTATCTTCTTCAAGAAATTCAGTTACATCATTCCAGAGATTATTCCTGACCCGGTTTGCATAGGCATTCCCTGCTCCGGTATCGTCACCATAGGAGAAACCTCCAGGGAAAACCAGGAGACGATAATCGCACATCCGGTATTTCCGGTCAATAAGATCATTGATGTGGATGATGTCTGCATCCATACCGGCACGTAAAAGCACCTCCCTGGTCTCCATCTCTGAATTTATCCCGTACCCGCTCATTATAAGCGCCTTGTCCGGGATCAACTCCTGTTCCTTCCGTCCGGAGGTTAGTCGTGTCGAAATCGGATTCATGATCAATACCCCCCGAATGGTTTCTTATATGCCGATTCAAGATCACTGACCGGGACAGATATCCGAAGTGAGGGACCGGTTATCTGCAGGTTCTTTCCGGTTACCCTGCCAATCAGGGTGGCATCAGGTCCCATTGCCAGTTCAAAAGACCGTTTTTTATCAGGATCAACCGTGACAATGAATCGACCGAGCGTTTCTGAGAAGAGAAGGACATCTGGCCTTAATTCTCCGGTGAGGGTGACATCCATGCCAACTCTCCCGCCGATTGCTACCTTTGCTAGGGCTACGGCTAGTCCCCCATGAGTAACCGGTTGTGCAGATGCAACGAGATCATGTAAAATGGCATTTGTAAGCCGCTGATACCTGGCCTTCATTGCAGATATATCGAGGGAAGGGACCGTTCCGCCGGAGATCCCAAGATAGGCACAGTATTCAGATCCGCCTAGTTCCTCCCGATTTTCTCCAATCAGGTAGACAAGATCCCCTTCTATCTTTGCATCAAGGGAGACTGCTTTTGTCACATCCGGATGGATACCGATGGAAGATACAAGGAGCGTCGGAGGAACTGAGACTTTTACCGGATTGTTCTCCTCGTCATATCCTCTGAAGTCGTTGTACATACTATCTTTTCCGGATATGAACGGTGTCTCAAACCCGGTGGCCCCATCATAACATCCACGGGCTGCAGCTTTGAGCTGGGCCAGTCGCTCTGGTTCATCTGATGAACACCAGCAGAAATTATCAAGAATGGCTATCGCATCAAGCGGAATACCAAGAG
>ERZ1645192.1843-NODE-1843-length-17661-cov-13.182154_pt1 | contig 17661 bp, 17 predicted proteins | sample MGYA00575354_ERZ1645192 | MGnify/ENA primary metagenome ERZ1645192 (study PRJEB40844, sample SAMN11349763) | freshwater sediment metagenome | isolation source: river sediment | host: Sediment | place: India: Faizupur Khadar , New Delhi | collected 2017-02-21 ... | reverse complement strand
GCCTTTCGTGCATCCTATCTCCAAGGCTTGCCTGCCCCTAAATATATTCAGACCTGGGCGATCTGATCGCTGCACGAGCAGGATAGGGACCGGGCCATGACCACATCTGTTCCCACATTCCTCCGCTCCCATGCCTTCTGGTAATCTGGATTGATCTGAGTGGCTTTCTTGTAGGCCTGAACGGCAGTGTAGGTGTAGCCCTTGAATTCATAGATCACACCCAGGTTGTACCAGGCCTCGGCATAGGACTGATTGAGCCCGACCGCCTGCTCAAAGGAGGCAATGGCCTCGTCGTAGCGGCCCATGATGCCGAGATCGATTCCCCGGTTGTTCCATGCCTCATAGTCGGTAGGGTCCAGATCTATAGCCCTGTCGTAAGCCTGCAGCGATTCATTGTACCTCTCCTGATAATACAGGTCCATTCCCTTCATGAACCAGTCGAAGGCGGTCCCGTTGACCGTCGAATTATTTATGGTTGCATTTGCGGCCCCTGAAGCCTGGGCGCATGCCGGAGAGACAATAGCGAAGATAAGCGCCCCGGCGATTGCAGCCAGGACAAGCCCCGTCGCATGATTGGTATTCGTCGTTCTTCCCCCTGCTTTACGTGGTTTGCTTCTGAAATTTATTATGATTATAATAAAGCTTCCCGGTCAAATGCCTGAAATGATATACCCCAGCGCCCTCTGGCCTTAAACGCCTCTGGCTCCTTTAGCCCCTTTGGCTCCTTTAACCCCTCTGGCCTCGGAAGCCTCCTGGCTGTGAGACTCGATTATATCCTTGAATGCTGCCAGCACCTTTTGCAGCTCCTCGCGGCTGAGGCCGAATGTGGAGAGCTTGAACTGGCGGGTCAGCCCTGGCTTTATGCCGCAGATGCCCCTCTCCTTGAGGTCCCTGTAGAGGAAGTAGCGGCCCTTCTTGGCGCTCTGCGATATCTGATAGAGGTTTTCCGCCAAAAAGAACATCAGGTCGTGGCTATGAGGCCGGTCCCCCTGCTGCACCATGCCCATCTCTTCCATCTCCGCCGAAAACCAGCGGGCTTTGTCCACCTCATCCGGCCAGCGGGAGATGCGATCCACGACCGCCGGAAACGAGGCCATCAGGGTAATGAGGGGCGCGCCGCGCACAGTGCAGCCCAATAGCTCCACCTCCTTGTTCTTCTTGTTGGCAGAGAGGCGGAACAGTGGACCCGCATACTCCTGAGAGGCCCCGATCAGCCCCACCGGCCCGGAGGCGGCCATCGATTTATGGCCGCTGGCTACGATGATATCCGCGCCCAGGTCGCGAGCTGATACCGGCATCCTCCCCACGGCATAGGCTCCGTTGAGCAGCAGCGGCACCCCATAATCGTGGCAGGCATCGGAGATCTCCCGCGCCGGTGGGATGTTTCCATAATTGCCGTCCGGATAGGTGAGCACTGCCAGGCTCACGTTGCCCTTGTGCACATAGGCCCTCTCGATGGCCTGCACATAGGCATCTGCCGATACGGCATACTCAGGCGCTTTGCTCGATTGGGCAAATTCGATATTCAAGCCCGCCCTCTCCGCCGCCAGGACCGATGTGTAATGGGCATGGGCGTCCAGAACCACCCAGTCTCCCTTCTCGCAGAGGGCGTGCATGGCGGCAAACTTGCCCTCTCTGGCTCCGTGGGTGACCCGCACCTCATCCGTACCCAGGAAACCTGGCAGGACGGTATGCACAAAATCCTCAATGGGTGGATTCTTGATGTGATCTAGCCGGCCGTCGCAAAAATCGCAGACCGAATAGCCGTCCCCCCATTCCAGCAGAGCGGCGCGCGCCTCAGCAGTCAGCACCCCGCCCCGCTGCAGGGGATCCACGTTGATCTCTGCAATATCCCTCTTCAGTTGGCAAAACCTCTCAAGACTCTCAGGCATTCATTCCGAAGGGCGCTCTCTTGAAGTATAATACTTTGCCGGGCTACAGCCAAAGAGTAATATATTTTCCAGGCCAAGGTAGGGACAATGGCCAAGGTTATCGCCCACCGCACCGCCGCCTCCCTGGCTGCCGAGAACAGCCTGGAAGGAATAAGAGCCGCTGCCCGGTGCAGGGCCGATTTTGTGGAGATGGACGTCCGCCTCAGTCGCGACGGAGAGCTGGTGCTGATGCACGATGAGAGCGTGGAGAGGACCACGCGCGGCAGGGGTCTGGTGGAGGATCTCGACCTCGAAGAGCTGAGAGCCCTGCATGTGCCTACTCTGGATGAGGCTGTGGACCTGGCCTGCCGTCTGGGCCTGCCACCGGTCGTGGAGATGAAGGAGGAGGGTCTGGAAGGGCTGGTGGCAGAGGCCCTTGAAGGCAGAGAGTGCATTGTAACCTCCTTTTACCACGCCAGCCTGCGCGAGCTGTCCGAGATATCCGGCCTCAAGACGGGGATCATCATATCCTCTCTGCCCTTGCGTCCGGTGGACCTGGCCCTCTGGGCAGATGCCAGTTGCATCTTCCCCCGGAGGGTGAGCCCCAGGCTCTTTAAGGAGGCTCACAGCCAGGGAATCTCCGTCTACCCCTGGACAGTGAAAAGCACAGATGAAGCGGCATGGCTGCTCCGCCTGGGAGCAGACGGCCTGGTGGCAGACGACCCTTGCCTGATGAGGGAGGCTGCCAACCAGCCAGTGCTGGCTACGGGAAAGGACAACTGTCAGTACTATCCCTGCCACAATTTTCCGGGCCAGGTCTGCACCCATTGCTTCTGCCCCCTCTACCCCTGTAAGGACAGGGAGCTGGGCAAATATGTCAGGACCAAAAGGGGAAAGAGGTTTTGGAGCTGCATCGACTGCCGGCTGGTGCACGACCCGCTGGTGGCAGAATATCTGAGCGAGCACATGCAAGCGACGACATCCGATCTTAAAGCCCTTTTAGGCACAAAGGCTGAAAAGTAAAAGTGCACAGAATGTGAGGGCATCTGCAGTAAAAGAAGGCTCTGCCCGCATCTGAACCGACGGAAAGCTTTATGGATACCTGATGGATAATGCAGTACACATGAGACATATTATACTTGTATTGATTGCTCTGGCGGCATTGGGCGGCCTTTTTTCTGCTGCTATTGCCGAAACTGCAGCTCCGGTTCTAAAAGATAAGGCATCTGAGACAGCAGAGGCCGCACAAAGTACTCTCTTCACCACACCATCCATGGCAGCCTTCATCAACGATAGCTGGACGCCAAGCTCCTTCGAGGCTCCCGTGGCAAGCCAGGCACTGGGCGTTTTGAGGAATATGACCCGCAACAACACCACACTGGCGACTGCAACCTATTCCATCTATGACTTCCTGAAGGACGACTACACATCACCCTCGGCCCAGTCCCCCATTTACACCGCCAGCGCTGCCGGTAAGGATAAGACGATTGCCTGGACGGGAGAGAGCATCTACGACTTCGCCAAGGACACCTGGACCCCCGGTACCACAGTCTCTACATACGAGCAGAGCCCGTTCAAGCAGCACCAGATGAATTAAAAAAAAGATCTTTTTTCTATTTTTCTATTTCAATTCGAAGCCAGCTTGCGGACCAGAGGCATTATGGCCGGCCGGCTGCCTGCGGATTGCTCTTTTCCGGCGGAGGAGTCACCCATCTCCAGGCCGAAGGAGCCCATCATCTCCTTATTGAAGCGGTCGGAGATCTCATCGAAGATCCTCCTGTAGGCTGTGCAGTGGGGATCGACGCCCTTTATTTCGCCGTCGCTGGGGGCCATGGCATTGTAGGGGCAGCCTCCCCGGCAGTAGCGGATGTGCCTGCAGCCCTTGCACTCCCTGTCCACATGCTCTTTGAAGCGACGCATGCGCTGGCCTGCCGCCGACTCAGCCAGGTCCTTCTGGGTGGGCCGGTCGCGGACATGGCCCATTATGTACTCCGGCATGCCGACAAACCGATAGCAAGGATAGATGCTGCCGTCTGGGCCCACGGCAAAGGTATTCTCCATGCAGTCCACGAAGGTGCAGACCGTCCCCCGTCCGGTGAAGACGCAGCGAGCATAGTCGTTGATGTTCCTGACCTCTATCTTTTCCATGTTCTCCAGGTACCTGTCCAGCAGGAATACCAGCAGGTTCCCGTACTCTTCCGGAGCCAATGCCCACCTGTCCGGCCCGTCGCTTCGCAGTGACGGCAGAGCTGGGTGAAGCTTTAAAGTAAGGCCGTTCTTCAGGAAGAAGTTGAATATGTCCTCTCTGAACTGCACAGAGTAGGAGGTGAATGTACAGATGAACTGCACTGACAGGCCCCGGCTCTTGGCCAGCTCATACCCCTTCATGGTGCGCTCATAGTAGCCCTCCGACCTCTGCAGGTCGTTAAGCTCCTGCGGCCCGTCCAGGCTGGAGCCGATGGGGATTTGATACTCGGCCAGCACGTCGGCCAGCTCCGGCGTCAGCCTCCAGAGGTTGGTCTGCAGTGCGAAGTTGGGCTCGATGTGCGAGAGCTCCTCCGAGAGCAGGGGAAGGGCCTGCCTGTAGAAGTCAGCCCCTGCGAGGAGCGGCTCGCCTCCGTGAAAGGTGAAGGTTACAGGATCGTTCCTGAATTCCCTGAGCCAGGCTACAATGTCTTTGACTGTGTCAATGCTCATGATAGGCGAGCCCACATCCGAGCTCCAGCAGTAAGCGCATTTGGAGGGGCAGCCCAAAGTGGGGATAATCATGACGTGAAAGGGCCTTTTCTGTCTGATATTGCGTCTCATCATCTCTCTTGACCTTCTTATGGTGAGAATTGTTGTCTTTTCACTTATAATTCACTGTCTATCCCCTGGTGATCCTCTCTGCACCCACATGGGCTCTCCGCAGAGGGGGAAGCTGCCCCCACATGGCCATTCTGTCGCCCCGGATGACCAGGGCTCCGTCTATTCCCGGCCGGTCCACGGCGAGAAAGCAATCCTGGAGCGGCCCGTCTGCGGTGACGGCATTTCCCAGAGCCGTGGCTGCAGCATCAGCTAAAGCCACATCCTGGGATACGGCCACAGCCGCATCGGCAGAGCCAAAGGATATGGACGGGCCCACTGTTCCGGAGCTGGTGCAGATGCCGATGGGCCTCTCCCTGGCCGGCAGTAGGAAGGCCAGGTCGCGAATGGGCGAGGGCCCCGCATAGACGCCCACCAGGAGAGGCCGGTCATTCAAAATGCAGATGTCTCCGCCGTTGTCAACCACAGCATAATCTGCGCCCTGCTCCACCATAGCCTGCACGGCAAATCCGGCGATAGCCCCGGCCACAGCCGCCATGGGGCCGATGCCGAAGACTGCGCTGCTCTCTGCCATACGCCTCACAATGGGAAAAGCCTCCTCCTCAGGACACTGCGAATTGGATGAGAGGTCATAGGGCTCCAGGGTGACCTGAAAGAATGGGTCGCTGCGGATGTACTCCTCGAGATAGGAGCGCTGCTCTCTTATGGACTCTTTAGCGGCGTCGATATGGCGGGCCTCTCTGGCAGAGATGGTGACTATGGTCTCTTTGAGCTGGAAATGCTCCCAAATGATCTCAGACATATATTTCAGATTTAATGATTTTTTAATTCAATGAGCAGCTCAGAGGAGCTGCCCGCCGGCCAGCCCGGCCCTGGCCACAGTCTCCTGCCTGCCCCGCAGCCTCACTATGAGCCTCTCCCCGTACTTTACAGACAACAGTTCCGCAGTCTCGTAGAGCCGGGATAGCTCCGATAGGCCCTGAGATGTGTTGGGCAGGCTGATCTCGTACTCCCGCAGAGGCTCCAGGCGCTGCATTATGCAATCCTGGAGAGTGCTCATCCCAAATCCCGAAGAGGCTGAGGCCAGGACGGGACAGGGAGCCAGATCCCTGATGCTCTCCTCCTTATCCGCACTAGACTGCTCATCCAAGCGGTCGCACTTGTTCAGGACGGTCACAATGGGAGCCCTCACATCGCAGTCCCAGAGGGCCTTGTGAGAGGCAGCCAGCTTGCGGCGGAGCAGATCAGGGGGATCGCTCATGTCCGCTACCAGGAGCACCAGGTCCGCCTCCGAGATCTCGGATAGGGTGGAGCGGAAGGCTTTGATGAGAAAGTGGGGCAGGTCGTCTATGAAGCCCACTGTGTCGGTGAGCAGCATCCTCCTCCCTGATATGGACAGGGCCCTGGTGGTGGGAGAGAGCGTTGTGAAGGGCTGATCTTTTGCCTCCACCTGGGATCCGGTGAGGGCATTGAGCAGCGTGGACTTTCCGGCATTGGTGTAGCCGGCGAGGGCCACCAGGTCGAATCCCTGCTCCCGCCTCCTCTTCCTCCTGTCCTCCCCGTGGCTCTGCACATCCTGCAGCTCCGCCCGGATCTTGGCCATCCTCCCCCGGATGTCGTGATACATGGATTGCTCATAAGCGCCCGATCCGCGAAATCCGGGCTGCTCTCCACGCTTCTTCAGAGAAAGGGCATTTCTCACTTGGGGCGCATCGTAGCTGAGACGGGCCAGCTCCACCTGCAGCTTGGCCTCACGGCTGCAGGCGCGGCTGGCGAAGATCTCCAGGATCAGATTGAAGCGGTCTATGACCGCAACGGGAAACTCGCTCCTGATGTTGTAGACCTGGCCGGGGCTCAGGGGATTGTAGAATATCAGCTTGCCTGGGCCCAGGGCCACCGCCTCTTCTATCTTTCCCCTTCCTATCTGGTAGCGGTAGTCCCTTCCTCTCTTCTGGGATATCTGGGCTACTATCCGGTAGCCGGCTGCCTCCGCCAGGCCGCGCAGCTCTTCCATCTTATGGGGATCGAGGGGCTTATTCTGGCTCTCCCGCAGGAGCAGTACGGCCGTCTTCTCCTCATTCATATCTCAAATCCATTACTGTTGATTCTCATCCTGATCTATCCCATTGTCCTCGCTTACCGTCATCCTTCTTCCCGCCACTGAAATGTGATGGGCCAGCTCCACTGCCGTCCTCTCGGCTATGGTCTCCGGATACTTGAACTCCCGGCCCAGTATGCTCTTTACCCTCCAGATCTCCAGGTTGTAGAGGTCTCCCGGCTCGGCCACAATTGTTCCGGGCAGACACAGGCAGGCATCGGCTATGAAATCGGCGATGACGTTGAGGTCCAGGGATCCGGCCTGGCGGGGCAGGAGCCTGACCTCATGGACCTTTTCAATAAAAACAGGAGAGACGCGGAGGGAGACGGCGGCGCAGACCATCTCATAGCGGCCCTGCACCTTATGCCGGCCTGATATATCGATGGCAACGATGTCTATTGATACAGCCCCTTACCTGCCCCATCTTTCATTGACCAGTGCATGCTGCTCTACCACAGCAGAGGCCTCATTTCTATCCAGGCCGGCTCCCATGGCGACCTCTATGGCCCGGCTCCGGCTTATGAGGTCACGGGGTGCGTGGCTGTCTGTGTCCACCACCATCTTCGCTCCCGCCAGCTTTGCCATGCGTACCACATGGCCGTTGGTGATATTGTGTCCGGAGCGCGATGTGATCTCCAGGCAGACGCCTCTGTCCCTTGCCATCTCCGCCTCTTCCTGTGTGATAAATCCGGGGTGGGCCAGGATATCCACACCGGCCTCGATGGCCGCCAGGTTGGTGCCGGGCCGGACCGGCTCCACCGGAGTCTCTCCATGCACCACCACGATCTCAGCCCCCAGCTTTCTGGCATAGCCTGCCAGCGGCCCTATCTTGACGGGATGGACGTGGGTCAGCTCCACGCCCACCAGAATGCGCATATCCAGCACGTCCTCCAGATACTTTATCCTGGAGACGCAGCTTAAGATGTGCTCGATATTGGTGTAGTCGGCGTGGTCGGTGATGCCTAGGACTGAATAGCCTATGCTCTCCGCCCGGCGCACCAGTTCCGACGGGATGAGCTCGCCGTCGCTGAATGTGGTATGGGTATGCAGGTCTATCATTCTCATCTCTCCTGGAGGGTCTCAAACTCCTTGACGATCTCCTTTCCCACAACCACCTCGTCTATGCTGTGCACCGCAGCTCCGAAGTTTCTTATTACCTCTTCCACGCCCTCATAATCGATGTTCTCACCCTGAATTGTGGCTTTGACCGACTCGGTCTGCTGGTCCACCTCATCCAGGCTGAGATTGACCCCGGAGACACCCCTCACCCTGGCCAGGGCAGATGCCAGATCTAAAATGGTGGGGACATGCGGCTTCAAAACATCCAGGACCAACCGTCTGATCATAGTATTCATAAGACCAAATCTCTGATGCATATTTATTTTCCTGTGTTTTCATATAATTATTGCATCATTTAATTAAAATTATCTAGCGCCCTTTTTTCCTGTACTTCATTTTGAGCGATGCGGCGATCCTCTTCAATGCCTCCGATTTGCCGCCTTTTTTTGCCAGCAGTATTCTCCCGGACCTCTCGTCCAGGTGCCAGGTCTTGGGATGCTTTTTGTCCCTCTCGATCTCCGGCTTGAAACCGGATTTCAGGGCGGCAGTGATGATCATATCCAGGTTGGGATCGCTGACAGCATCCTCGATCGGGACCATCCTGCCATCCTTCCTGGAGCGCTGCGCATCAAAGTATATGGGCCATATGACGAGCCTGTCCTTATCGGGCATACAATTTAGCCTTGTTTTGCATCCTTAAAGTACTTTATCTTCGACATCCAATTCTTCATTCATGCCGGTCCGGCACGCAAGTCTTTTAGACCTGTTGTATTATATTGACTCGCAGGATAATAGGCGGAGAGCCAATCATGAGCATAGAGACTTATCCCGTTGCCAATGTCGGTGGAAAGGAGATTCCATACGATCCGGAGCAGCTTCGAAGGATCCAGCAGCACCCATGCTTCAGCGAGAAGGCCTGCCATTCCTTTGGCCGGATGCATCTGGCCGTGGCCCCCAAATGCAATATTCAGTGCAAGTACTGCGTGCGTGACTTCGACTGCGTGAATGAGTCGCGGCCGGGGGTGACCTCCCAGGTTCTCAATCCCAAAGAGGCCCTGGACCGCGTGGACCAGGTGCTGGAGAAGTACCATTATATCAAGGTGGTCGCGATAGCCGGTCCCGGAGAGCCGCTGGCCAATGAGGAGACATTTGAGACGCTGCGCCTGGTGGGGCAGAAGTATCCCAATGTGATCCTCTGCATCAGCACCAACGGCCTGCTTCTGCCCGACAGGATAGCAGATCTGGACCGCCTCGGCGTCGGCAACATCACTGTTACCATGAATGCCATCGATCCCCAGATCGGCCAGCAGATCTACGACTATGTCAGCTACCAGGGAAAGAGATACGAGGGGCTGGAAGCGGCAACGCTTTTGCGCGACCATCAGCTTAAGGGCATTGAAGAGGCCCTCAAGAAGAAGAAGATCGTCAAGGTCAACACCGTGCTCATTCCTGGCATCAACGACGAGCACGTCTTCGACATCGCCAGGAAGATCAAGTCCATGGGCGTCTTCATCCATAATGTGATGCCATTGATCCCCCAGTACAAGTTCGCTCACATCAAGCCGCCGTCGCCTGAGGAGAAGCGCCGGATACAGGAGGAGCTGGGAAAGATCATCAAGCAGATGAAGCACTGCCGGCAGTGCCGCTCTGATGCCATAGGCAAGCTCGGCTGCGACGTGCAGCAGGAGTTTCAGAGCAGAACAAGGGAACAGGGATAAAAGAAAAATAGCAGGCCGAAGGCAGGTGTCCGCCTCCGGAGCCGTTCTCTTTTTTTATCGGATTATTTGGATCGAATTGCCCTGTCTCAGTGTTTGAGCATCTTGCTGATGCTGCTCGTGGCACTGGAGATGCTGCTGGAGATGCCGGAGAGCAGGCTCCTGGACTGATTGGGCCCGGCCGGTGCGGAGGGGCTTATTCCTGCGATGGGCGCGGCCTTCTCTGAAGCTGCCACAGCCGGCTTCTTCTCCTTTTTCTTGGAGACGGCATTTCCGTTCTTCATCTGATAATTGCTGTTGCGATCTTTTGGACCCTTGCTCTTCTTTTTCTCTTTTGTCATAGTAACCGGGCTCTCGTTTATGTCAAAATTGATATAGGTTGCGGCCACCTTCCATAAGCGTCATTCCTGCAGTTCCATTCCAGCAGCGCCATTCTTTCCGTCAGGCCTTCAGCCTCAATCCCTTTCCTATAGAGAGCGCCTTCTTATATACGGCATGTCCGACGGCCACATCCTGGATGGCCAGGCCAGTGGAGTCGAATACGGTGATATCATCGTCGCTCATCCGGCCCGGCTTCTTGCCGGCCAGGATCTCGCCGATCTGGGCATGGATCATCTCCGGCGAGAGCAGCCCCTGGGAGATGGGAACATTCACCTCTCCGGAGTGCACTGCCTGGGCCATATCGTCGACTACGACCCTGGCCCTGGCGGTGAGAGTGGAGGAGAGTTCCTGTTTTCCTGCAGCGTCGGCTCCAATGGCGTTGATGTGCGTCCCTGGCATTATCCAGGCGTCCTCCACCACCGGCCGGCGGGATGGGGTGGTGGTGACCAGGATATCGCACCGGCAGGCCTGCTGGCTATTGGATACGATTTCATAATCGCAGTCCAAAAACTGCCGCCCCTCCTGTTCCAGGGAGCGGGAACGGCTCTCCTGGGCGTCAAAGATCAGCACCCTCTCGATCTCAAAGCACCTGGACAGCCCCAACAGTTGCGCTTTCGCCTGCACGCCGGCTCCGATCATGCCCGCCACGCGAGAATCCTTGCGGGCCAGGGCTCTCGCGGCCACGGCTCCGGCGGCGCCGGTGCGCATGGCGGTGATGAATGTCCCACCCATGACCGCCAGGGGAGCGCCGGTCTGGGGTGAGTTGAGGATGATGAGGGCCATTACAGTAGGAAGGCCCCTCTCTGGATTTGCGGCATGGACATTGACGATCTTGACCCCGGCCTGGTCCTGCTCTATCAGATAGGCGGGCATGGTTCGAAGATCGCCGCTATATCTGGAGAAGTTGAGATAAGATTTGGGCGGCATCTCTACCCGGCCCATGCCGTGATCATGAAAAGCCTTTTGCACGGCTGCTATCGCCTCATCCATGGTCAAGAGGGACCGTACCTCTTCTTCCGTGAGCCAGAGTAACTCCATAAAAAACACCTGGCCAGATGGAGGGCGAGAGAGAAGAAATAACCTTTGGGCTTAAAAAGGATCTAAAAAAGAAGAGAACCTGAGCAAAGCAGTATTTTCGCCCATCTCTTCGCAATCGATCAGGCACCGGCAGCAAATTCCCCTTCTGCAGCGAAATTATCGCTGTAGTCGCTGACTTCGCCTGCTCCTCCCAGGCCCATGCAGTTGCACTGGCCGTTGGCCCAGTAGCATCCTGAACCGCACTTGGCTGTCGGATTGGGTGCGGGATTGAACGGCTCAGGATCGGGTGTCGGCTCCGGAGACGGCTCAGGCATGGTGCAGTCGCACTTGTTGTTTACCCAACGGCAGTTCGTGCTCTTCTCGCACTCCGTCTTCTCTGAATTATCCAGGCCGCGGCAGTAGCAATGTCCGTTTACCCAGTCGCAGGTGGGATTGCTTTCGCATTGCTCTTTATCTGGATCTACAGGCATTACGCAGTCGCAGTTGTTGTTGACCCAGTGGCATCCGGCCGTCTTCTCGCACCTGTCCTTATCAGATTCCGGAGGCATATAGCAGAGGCACTGGTTGTTGGACCAGGTGCAGTATGATTTCTTCTCGCACTCCTCTTTGGGCGTGGGATGGGGAGTGGGCTTTATATGTTGAACTGTCCCGTAGACATCGATTATCACGGCGTTGCTGTATCCGCTAGCTGTTGCGGCCAGGCTGCTGTGCCTGCCCGGAGAGTCGGCATAGTACCAGGTGTAGTAGTAGCCGGGCTGCTGAACATATCCCAGGCTATATCCCAGAACATATCCGCTGGGATAGATCTCATAGATGGTTACGGGAGAGGCCTGCGGCACATAAATCAGCATTTTTGTCCATGCGCCCCAGGGCATTGTGGCATAGTATGACCAGCTCACAGCCCTCTCAATCCACAATCCCGGCTTATAGGCAGGGAATGTGGCAGTGAAATTTATCCAGGACATATAGTCGCCGTTGTAGTACATGTATCCGGGAGGACTGGTCAGTATGAAAGAAGGCGTGAGCCTCTGCAGCTCGGACCAGATGGGAGCCTGCTCGGTGTAGAAGGCGACATCCTGGCCGGCGAATGCAGAGACGGCATCGGGCGCGTCGGTCTCGATGAAGGAGTCCTGCAGGCTGGCGGAAGGCACTATAATGCTGAATTCCTGGCGGGTCATATTCGATGCATTGATGTCTCCGGATTGGTCCATCCCTCCCATAGCTAAGCTGCATAGCAGGAGTGCGGCTGCGGCAATCCGAAATAGCAGGCGTTCGGCTGGCATATCCATCACTTGATTTCTCTTTTCATTTCATTACTGTCATCTCGATGGTCCAGCGCGTGATGATTGGATTTCCAGAGCTGGATTCAAAGTAAATCGAGATCAATCGCTGGAGATCTTTGATACTTATTTATCGTCTCCGCTATGCTTTGTCCATACTTTACTTATAAATTTTTTGTACTAACGGGACAAAATAAGGTGAAGTGCCGATCCCAGCAGCAGGGCTGCCACCAGACGCAGGGCAACCGATTTGACCGTGCCCATTATCCCCAGCTCTCTGAGCATGACCATGAACGTGGCAACGCAGGGAAAATACATGGCCAGCACCACAGAGGCGATCACAAGCTGCACCCCTGACATATCCAGAGGAGCGAACATGCCGATGCCCAGATCCTTTCTCAGAAAGCCAATGATCAGGGCAGTGGCCGCGTCGCTGGGCAGTCCCAGCAGCCCAGAGACCACCGGGCGCATCATCTCTCCGATTCTGTGCATCAGGCCGGATAGGTAGAAGAAGTTCATGACCAGCATGCCCAGGGCGATGTAAGGCACAGCCTCCTTTAAAAATTCGCGAATGCGGATGAACGTCTTTTTGAGCAGAGAGACCAGGTCAGGCATGCGGTAGGGCGGGATCTCCAGGAAGATCTCCGGAGACTCTCCGCCAATGTATTTGTGAAGGAGCAGGCCGGTGGCTGCAAATGCAAAGAAGAGGGAGAGGTAGATGGCCAGAATATAGCTCAGGCCGTAGGGAGCCAGCATCCCGAAGATCATGGCCGTCTGGGAGGCGCAGGGGATGGCCATGGTCATGAGCGTGGCTGCCAGGTACCTCTGCTTGGGAGACTCCAGTATGCGCACGGAGAGCACAGCCGGCACGCTGCAGCCCATGCCCAGCACACAGGGCAGTATGGCCGCCCCGTGCAGCCCGATCTTATGCATGAAGGCATCCAGGATGATGCTCAGCCTGGGCAGGTAGCCGATGTCCTCCAGTACGCCCAGCACCAGATAAAAGGGTATGAGGAAGGGCAGGACCACACCCAGGGGAATGTACAGTCCGGTGGTGAGAATTCCGAAGGACTTGAGCAGATCGGGGGAGCTGCCAATCAATATCTCACGCAATAGATGGGAATTTATGTGGCTGGCCACCAGTTCGGTGGCGAAATTGGAGTAGGCCAGAAATATGGGATCTGTGATCTTTTCTATGAGCATCTCCCCTGCCTCGATCACCAGGGTAAATGAGAGATAGAGCACCAGAATGGCTATGGGAATTCCGGTGAGGGGCTTGATGGATATATCCTCCAGCTTATCGAAGAGGGAGGGGTGGCGGTGTCTGACCTTCTGCGTTCTGGATGCGATCTCGCCGATGCGTGCCCATCTCTGATCAGCAGATTGCAGATGCATGGCCGGAGGCGTCCGGGCCGAAGAGAGGGCGTTGACCAGGTCGAAGATACCCTGGCCGCTCACGGCCACGGTGGGAATCACAGAGACCCCCATATACTTTTCCAGAGCAGGAACATCGATCTCAATGCCCTTCTTCGTGGCGACATCCCAGAGGTTGAGGGCGATGACGGTGGGCAGCCCTCTCTCCAGTATCTGCAATGACAGGTTGAGGTTTCTCTCCAGATTGGTGGCATCGATTACGTTGACCACCACATCAGCTCCCCGGGACAATATCTGACTGCTGACCTCCTCCACCTTGGAGGACGGGTCCAGGGAGTAGACGCCTGGAGCATCGATCAGGGTGGCCATCTCCTCTCCGAGCTTCATCCGTCCCTCTGTGTACTCCACGGTTGTGCCCGGATAATTGGCGGAAATGACCTCGATTCCCGTCAGCCGTGAGAAGATGACGCTCTTTCCCACATTGGGATTTCCCATGAGAAGTATCTTCAATTTCGGCAAGCCTCTCGTTATATAAAAATTGATTTCTAAAAAGGTTTAAAAATTGGGGAGGCGGCAAGAATCACCGCCTTTGCATCATGCCCTTGACCTGCCTCTGCAGATTGTCCAGCTCTCCTTTGCTGTAGAGATAGTATCCGGCTCCGATGGCAATGAGCAGCACCAGTATCAGGGCGATGAGCCAGGCTTTGCTCTCCGCCTTCTCCACATTGATGCTCTTGCTCTGCTCATCGACTGAGAATCTGGTCAGCCCTGTTGCATCGGGCTTGAAGGCAAAGCTGACTGTCGAGTTTTCGCCGCCCTTGAGTGTAGCGTTCTTGCTCTGCACGACTGTGTCGTTTACCTTCAGCTCCAGAAGCCGGGTATCCTCGCTGCTGCCTGTATTCTCCACGCTGGCCGAGATCTTCATCTCCGATCCCACATAGGCCTTCTCCGGCAGTGTCAGGCCGGTGACCTTCAGCGGTGAGATGACTGTGATATCCCGGCTGGCCGGGTCGAAGCCCTCCATCTCTGCCTTGAGGGTATGCACTCCTGTGGCATTGGCTGCGTATGTCAACGATCCTTTGCTGTCGGTGCTGCCCAGGCTCTCCTCGTCCAGATAGACGACCGCTGCCGCAACTGGGGTCTGGTTTATGCCCTCCACTACGGATATCAGGAAGTTCTCTCCCTTGACCACCTCTGCCGGGGCATTGAGGGTCAGCTTGCCGGTTAGAGTGGCATTGGCCTTCTCGTAGGCCGACAGAGAGGATGCTTCTTCTGCCGTCCTCACCACCAGGCTTCCCGTTCCATCGTTATAGCCGGTCTTCTTGGCCAGCACCGAGAAGGTGCCGACTTCGTCCGGAGTATAGCTGAGTGAGCCGGTGGCGTCCGTGGTTCCGATGGGGATGGAATTGATTGAGATCTTCACCCCGGAGAGGGCTTCTATGCCGTACTTGACGCTGAAGGTGACAGCAGTGTCAACCACTGCCCCCGGGATGGTGAGGGTCATATCCGCTCCCTCTCCCGCCTTCATGGCTACTGGTGCAGTCAGCCTGTCAGCGCTGTCGGCGACCTTGAACTTCAGATTGTCCATGATCTCGATGGTCTTGTCCCTGGAGAGGCTGATGGAGCCGTCATTCTGCATTTCAATGCCGTCATCGCCCAGGCCTTCTACCTTCATCTTGCCGTGGACCTCTCCCTCCTCCACCGACTCCGGGCTGTCGGATATCTGGAATATGGCATCCACTGTGGCCAGGTCGGATTCGGTGCTCTTGAAGACGCTCTCCAGATGCACAGCGATTATGGGCACATCCGTCTCTGAGCCTATATCCACCTTGTACAGGTAGCTGGAAGCCCTGTCCTCTGCATCGCCGGATGGCGTCACGACTTTGCTGTCCACCTCTTCCCCGTCTTTGGCCAGGGCCAGGTAGACCTTATTTCCATTGAGGTCCACCTGCTTGATGCGCAGATCATAGCCCTCTTCCAATGACAGAACCGATCCGCTGGCGATGGTCTGGCTGTCGTCGTCATCGATCAGGACCTTTCTCAGCTCGCCCTCATTTATGGCGCTGGCCTCGTCTGCGAACTTGGTGAGGTTATTGTATCCTGCAAAATACTTGCCAGCCATGAAGCCGATGACGTCGTACTCGCCCCAGGAATCGTATTCGAATTCAACCGACTGCGGGCTGGTCTTATAGGTCAGATCGCCTTCTTCGATCTTGGTTCCGCCGCTTATGATGGCCTTCAGCTCTTCAGTTCCCACGTTGTCGTCGATATCGTAGTAGAAGCCTTCAAAGTTGTAGGGAGTCCAGGTGAACTCGTCCACTTCAGACGGATCGATCACTGTGCCTCTGACCTCCTGGGGCCCCGCTCTCTCCACCACCGGTGCAAAGCGCAGCTCCTCGGCATCGGCTACAATGAATCCAACATCTCCGAAGATCTCGGTTGTGCTTCCCTTCCGCAGGGTCAGGGTGTTGTCGTTTTCCATCTCCACGCCCTCGTCCGAGACATCGGTGACCTTCATCTTCTCGTACTCGTCACCGTTCTCCACAGAGGCGTAGGTATCAGATAACTGGAAGAGGCCGTCCACAGTCACCAGGGCTGATTCGGTGCTGGCAAAGACATTGGAGATGTGAGCCATGATGATGGGCACATCTTCGCCTGAGATCTCCACCTCGTACTCGTAGGTGCTGCTCTTCATACTGCTCTCAGGGGAGACCACCTTGCTGTCGATCTCCTCGCCATCCTTGGACAGGCCCAGGTAGACCTTGTTTCCGTCGATATCTATCTGCTTGATCTGCAGCTCGTATCCTTCTTCCAGGGTCAGAACAGAGCCTGTCTGGATGGTGCTCTCGTCATCACTATCTATCAGCACCTTTCTTAGCTGCCCCTCATTGAGCAGGCTGACATTCTGATTAAAGAGGCTCTCTTCGTCCTCATTCTCAATATATCCTGCGAAGTACTTGTCCGCCATAAAGCCTATTACCTGATATGTCCCCCAATCGCCGAATTCAAAATCCAATTCTTTGGATTTCGTCCGGTAGGTGAGCATTCCTTCATCCACAGTTCTGCTGTTTCCGTCCAGATCTATGGTCAGCTCTTCTGTGCCCACGTTATTTTCCATATCATAGAAGAAGCCTGAGAAGATCCTGTAGTCCCAGGTATAAGGATCAGGGTCTCCCTCGGTCCAGATGCGGTTGGTTGCCGCTTCGTTCTCTTCCTCATCACTCTCTTCTTCTGATGCTGCCTCATCTGCGGGCTGCACATCTTCGGGGGGCTGCTCATCCTCGGTTGCATTTAGAGAGGCATTATCAACCGAGACAGATTCCTCGGTGGCGCTGGCTGATACCGCAGTGCCTAGAGCTACATCTTCCGGAGGAGTCACTGTGCTCTCCTCCTGAGATGTCGCGGCTGCCTCATCTGCGGCGGCGGCCTGGACCGTCTGGTCTGCGGCGGTGTCGCTGGAGGCAGATGTCTCTTCGGTCTGGATCGTATCCGGTGTCACTGTGGCTTCTTGGGTAGAGGCAGCATCTGCCGTGGCAGCGCTCTCTGTCACCTCGCTCTCGTCTGCCGCGCTCTGCACATTCTGCGCCTCAGTTGCGGCGGCAGAACTCTGCGCGGATGCCGGCTCTGATGCCGACTCGGATGCCGGCTGGCTGGATGAGCCCAGAGGCTTGAGACCTCTATTTCTGGATGACATCTTTTCGGCTGAAATGGTATCTGCCTTTGAGCTTTCTGAAACTGCACTGCTGCTAATGGTTTGGGCTGCCCCCTGGTCAGTCCCCTCGCTGGCTGATGCCGAGCCGGAATCTTCCTGGGTGCTTTGCGCCAATACGCTAATGGGCAGAGCTGCAGCTATTACCAAGAGAAGCAGACAGACTCCACCGACCCTGATATGATCCATAGATCTCCTCCAATATCTGATTTGCGAATGACCTGTAACTCAATTTATAGTTATTTATATTTATTGATTCTGCGGCTGCATGGCAAGCCGTTCGCACATCCGTTGCCCTGCAAGATGTACTTTTCGTTTATAAATGTGATCA
>ERZ1645192.1842-NODE-1842-length-17662-cov-4.709434_pt1 | contig 17662 bp, 14 predicted proteins | sample MGYA00575354_ERZ1645192 | MGnify/ENA primary metagenome ERZ1645192 (study PRJEB40844, sample SAMN11349763) | freshwater sediment metagenome | isolation source: river sediment | host: Sediment | place: India: Faizupur Khadar , New Delhi | collected 2017-02-21 ... | reverse complement strand
CTCCCAGTGTGACCCTGTCGCTCAAGGATTCGCCTGCGCGCCGTGTCACGGTCGATGGTCAGGTTGTGAAACCCGGGAACTATCCGATTAACGAGCGGTCCACATTGTCCGAAGCGATTGCGGATGCGGGGGGCGTGAATAATATTGGCGATCAGGCCAAGGTTTTCGTGTACCGGATGGTCGACGGCAAACGGTATGTCGCGAACTATAACTTGGCGGAAATAAGAGCGAATGCTCGGCCGGCGCCGCGCCTGTACGGCCGCGATACAATAATAGTGTTCAGTTCGAGTTCGCGTGTAGCCTGGCAAAATGTGAAAGATGCTCTGGGAGTGGCACAAGGCGTAGCTGGTACTTCCGTAGGGTTGATTCGATGACGAAGGTCAGCGTTCTGCGCTCGACCCTTTTGGGGGCTGACTATGCTCGATAGGTCCGGCAGAGAAGGTCTTCCGCAGCCCAGGTCTGGAGAGATTGCTGCCATCGCTGCTGGGACCGGTCTCACGGTTCCAGGATCCGCGCCGGGTGAAGCTGGCGGCCTCGGCTTTTCTCCCGCCGAGCTTTTGTATGCCGTCCTTCGCCATCGAAAACTGATCATCACCTTTCTCTTGGCAAGCCTTGCTGCCGCGTTGATCTACACGGCGCTCCAGCCCTCAGTTTATCAAGGCCTATCTCGCATGGAAGTGATGCCTGAAACGGTAAAAGCCGTGCAGGACTTTCAGATGGTGCGAGACAATAATCAGGACCGCGCTGTGATGACGGCGCGTGAATGGCTTGTGAGCGGCGATGTCGCGAAGCGTGTCGGAGGCGATCTCAATCTGAGCCAAAACGAAGCCTTCATGGCGCAAATGGTCGGCAAACCGGCGAACGGGCTATTCGCGCGGTTCTTTCGCTCGGACACCGGTTCCAAAATCGCTCGCATTCCTCTTTCGCAGCGACAGGAAATGGTGGTCGCGCGTTTGCGCAGCATGCTGACCGTGCGGCCAATTCCCGGCACCAACATAGTTGAATTGCAGTACCGTGACGAGACGCCCGCGCTGGCCGCCAGCATCGCTGATCAATATATCAAGAGCTATATCGGCCAAAGAATGGATCAAACTGCTACCGCGTCATCTGGCGCGCGGGATCTTATCCAAGAGCAAGTGGCGGAAGTGAAGTCAAAACTTGAGAATGCGGAAGCAAAACTCATAAATTACGCGCGGGATAACAATCTGCGCCTGGACGAGAACAATAACAGCCTTCTGCAGGCAGACATCGTCGCAACGAATAATGCGCTTCACGAAGTCGAGAAACAGAGAATCGAGCAGCAGCACCATGTGATTGTGATCAACCAGGGCAATGCTGCATCTCTGCCTCAGGTGCTGGAAAACAAGGGAATCCAACAGCTGCGCGATCGCATGTCCGACCTGCGTGCGCAATATCAATCAAACCTGGCCGTCATGAAGCCGGCGATGCCGGAAATGCGCCAGCTCCAGGCCCGGATGCAGGAAACTCAACAGGAGCTCGGCAGGGCTCTGCAGACAGCGACGGACACTGTGAAGCTGATTTTTTCCGAGACCCTTGCGCGTGAAAAGGCGCTGAAAGCTCGTTTGGAGGAATTGGAGAACCAGCGAAGCAATCTGATGAGCAATTCGATCACGTATACGATTCTCAAGCGCGATGCTGATTCGCTGCGTGCTCAGTACCAGAACCTATTGAACAAGCTGAACGAAGTTGGGGTCACGGCCGACATGCGCATGCCGGTCGCTTCGATCGTGGAACGCTCCTTGCCGCCGAAGTCGCCGGTTTCGCCGAGACTTTGGATCAACCTCGCAGTCGCTGCGGTCATCGCCTTGATGCTGGCGACGGCGACCGTGTACATCATTGAGCTTCTGAGCAATTCCTTCTCCCAACCGGATCAAGTCGAAGCGACATTGCAGGTGCCGCTGCTCGGCGTCGTTCCCGCAATTGATCCGACGCAGCTGCGGGAAGCTGCAAAAGACGTTAAGTCGTCGCTCAGCGAAGCTTATCGTTCACTACGGACGTCGATACAATTTTCGGGCGCGGATGGGGCGCCCGCTGTACTGGGCGTCACGAGTACCGAACCCGGCGAGGGCAAAACGACGACGTCCTGGCGTCTGGCTCACGAGTTTGCGGGGCTCGGCTTGCGCGTTCTCGTGATCGATGCCGACATGCGCAAGCCGTCCATGCACCGCTATTTTGGCACCGGTCACGCCGCGGGCCTAAGCAATTTGCTGACGAGCCAAGGTTTGACCGAAGAACTCGGCCGTGTCGTGCACAAGACGGCTGACCCCAATCTCTTCTTTATTAGCTCGGGGCCGATGCCGCCCAACCCCGCCGACTTGTTGACGTCGGCGCGCATGGGCATGATCGTCGAATCCTGTCGCAACGCGTTTGATGTGACCATCATCGATTGTCCGCCTGTCATTGGCTTGGCGGATGCGCCCTTGATCGGCCGAATCACTGACGCCACATTGCTCGTGGTCAGTTCCAGGAATGTCTCGCGCAAAGCCGCCGCCAACGCGGCCAAGCGGCTGCGGAGCACAGGCAGTGTGCTTATCGGCGCAGTCTTGAACAAGTTCTCGGTGGATCGCTTCGATTACAATTACGAATACAGGTACGTCTACTATAATTCCTATTACAATTATGGGGACAAGCAGGCGTCTCTCGAGGATCAGAATGATGGCGGCAATAGCGAGAAGAAGGCCAATCCCGGTTCTCGTGGCTGGGCCGCTCGCGCTCGTGGCGCTGTCACTGACCTTGTTTCTCGCTATCAGCAGCATACTCGAAACGGATGAGCCACAAGCGGCTCTCCATCTCAACCCCTTCAACACGCAAGCGATTTTGCAAGGGATATTGGATGCCGGTCTCCAGGAGAAAGATCCGGCCTCCGCCGAACGTGAGATTCTGACCAGCCTTCCGTTGAGCGCGGGGGATGCGCGCAACTATAGTCTGCTGGGATCGGTAGCTCGCAAGCTCGGAGAGGACGCGAGGGCAAAGCAGCTTTTCGCCGCCGCGCTTCTCTTGAACCCGTCCGAGCCGAATGCCTCACGCATGGCCATCGATCTGGCCATTTCTGAGGGCCGATTTAGCGACGCCCTGCAGCGCATCGAGATCTATACCCGCAAGGGCGGGCCAGGCGCACAGGATATCAGCGGGCAATTGGTGAGGATCTCTCTCGCTGATTCGAAGGCTCTGGCCGCTATTCTCCAAAATCTTTCAACCGACCCGCCTTGGCGCGGCGCCTTCTTGAGCGAATTGCAGAAGTCTCCTGCGGGATTATCGCTCATCCCTCGCGCGCTGGCGGCCCTCAACGCCAGTCCTCGGAAGCCCAGTGAACAGGAGATCGCCAGCGCCGTGCGCGGGTATTTATCCGCCGGAAATGTCGCTGGCGCCTATCGCATCTTTGTATCGTCGCGCGACGCAGCCACCAGGCAGCTCGTTTCATTCGTTTACAATCCCGAGTTCAAGGCCGCGCCATCGGGCAATCCCTTTGACTGGGCGATTGCAAACTCAGGCGCAGCGGACGTCCGCATACCCGGATTACGAGGGGGAGGAGCTGAAATAGCCTTTCTAGATCGCCCGGGCGCCGGCTTTGGGATTTCTCAAACGCTCACACTGCTTCCTGGCGCCTACGCGGGTGCTGTGAGTGTCAGCGCGACCAATCTCGTCGCGCCAGACGCTATTTACATCTACCTACGTTGCGCCTCCGGTCGCATGCTGGCGAAGTCAGACTTGCCGACTGGCACATATCAGTTGCGAACCACAGCGTTGAAAATTGAAGTTCCCTCGACTGGGTGCGAGACGCAGACGCTGGGCTTTGCCACCAATCAGCTGTTTCAACACTGGACGCGCATTTTCTCTGGAGAGCTTGTCATCAGGTCTGTTCGTCTGAACAATGTCATCGACTAGAATAGTCGGGGCGAGGGCAGCCGGCGGCGAACACGCCGACCCCGTCGATCCGACGGATCACTTGAAAAGGAAGCGCCAAGGCAAGCCCGATTAACTTGACGAACTCGAGCTGCCGCGCCTTGTAGTCCTGGGGCTCCGCTTGACCAGTCGGGTATTCGATCACGGGATTTTTCACGCCTGCTGATCTCAACGCCAGATTCGCGCGCGCCATATGCGTGGGACTGGTGATCAGTAAGATTGGGCCGTTCAGCTTGTTTGAAGAGAGCCAACAAGCGGTCTCAAGTCCGTTCTGGATGGTATTTTCCGCATTTGTGCCCCATTGGACGCAACATTCGATCAAAGCAGGGATGCGAGGAAACGAAGAGTTTCGGTCAGCAAATTGTTCGGTGAAGGTCGATGGGTCCAGGCCCGCTCCAGCATTCAGGCCGCTAATGAATAATCGGGGAATTGCGCCTTGCGCCAGCAATCGAAGCCCCTCATCGATTCGGTCAAACTGGCCGGTGAAAACAACCGCAGCCTCCGCGGTTTTTGACTGGATTTGGCTTGGACGCTCATACGCGTCGAACGAACAATAATACAGCATTGCCGCAAGGAGGGCCGCCGCAAGTGTCGACCGCACGGCAAGAACGCGGAGCACGTCTCAACACCTCATCGCCGGGCGGCCGTTACGGCGCTCGCGCCCGGCGTGCATATAGCATTCCGTGCCGAGATCCTCGGCAGGTTGTCAGCGCCAGGATGGGCCCCTATCGTAGCTCGTCTGGCCAACTGGAGCGTGTAGTGGGCGATCGGGCGCCGAGTGACACTGAACAGAATCCTCTGATCAACGAGGGCCGCAGGCGGCGGGTCAAGGAACGTAGTCCAAAGCGAAAACTTTGGGGTATCTGGAGACGCATTCGCTACCCCCTTACCTTTGTCGTGACTTGCTATCTCGTGGTGCTTGCGATTCGCTGGATGGCGGAGGATTGACGGCGTCTCCTCAACCACTACGCATCATTTGCCGGTAGCGTCTTTCTTCAGTAGCGACCGGAACCAGTCGAACGGGTTGCCTCTCGCCTTATCGGGACGAATCTCCGCGTTCGGCTCACGCGCTTGCTTCAGTTCGACCTTCCGCTCGCTCGGCGCCTCTTTCACCGAGCGGACGGGCGAGGGGCGGGCGACAGATGCAGCGTCATCGTTGCGTAGAATCGAGTAGGGCCGATCGACCACGAGGCGATAGGCTTCGTCGTCTCCAACGACCGCACGCGCTGCTTCCCAGCCTTGCGCCATGTCGGGTGGCCTCGACGTAAGATTATGAGTGTCGCTTGCCAGGATGTGGACGAAGCCATCCCGGAGCATCCGGTCAGCCCATTGCTGCGCGCGTTTTCCGAACCGGCCCGAGAGCGAGCCTGCGGTGATCTGCATCCAAACGCCCTTCTCAAAGAGCTTTTCCACCACGTCGTATCGCTTCTGGATCCAGGAGAGCCGTTCGGGATGCGTAAAGATCGGAAAATAGCCGGCGTCGAGCAATTGCAGGAAGCAGGTATCTGCGCGCGGCGGAACGATATGGTGCGGCAGTTCCAGTAAGACGTACCGCGTGTCATGAAGGCTGAGAATATGCCCGGATCTGAGACCAGCTACGAGATTGGGCGCAATATGGACATCCGCGCCCGTGGTAAGATGCAGGTTGACACCACTTCTCTCAAGCGCGGACCTCAGCGCATCGACCGCCATCCGGATCTGGAGGCCGCTGTTGTTCCATATTCCCGGCATGATGTGCGGCGTACAGGCCAAAACCGAGACGCCGTTCTCTACAGCCGCCTTGGCCATCGCGAGAGACACGTCGATGTTAGGCGAGCCGTCGTCTATTCCGGGCAAGATGTGCGAATGAAGATCAATCAGGGCGCGGATCCATAGTCATTTGAGCAGGGCAAATTCCCCCGGCTCATCAGAGATTAGCCTCCATGTCGTGAACGATGCGCCCTTATTAGTCAATTGAGCATGCGACCATCGGTACGCGACGCTAGCACTCTCGGCATAGCTTAAGCGACAGCTCTATCTGGCTAAGGCCAGGCTGGAAATTCGGTATGGCGGCCGTGCAGCTGATCATCCACAGCATGCAGATTTTGTCATAAAAATGCTGTTTTTACAGCAGTTTACAACGCCCGCTGCAGCGCAGAATGCAGTTGACGTAACGGTTCGAAGGGCGCTATCCACGAGGACCGGTCGGTTTGGGGGATTAAGTGATGAACGGAGCTGCGTGGTCGCCTCGCTTTGTTTCCGCGACGCTTGTCATCATCTACAGCGCAGAGTGTCGAATTTGTGTCAGCGGAATGCGCTCGTATGGCTGAACATCGAGTCCCTGACGTTCGTATGATCGAGGCACGGTGGTATGTGGTGCAGACGATCGCGCGCGCCGAACCACGCGCCGACTTTCAGCTGCGTTCGCAGAATTTCGCGACGTTTTTCCCGCGCGTCTTGAGAACGACACGCCATGCAAGGAAGTTGCGAACGGTACTGGCCGCGGCTTTTCCCGGCTATTTGTTCGTCAAGCTGGATATCGAGCGCGAGCGCTGGCGATCGGTCAATGGCACGTTCGGCGTCAGCCGGCTTGTAATGGCAAACGGCGCTCCGACGCCTGTTCCGCATGGCGTGGTCGAAACCATCATGGATTATGTCGACGCTGACGGCGTGGCGCATTTCGACCGGGACCTGGTCGTAGGACAGGCGGTGCGCATGAAAGAGGGCCCGCTCGCTCAGGCGGTCGGCGAATTGGTTCGATTGGATTCCAACGGGCGTGTGCGCGTCCTGTTGGAAATCATGGGCGGCAAGGTCGAAACGAGCGTCGCCCGCTCGGCGCTCGAAGCCGCGTAGAGAAGGGCCGCCTACGGGCGGTCCTTTTGGTCCGTTTGCCGGGTGAAACGCGTCGTTTCACCCGAACGGCGGTAGCATGGGAATTCTGCGGGATGTGGGGTTTTGGGCGGCGCGCGGTGGCTTGAGAGTCGAGCGATTTGGCGTCGGCCGACTGGGCCCGGGGCAGCTTTGATAAGTTCTCGCGAGCCTCAGGTGTTGCAATAAGGGGCCGTTCGTCGCAGGGGACGCCCGCGCTGGCTGGATATCTAACCCTTGGTAAAGCTACGATCCCGCAAGTCGCAAACGTGCGACTTGCGCTAAATGTACGTTATCGCGCGCTAGCATCCAGATTGTTGAGATCGGTTGCTATGCGACAGATCTCCGGCTAACCCGAGACTTGACTGCCGACGCGTCAGAAATTCAGCCAAGAATATCAGACCAGACACATGAATTTTGATCGATCTTTGAAAGACGCCCGGCTCGCCATCATCGGGCTCGGCTACGTCGGCCTGCCGCTCGCTGTCGAATTTGGCAAGAAGCGCGAAGTCATCGGCTTCGACATCAACAATGACCGGATCAATGCGCTGCGCCAGGCCCATGACGCGACGCTCGAAGTCTCCGAGGACGAGATCCGATCGGCAAAAGGCCTGACGTTCAGCTCGGATCTATCCGATCTGAAAGGCTGCAATGTCTTTATCGTGACAGTGCCGACCCCGATCGATGCGCATCGCCGTCCAGATTTGACGCCCTTGATCAAGGCGTCTCAATCGATCGGCAAGGTGGTGAAGTCCGGCGATGTCGTGATCTACGAATCCACGGTCTATCCTGGCGCCACAGAAGAGGATTGCGTGCCAATCCTCGAGCAGGTCTCCGGGTTGGAATTCAACCGGGATTTTTTTGCGGGCTACAGCCCAGAGCGCATCAATCCCGGCGACAAGTTGCATCGCGTCGCAACCATCATGAAGGTCACCTCGGGCTCGACCCCGGAGGTCGCAGACTTCGTCGATGCGCTCTATGCGGAGATCATCACCGCGGGCACCCACAAAGCGCCGAGCATCAAGGTCGCGGAAGCCGCAAAGGTCATCGAGAACACGCAGCGCGATCTCAACATCGCGCTAATCAACGAGCTCGCCATCATCTTCAACAAGATGGGCATCGACACGGAAGACGTCTTGAAAGCCGCCGGCACCAAGTGGAATTTTCTGCCATTCAGACCGCGGCTCGTCGGCGGGCACTGCATTGGCGTCGATCCCTACTATCTAACGCACAAGGCCGAGGCGATCGGCTATCACCCACAGATCATTCTTGCCGGACGTCGCCTCAATGATGGTATGGGCGCCTATGTCGTCTCTCAGCTAATAAAGGCGATGGTGGCCCGACGCATCCATGTGAATGGCGCGCGCGTACTCGTGTTGGGTCTGGCCTTCAAGGAAAACTGCCCGGACCTGCGCAATACGCGCATCGTCGATATCGTCCGTGAACTCCAGGAATACGGGGTCCAGGTCGACGTACATGATCCGTGGGTCGATGCGAAAGAAGCCGAGCACGAATATGGCATTGGCCTGATCGATGCGCCTAAGCCTTCGAGTTATGACGGAATCGTTCTGGCAGTGGCGCACGATCAGTTCCGCACGATGGGGCCCGCAGAGATCAGAGCCTTCGGAAAGGACCAGCACATCCTGTACGATTTAAAATATGTGCTCCTTCCGAGCGATGCAGACATTCGGCTTTGAATTGGAGTTGGCGGAAAATAATCGATTAATTTCCCCTACTACGCTGCCAAATCAAAGCCATTGACAAGACGGAGCACCGTAGAGATGGTCGATTCATCAAAGAATTCATATGATATTATAGAAATAATTGTTAGAAAAATCAGCACGGCTCGAAACATCGGGATCCGTCGAGTTGTTGCAAGTCGCTATCATATGATTGTTCCAACAATTCTAAGATACATTTACAGATTTGACGCATGGCATTCGACCAATCCTTATTCAATTAGACCTTATAAAAAACATGTTGTATCAATAATAAATTCTATAAACCCGCATTCTATTGTCGAAGTCGGTTGTGGTTTAGGGGATATTATTTCGAGATCAACATCAAAAATAAAATACGGAGTTGATAGCGACGCTCGCGTGCTGCGTGCAGCAAAATTAATTCATGGAAAAGAAATAAAATGGATCTGCGGCGATTTGGTCGATCTAGATAAACTACTCCCGCCAGGAAAATTAGATTGTATTGTTATGATAGGTTGGCTGCATATGTTAAGCGAAGCGCAACTCAAGGAAATCTTTAAAAATATTGGGCCAAAATTCAATTATTTTCTATTAGATTCATTTGTTGGAGATCTACCTCCCGGCTGTTTTAGGCATGAATTCGGGTTCTTGAATAATTGCGCAGAGTGCATCTCAGAATCAATGTTGGAAGACGATAGGATACGAAAATATTTGCTTTTCCGAAAAAATAACTGAGTCGTGTACAATTTTATTCATACGGATATGCTGAGACCAAAGATCGTGCCGACGGGCCGGAGTGTTATCGAAACAACGTGAGCGGCATAATGAGCTACTATGAAGAGGTCAAGAAAAAAATTGCCGCCGAGCCAAAGATCTGGGCGGTCACCGGAGTTGCCGGCTTCATTGGATCGAACCTTCTTGAGGTCCTGCTGAGCCTCGATCAAACTGTCGTTGGGTTAGACAATTTTTCCACAGGGCGGCAACAAAATCTTGAGCACGTGAGGTCAATAGTATCTCCTCAGCAATGGCAACGATTTCGCTTGATAAGCGGCGACATTTGTGAAATCACAAATTGTGAAAAGGTCTGTCAAGGCGCAGAATATGTGTTGCATCAGGCCGCTCTTGGATCAGTGCCGCGCAGCCTCCTAGATCCAGTTTCAACAAACGCAGCAAATGTTACTGGTTTCCTGAATATGCTTGTCGCGGCACGTAATGCAAAAGTCTCACGATTCGTCTATGCGGCATCAAGTAGCACGTATGGTGATCATCCTTTACTTCCCAAGGTAGAGACCGTGATCGGCAATCCGCTGAGCCCATATGCAGTAACGAAATATGTAAATGAACTTTATGCGGCTGTCTTTGCCAGGTGCTACGGTTTCCGAACCATTGGTCTTCGTTACTTCAACGTTTTTGGTCCTCGCCAAGATCCTGATGGCGCTTATGCCGCCGTTATTCCAAAGTGGATTTCCTCTATAATTTCTGAGTCCGACGTTCTCATCAACGGCGACGGTGAGACTAGCCGTGATTTCTGTTACATAGATAACGCTGTTCAAGCAAACATAATTGCTGCGACGATTGAGCGAAATGAAGCTTTAGATCAAATATACAATATTGCACTTGGCGAGCGAACGAGTTTAAACGAGCTATTTTCTGAGATTCGATCTTTATTATTATCAAATCGGCCGAACTTGCGAAATGTAGACGCTAAGTACGGACCGGAGCGCGCGGGCGATGTTAGGCATAGTCAAGCCGATATATCGAAGGCCCGCGCCCTGCTGAACTATGAACCATCCGTCAAAGCGTCGGAAGGTCTGAAAAGAACAGTCCTCTGGTATCTCCAGAATCGCTGAAAAATTCGGCAGACCGGCTAAGCGTCGGGCCGACCACGCCGCCATTGTCGCTATCAAGCACAGGGCAAATGTTTTGGGCCCGGTGCAAGATAATAATAATAGTATTTAAATCAGCATTGTGATCAATAATGTAGATTTATCCGAATTTGTATCAAATAAGAGCGCGTAACGCTGTTTACCTGAAGATTAATGTCATGGTCGGAGCAGAAGTAAGCGGCTCAGTCATGATAGCAAACTCAGAACCCAGTTTTTTTGGAGGGAATGACCCGCAAATGTGTTGGAATGATCCCCGGTTTTGTGGCTGACCCTTTACGAGGGGAGCAGGGAGGAAACAAATCAATTTAGGCTGACGGACACGCAATTCTCGAAGTTCGGACCACATCTGCTGACAGACATGTATGGGAACTCGCACGCTGATGATTGTTGCACGATCAGCGGCATCGTGCTCTGATGTAGTCGCACAGTTTCTGGCTCGATGTGATGCTCCTGCCGGGTGCGGAAGTGGACTACAACGGTTCATTCGATTGGCGATGTTGTGAGTGCGGACGGTCGTTCTATGTGCTCGCGCAAACTGGCGAGACAATAAGGTAGACCGAACGACAAAGTTCATCGTCCGCGACGGAAGGAAAAGTGGGGCAAATCAGGCTTCTGGCCTGTCTCGCATCGCAGACGCAGCGCTGCTCGGACATCTTCCTGGTTGCGACATCCTACCTCCCCACAATGGCTCTTACTCCGACGAAGCTCGTCGAAAGCTCGAACGGCGCGGTGTGGTAGCGAACAGACCAGTGAAAGCAAATCGCAAACAAAAGAGTTGCTGGTCGTCGTGCATATATCGATACCGCAACACCAGCGGCCGCATGTTCGGCTCGCGACGACTTCCGACGGGTAGCAACCCGATGCGACCGATGTGCCGCCAACTTCCTCGCAGCGGTCATTATCGCGGCCAGCGTCAGCCACTGGTTAAAGTCCATATCCTGTTTCGCATTGAGAGAAGCGTCATGTCGTCAAATGCACATTTCATATCAGCGTTTATGTCGTGGTGATGGTTGAACCGCCCCGAGTTTTCTAGACGCCTTCGGGGTTCGCTTTGTGCTGCCGTTCGAACTCGATTGGCGACAGCATTCCGTTCCGTGCGTGCTTCCGGGTGGGGTTGTAGAACATCTCGATGTAATCGAACACGTCCCGGCGTGCGTCGTCCCGTGTGCGGTAGACCCTGCGGCGGATTCGCTCTCGCTTGAGCAGGTTGAAGAAGCTCTCGGCGACGGCGTTGTCATGGCAGTTGCCGCGGCGGCTCATCGAGGGCTGCAGATCGTGGTGCTTCAGGAACGAAGCCCATTCCACGCTCGTGAACTGGCTTCCCTGGTCCGAATGCACCAGCACGCGGCCCTTCGGCTTGCGTCGCCAGACGGCGGCCAGCAGCGCCTGAAGCACGACGTGGGTCGTCTGCCGGGCCTGCATGGACCAGCCGACGACGCGGCGGGAGAAGAGGTCGATCACGACCGCCAGATAGGCGAAGCCTTCGTGGGTGCGGATATAGGTGATGTCGGTCACCCAGGCACTGTCGGGCGTCTCCGGATCAAACCGGCGATCGAGTGTGTTGTCGATCGCCAGAGACGGTCTGCCTCCATATTGGCCGGGGCGGCGCTTGTAGCCGATCTGCGCCCGGATGCCCGCTAGCCGCGTCAGCCGTGCAACCCGATTTGGGCTGCAGCTCTCGCCCATGTCCGCCAGGTCGTCGTGGAGCTTGCGATAGCCATAGACCTTACCGCTCTCGCTCCACGCCGCTCGGATCAGTGCGGTCTGTCGATGGTCTTCCCGTGCCCGCTTGCTCAGCGGGTGCTTCAGCCAGGCGTAGAAGCCGCTGGGCTGGACACAGAGGCACCGACACATGGCACGGATCGAAAACAGCCGGCGATGCTCGGCGATGAACGCGTACTTCACTTTGCATCCCTGGCGAAGTACGCGGCCGCTTTTTTTAGGATGTCGCGCTCCTCCGTCACGCGCTGCAGCTCGCGCTTCAACCGCCGGACCTCGGCGGCTTGTTCGTCATCACGGGCTGCGACGGCAGCCTTGCCGTACCGCTTCCTCCATTCATAGAGCGAGTACTTGCTGATCCCCAGCCGCGCAGCCACCTCCGCAACCGGGTAGCCACGCTCGGTGATCTGAAGGACGGCGTCGCGCTTGAAATCCTCGGTGAAGTTCGATTTGCCCATCGGGGGCCTCCTTGCCTCAAATTTAGGGAAGAAGGCGTCCAGGAATCTAGGGGCGGTTCAGGTCATGCCCATTAGCTCAAATCAACTACTGTTCGTAAGCGCGATTACATCAAGGATTCCACGGATAAGAGGAATTGGCCTGCTTCTGGCGATTATTCGTGAATTTTATATTAAAAGACAATGCGAGATGGTTGAAAAAGATGTACTTGGATCTAGAATGAGACTAAATCCAAATAATACGATCGATAATATGCTCCTCTTTACGCCGCAATACTATGATCCGGAGGAGTTTAGGATTATAAGATCTATCGTAAGTACTGGCGATTATGTCATTGATGTGGGTGGAAATGTCGGAGCTTATGCGTTGTTGTTTGGCAGATTGGTGGGGAGCACTGGAAAGGTAACTACTATCGAAGCAAATCCGGCAATGGCTGTTATTTTGACTGAAAATATCGCTATGAATAAAATGAATTGGGTCCAAGTAAGAAATGCAGGAGCTTCTGACAAAATTGAGCAATTAGAGCTTTCTATCAATGTTACCGGAAATCCGGGCGCTTCTACATTCCTTGAGACAGGTGGCGAGTCTCGCAAACAGCTTGTAAATTGCGCTCCGCTTGTTGAGCTGATTGATCAAAGTAGGCGTCCCACGCTTATTAAGTTGGACATTGAAGGATTCGAATATAGAGTCTTGAAAAATTACTTCGAGAATATCCCTGTAGAACTGCGACCTCCCTATTTGATGGTAGAAGATACTGAGGCGCATCGAGAAAATGACACAATGAGCTTGATGAATGTATTTGGATATAAAGCAACAAGACGAATCGGACACAATGTATTTCTTACCCAAGAAATTAGTAAAAATAGCAAAATATGAACCTATATTAGGTGATTGCATGAGCGAAGTTGCGAGGCACGCAATTATGCTCAGTGTTATATTAAGGTATGTATTAATGTATATAGATTTAATTGAAAGATCTCGATCTGATGCTCTAATTATCGCGTAGACGTTTCTGTGGTTGCTTTGTATCTTAAATGTGGGAATGGGACGGGGCAATCGATCAGAAGATGGCAAAACAGAATGGATTCCGCGATGACGACGGTGATCGAAGAGCTCGCACTCATTTGACCGGGTTCGCGATCGATCCCTACCATGGCTGATAAGGGCGGTTATAACCACTTCTTGGTCTTTGGCCCAAGATTGGATCGCCAAGCTCAGAATTCTCTACAAAGGACAACCTGGGCGAAGGTTCCGGCGATCTCTGCCGAAGGTCTATAGCTCCCGCGGGCTCGGCTGCGGGATCTTCGCCCTCGCGAAGCCGCCGGGCAGGGTACTCATGGCAACTGTCTACGGTTAGTACCCGCTGATTTAGCTAGAAGATGACGGTGGCTGCAATGCCGATGGTCAAAATAACTGCGTGAGCGCATCGGTCGTAACGAGTGTGGCCGCGCCTACAGTCCATAATTGGTCGAACATATTATCGATCCCTTGACGCTGGCGATGCAGCAATCAGTGATGTTTCAGGGGCACCTTTCGGTTTGATCTCAACGGCTTAACCCGGATATCCTCGATCGACACGCGCCTAGACGAACTGATTGGAGTCATATCCATTGTCGTCCAGCGGTTCCTTGGCGTTGAGCAGAACCAACAAGAGCCGCGCCGCGTCTTTGTAATTTATCTGGCCTTCGCTGGGCTGCGTGATCATTGGTCGACCAAACCATCGCAGGCGGCGTGCAGTGTCGCATCTAGCCCGACTTATGTGCGCCCGATCACGACTGGCAACAGACACATTTTGAGCCGACTGGCGGCGATGCGCTGAGCTTTCATATGCGATGCATCATCAACCGGTTCGATTTGGCTCCCTGGGGCGCCGTTTGGCAGGAGTCTGAGCGAGCGCGCCCAATGCCTGATGACGAAGATGATCCCGCTGCTTCCCCACCGATCGTAGACGTTCGCAATACCATGTGACTGTGAAAAATACGGCTAGATCAGACACTCCGCGCGTCAGGGAAAGAGGTAAAACAAGCGCCGCGGGACCCTCCCACGCCCGATCTTGAATACCGATCAGCTGATCTATAAAAAAATAATGGGTCATTTGCGAATTCGAATGCCTTCGGACTTTTGCGGTACGTCAACCAAAAGCCTAAGCGTCGCTAGCGCAATTCCAATCCATCTGATGGTAGATACCCGTTGAATTATACTCTAAATAGGGCCCAACAATTGTGAGCATTCGTAAAGATACAGCCTACAACTTGCTTGGGGCCGTGCTGCCAATGGTGGTAACCCTTGCGACCGTTCCTGCTTATATTCGAATTGTCGGAGATGAACGGTATGGCGTATTAGCAATTGTCTGGGCGTTTCTTGGTTATTTCAGTGTGTTCAATCTTGGACTTGCTACCGCCACAGCGCAACGAATAGCGTCGTTGGGTCGTTCCGCGCATGAAGAAGTAGCCTCGACGTTTTGGACAGCGCTGGCGATCAATGGTGCGCTGGGTCTACTCGGTGGCCTGATCTTTTGGCCGGTATCGCTATATTTTTTCGGCAACGTGTTCCGCATTGACGCGGCGTTGAGAGTGGAAATCCTCCCCTCCCTATTCTTGCTCAGCTTGGCAGTTCCGCTCGCCACTCTCTCTTGCGCGGTTGGCGGGGCATTGACCGGCCAGGCTAAATTTTTCGAAATCAATATAATTTCCGCGACAAGTACAGTTTTGATGCAGATCATACCACTCATTGTTGCTTGGGCGAACGGCCCAAATTTATATTGGTTGCTAGCATCCATCATATTGATACGATTTATTACTGTGAGCACTTATGGATGGCGCTGTAGGGTTCACGTGACAAGGGGGCTTCCGGCTCGGATTTCCCGAGATGAGGCGAGAAGGTTGATCTCATTTGGAGGATGGGTGACGGTATCGGCGATAGTAAGCCCGCTTTTAGGAACTCTCGACCGCTTCATTATCGGCGGGACCATGGGGGCCAAGGCTGTCGCTTACTATACTGTGCCGTTTCAGATAGCGGAACGGTCCGCAATTTTGCCAGAAACTTTGTGCACGGCGCTATTTCCCCGCTTAGCAGAAACTTGCAGAGTCGAGCGCAATAATCTGGCAGACCTTGCAATCCGCTCGGTCATGGCGGTGATGACGCCACTAATGCTAATCGCACTTTTCCTGATCGAACCGTTTTTGCGACTTTGGATTGGGCCAGACTTTGCCGCCAATGCTCACGGAACCGCGCAAATTCTCTTGCTTGGGTTCTGGATTAGCGCGATCGCTCGCGTGCCAAACGCGTTACTTTTGGCAGCAGGCAGACCGGATCTAACAGCGAAATTTCAGCTGCTCGAACTCGCCCCTTATATCGCATTACTTTATACGGGGTTTCAGATTTGGGCGTTGCCTGGAGCTGCGCTGGCGTTTGCTCTGCGGATATTGGTCGACTGCGTCCTTGTCACCTCAGCCGCTGGGAGTATGTCTCGAATCATATCGTTCCTCTGGTTTCCCGCCGGGTTACTTGTAGTGGCGTTCGCGGCAGTCATGGAATTGCCGGCGTTCAGTACACCATGGCAGCTCGCGGCAGCTGGATTGCTAGTACTGACAATTGGTTGGTCATGGCGGATCGCTCCTCCCAATTTACGTGAACCTGTCATGTTATTTGCGCGGCGGCTACCAGCGCGGTGACGCATGGGCATTGATCGACTGACTGCGGCATGCACCCAATCGCTAGCTCAGCGAATTCAAATCGATATTGGTGACCTTGACAATCGCAATCTTTATGGCGTTCGAATGGCGAGCGAAAGTATGCTGCTCTGTTGCACGACCTATTTCAACAACTTCCAGTCCGAAGTGCGCGTGCTGATATTAACTGCTACATGATCTGTCTCTGCTGAATGCGAGCTACCGCTTTCAATGTGTTAGAATAAGCAATGAACCAGACACCAGAAATGGCGGGCCAAAAATGTCATTGAACATAATACAGAACATTAGAGACGGTGTTAAGCGCGCCCATCCAATTCGTTACTTTCTCGCAAAAATATTGGTTAAAACCGGACTCTGTGCGATTTTTATTATCAATCGCGATGGCTATAAATTGCGCTTTTATCCGTCAAATATTTCAGTTAAAATGTATGTCGAAGGTCCGTTGTATTTACGAGACGATGAACTGATCATTAAGAAATTTCTTGAAGAAGGCGATATTTACGTGGACGTCGGGGCCAACGTCGGGCATCTCCTCTTTACCGCAAAAAGCGTCGTTGGCTCTAAGGGTGTCGCAATAGGCGTTGAGCCCCACCCGCGCATTTTTCGTTATCTTGCTGCAAATGCGACACTAAATCGCGCAGATGTCGACTTAAAAAACGTTGCGGTTGGCTCAAGTCCCGGGAGCGTAAATTTTTCTGATGGTCATAGCGACGATATGAACGCGGTTCTAGCCGCGGGATCAGGCATAACCGTGGAGATGCAGACCTTGGACCAACTCCTTAAAGACGTACCGCGCATCGACCTCCTAAAAATTGACGTTGAAGGTTATGAGCTTGAAGTCCTAAAAGGAGCGGAACACGTGCTTAATAAAACAAGACTCGTGTATTTTGAGAGCTATATGGAACTTGCAGAAAAATTCGGCTATAGAACGGGCGATATCATAAAACTTTTGGTTGGCAAGGGATTCTCAGTTTTTCAGAGTCGACAGGGGGGCTGGCGTCAAGTTGATCCAGATCACGTCTCGAAGAACTGGGAGAATCTTTTGGCAGCTCGAGGCCCTGAAATTATCCAGCATATGCTCGAAACAGATGTTGGCGGCGTCGAGGCGATGCTCCCATGAGGATCCATCCCGTATACGGGGTATATGATTGTGCCAATTGAACGGTCGATTAGCGAAGCTTCATACATCGTGAGGTTCGATGATGCATGCGCTACGATGAATCACAGGAAGTGGCGCGCAATCGAAGCGATATGCGATAGGTTCTCTGTCCGGCCAATTGTTGGGGTCGTTCCTGATAACCGAGACCCGGACCTTGAAAAAGGCGAACGCGACCCCGCGTTTTGGGAGACAGTTCGCCGGTGGCAAAGAAAGGGGTGGGCGATCGGCTTGCACGGGCACACGCATGTTATGACGACAACCAGCGCTAAGTTGATTTTG
>ERZ1645192.1840-NODE-1840-length-17666-cov-12.364829_pt1 | contig 17666 bp, 15 predicted proteins | sample MGYA00575354_ERZ1645192 | MGnify/ENA primary metagenome ERZ1645192 (study PRJEB40844, sample SAMN11349763) | freshwater sediment metagenome | isolation source: river sediment | host: Sediment | place: India: Faizupur Khadar , New Delhi | collected 2017-02-21 ... | reverse complement strand
CCCTTGGTGAAGATGCCGCCGCCGAGACGGGCGAAGATCGAGATCAGCGAGGCGCCGAAGCCGAGGGCGACGAGCGCGTCGATGACGATGCGGTCGTTGGGCGCGTGGCCGAGCGGACCGGTGAGGATGGCGTAGTAGACGGCGACGCCGAGCAGCGCCAGGCCGGCGACCAGCATGCCGGTGACCGCGCCCGCCTTGAAGGCGATGTCGAGGCCGGCGGCGAGCGACACGGTCGAAGCCTGGGCGGTGCGGACGTTGGCGCGCACCGACACGTTCATGCCGATGAAGCCGGCGATGCCGGAGAGCACCGAGCCGATGACGAAGCCGATCGCCACTTCCTTGCCGAGGAGGATGCCGAGCGCGATCAGAATGGCCACGCCGACGAGACCGATGGTGGTGTACTGGCGCTTCAGATAAGCCTGCGCGCCTTCCGCGACGGCACCGGCGATTTCCTGCATGCGGGCGGACCCCGCATCCGAAGCCATGACCGACCGAATGGCCCAGACGCCATAGACGATCGATACGAGGCCGCAGAGTATGACGACGAGTATGGTCATGATGCCTCCCGTTCATGTCGCGCGCACGCGGCGGGTTCTCCCCATCCGTCCCTCGGCGCGTCGAACACGATGTTCGCTCAACCGGCGACCGCCCCTGAAGGGCCGCCGTTCGATGGCGCGCCAGCCTAATCGCGCGCCGTGACGCGTCAAGCAAGACCTCGGACGTAATCGATCGCTCAGACGGCCCACCGGGAAAGCCTGCGACGTCACGTCGCATTTCTGCCACATTCCCGCCTGCGACGAAGGTCGTAACGGCCGGTCCGCTCTCAGAAATGTCGAAAGCCGACGGCGGCGGACGGGCGCGAGCGGCCGTCGCGATCGACGAAGCGAGGCGTCGTCGACGACTCGCCGCCCTCCCCTACCGCCGCCTCCGCGGCGGTGACGACGCCGATCGCCGTGACCCGGACGCCGGCGTGCGTCGCGGCGGCCTCGAAGGCGCCGGCCGACTCGGGCGCCACCGCGGCGAGGATCTCGTAGTCGTCGCCGCCACCGGTCACCGTCTCGATCAGACCGGGATCGGCGGCGAGGGCGCGCGCTGCGGCGTCGGACAGCGGCAGATCGGCGAGGCCGACCTCGGCGGTGACGCCCGATCCGCGGCACATGCGGGCGAGATCGAGACCGAGGCCGTCGGAGATGTCCATGGCGGCGCGAGCATGGGCGAGAACCGCCGGTGCCAGGGCGAGGCGCGGTTCGGGCAGGAGATAGCGGCGGGTGAGATGAGCGCGTTCGCTCGCGTCGAGACCCCAGCCGGCGGCGCGCGCCGGGTCGGTGCGGGCGACGAGACCGAGGGCGGCGTCGCCGAGCGTGCCGGAGACATAGAGCCGATCGCCGGCCCTCGCCGCGGCACGGCGGACCATGCGCCCGGTGGGTACGAAACCGACGATCGCGATCGAGACGATCAGTCCGTCGGGTGAGCGGATGGTGTCGCCGCCGAAGAGAGTGACGGCGTGAGCTGCCTGATCTTCGCCGAGGCCGGCTGCGAAGCGGGCGAGATCGGCCTCGCGCCAGTCGGCGGGCAGCGCCAGGGTGAGGAGATAGCCGACCGGGGTCGCGCCCTTGGCGGCGAGATCGGAGAGGTTCACCCGGAGTGCCTTGCGGGCGACCATCGCCCAATCGTCCTCGGCGAAGAAGTGGACGCCGGCGGCCACCGCATCGGTTTTCAGGACGAGGTCGTGGCCGGGCGGCGCGGCGAGCTCGGCGCAGTCGTCGACGAGCCCGAGTGCGCCGGCGGCGGTCGCCAGCGGCCGGAAGAAACGGGCGATGAGATCGTCTTCACTGGGGCGGATCGATCCCGACACGTTGGCGTTCCCGAACGGACGACGCGCAAGAGCGCTCGCCTTCCGATAGACGATCGCGCTCGCGCGGTCGAGCCGGCGGCGGCGTTTACCCGGCGTTCGTGATACCGCACGAGCGTGCCGCGAAAATTACCGATTGTTGGGGGTTGTCGCGGACGATCCCTCTTCGACGAGGCGGAACCACGGCCGCGAAGCCGCACCGCCGAAGGGACGTGACGTCGGATCCGAGGGGATCGGCGTCGGGGACGAAGGGAGATCGGAGATGTTCGGGCTCGCCCTGAGGAGAAAAGCCGTGGAAACCGGGACCGCGGCGTCGACGCCGGCGAAACGCGGGGACGATCGGGCACGCGAAGCCGAAGCGTCCGCCGAGGTGCTGGCGCGGATCGTGCGGATCTCCGACGAGGTCGCCGCGGCGACGGCGGCGCTCGACGCGATCGCCTTCCGCGGCCTCGCCGAGGCCCATGCCGACGCGCGCCGTGCCGCATTGCACGCCGAGGAGGAGGCCCGCCGCGAGGCGCGCCGGATCCGCGTGGCGCAGTTGCGCGCCGAACGGCTCGACGAAGACACCTGGCGCACCAAACTCGAGCGGGCGCTCGAAGCGGCGGCGCGCGGCGAAAAGGAATTCCTGCTCATCCGCTTCCCCTCGGAACTGTGCGAGGACGGCGGACGCATGATCAATGCGCCGGATCCGGGCTGGCCGGAGACGCTGCGCGGCCCCGCCGCCGACGTCTATGCGCGCTGGCGCGACGAGTTGAGGCCGCGCGGTTTCGGCCTCGCCGCCCGCATCCTGGAATTTCCCGGCGGCTTTCCGGGCGACGCCGGCCTCACTCTGACCTGGTGAGCCACCGACGAGCCGCGAAGCCGGCGCAGATCAGGGCCGCGTCGACGAACGCGGCCCTGCGTATTTCCGACGATCGCGCCGAGGCGCGCGCCGCGCCACATTCGTGCCGATCGTGCGTCGGGATCGGTCGATCCGGCGGAGCGGGGAAGGGCGGGATGCTGGAATGTCGGCACGCGACATCATGACGACCACGGTGGTCACCGTCGCCCCCGGCGATCCGCTCTCGCGGGTGGCGCGGGTGATGATCGAAGCCTCGGTCAGCGCCGTGCCGGTGATCGATCCCGAGGGCCGACCGATCGGTGTGATCAGCGAATGGGACCTCATCGGTCAACATGCGCCGGAACGCGCCGCCCAGCTCGACCGCTGGCTGTCGCGGCTCGCCGAGGGTCAGTCGCTCGCCGCCGAATACGTCCGGATCGTCGAACCGGCGGCGCGGACCGCGGCGCAGGTGATGACGTCGCCGGTCATCACGGTGGGTATCGACGCCGATCTCGCCGAGATCGGCGCAGTTCTCGGCCATCGATGGGTCAAACGGGTGTTCGTCGTCGACGGCGAGAAGTTGGTCGGCGTCGTCAGTCGTGCCGATCTCGCCCGAGCGCTGATGATGCGGGCCGAGACGACGCCAGCGCGTCGGCCGGTGGAGACGATGCCGGTGCCGGCGCCGGCCGAGCCCGCCCCACCCGGCGTCCCGGCCGAAACCGCGGTCAGCGCCGCCGCCTTCCGCCGGATGGTCGCGGCTCACGAGGACGCCAAGCGCGCCGCCGCCCGCCGCGAGCGGGAAGCCCGCGAGACGATGCGCAAGACGCTGGTGGCGAAGCTCGCCGCCGAACGGCTCGGCGAGGCGGAGTGGCGCGAGCTGGTGGAGCACGCCCGCGCCGCGGCCGAGCGCGGCGAGAAGGACTTCCTGCTCGTCCGCTTCCCCTCGGCGCTGTGCGACGACGGCGGGCGGATGATCAACGCACCCGATCCGAACTGGCCGACGACGCTGCGCGGGCGGGCGGCGGACATCTACGAACGCTGGCGCGACGAGTTGAAGCCGGCCGGGTTCGGGCTCGTCGCCCGCATCCTGGAGTTCCCCGACGGATATCCCGGGGACGCCGGCATCATCCTGACCTGGGGCGGCTGAAATCGCGCCGCCGAATACGATCAGCCTTCGAATTCGCTCGCCCGCACGTCGCGCGCGATCCGGTCGAGGACGCCGTTGACGATCTTCGGCTCGTCCTCGACGAAGAAGGCCTTGGCGACGTCGACGTATTCGGCGATGACGACGCGGGCCGGAATGTCGCGGCGCTTCATCAGTTCGAAGGTGCCGGCGCGCAGGATCTCGCGCAGGGTGACGTCGACGCGCTTCAGCGGCCAGCCCTCGACCAGGGCGGCGTGGACGCGCGGGTCGATGTCGCGCTGATAGGCGACCACCCCGGCGACGATCTCGCGGAAGAACTCCGGATCGGCCTCGCGATAGGTGTCGCCGTCGATCTCGCGGCCGAGCCGGAAATTTTCGAACTCGGTGACGACGTCGGCGAGTTCGGTGCCGGCGATCTCCATCTGATACAGCGCCTGGACGGCGGCCAGACGGGCGGAGCCGCGCTTGTTGGCAGGTTTCACGTCGCGGGGGGTGTCGGTCTGGCGGGCGGCCATGGCGTCACAGTCCGAATTTGCGACGAAGCGCGATCATCGCGAGGGTCGCCGCGGCCGCCGCCCCGCCCTTGTCGAGGCGCTTCGGGTCGGCGCGTTCCCAGGCCTGATCGTCGTTCTCGACGGTGAGGATGCCATTGCCGATCGCGATCGCCTCCTGGACCGAGAGATCCATCAGGGCGCGCGAGCTCTCTCCGGCGACGATGTCGTAGTGACCGGTGGCACCGCGGATGACGCAGCCCAGGGTGACGTAGCCGTCGTAGTCGACGCCGTCGTCGGTCTCGTCGGCGGCGACGAGGGCGTAGGCGATGGCGGCGGGAATCTCCAGCGCGCCGGGGACGGTGACGACGTCACAGTCGACGCCGGCGCCTCGCAGCACGGCGAGGGCGCCGGAGCGCAGCGCATCGACGAGTTCGGGATTGAAGCCGGCCTGGACGATCAGGACGCGGGCGCCCTCGACGGCATCCCGGTCGAAGACGGCATGATGATGCTGGGTGGACATGGGGCGAAGCGGTCCTCTCTCGAGCCGCGATCAATGAAGGAAGGGGCGACGAAAGTCCAGCGCGCGAAGACGCACGGCACTCGCCGTCCGCTGCCGCACGAGGCGCCCCTCCCCTCACCTGCCGGCTTCGACGTCCCTGAGGCGGGCGACGTATCTCGCCATCAGGTCGATCTCGAAGTCGATACGGTCGCCGGCGCGACGGCTTCCCCAGGTCGTCACCGCCAGAGTGTGGGGGATGATCTGCACGGTGAAGGTGTCGCCGTCGACGGCGTTGACGGTGAGCGAGGTGCCGTCGAGCGCCACCGAGCCCTTGGGGGCGACGAAGCGGGCGAGATCGTGGGGGACGCGGAAGCGGAACACCGCCATGTCACCCTCCTCTCGGCGCTCTTCGATCACGGCGATGCCGTCGACGTGGCCGGTGACGAGGTGGCCGCCCATCTCGTCGCCGAGCTTCAACGAGCGTTCGAGATTGACCCGCGTGCCCACCCGCCATTCGCCCATGGTGGTCACCCGCAACGTCTCCGGGCTCGCCTCGACGTCGTGCCAACCACGACCGTCGGGAAGTCGCCCCTTGTCGATCACCGTCAGGCAGCAGCCGGCATGGGCGATCGAGGCGCCGAGGTCGATGCCGCCGGGGTCGTAGGGCGAGGCGACGCGCAGTTTGATCCCGACCTCGCGGGGGTCGAGCGCAACGATCTCGCCGATGGCGGTGACGATCCCGGTGAACATGGCGCAACTCCTCGAACATTCCGCCGACGGCGGTATCATACAGGGTCCGGCGCGAGGCGCCGGTAGCAGGTGAGACGATCGACGCCGACGGCTTCGTGACCGACGACCCGGAAGCGGCCGGCGCCGGGGCGCAGCGCCGTTTCGACGACCTCGGGCAACGCCAGCGCGCCGAGACCGACGCGAACGTCGGCGTCGAAGAGTGCGACCTCGTCGACGAGATCGTGGGCGACGAGCGATGCGGCGATCTCGGCACCACCTTCCACCATCAACGTGCCGATACCGTCGGCGGCGAGACGAGCAAGGGCGGCCTCGGGATCGAGCCGCCCGTCCCCACCCTCCGGCACCGGCACGATGTCGACGCCGAGGGCGGCGAGCGCACGGCGGCGGTCGAGATCGGCATGTTCGCCGACGAGGAGGCGCAGGGGCACGTCGCGCGCCGATCGCGCCAGACGGCCGGTCGGCGGCAGTCGAGCGCCGGCGTCGACGACGACGCGGGTCGGCGACGACGACGCGAGGCCGGGCAGACGGACGGTGAGTTCCGGATCGTCGATCAACGCCGTGCCGATGCCGATCAGCACGGCGTCGGCCTCGGCACGCATCACATGGGTTCGGGCGCGGGCGAGCGGTCCGGTGACGGCGACGTTGGCTTCGTCGCGCCGGCCGAGCATCCGGTCGGCGGAGACGGCGAGTTTCAACCGCACCCACGGCCGGCCGCGCAGGACGCGGGAGAGATGGCCGGCGAGACCGTCGCGGGCGGCCTCGGCCTCGACCCCCTCCACCACGTCGATGCCGGCGGCGCGCAGGCGGGCGAAGCCGTGGCCGGAGACGCGTGGGTCGGGATCCCGTAACGCGACCACCACCCGGGCGATGCCGGCAGCGATCACCGCGTCGCAGCAGGGCGGGGTCCGGCCGTGATGCGAACAGGGTTCGAGGGTGACGTAGAGTGTGGCGCCGCGGGCCGCTTCGCCCGCCTGCTGAAGGGCCTGCGGCTCGGCATGGGGGCGGCCGCCGAGCGCGGTGACGCCGCGGCCGACGACGCGCGGGCCATCCGGGGCGGCCGCGACCACCAGGGCACCGACCGATGGGTTGGGTGCGGTCAGGCCGAGATGGCGGCGAGCGAGGCGGATGGCGGCGCCCATGAAGCGGCGGTCGAGCGCGGAGACGGTCACGGCGCCACGCCTCCCCGGCGGTCGCGACCGTCCGGCGCGCGCCGGCTCATCGGATCGGGCTCTCGGAGGTGGTGAGTTCGCCGAGCAGGGTCTCGAAGTCCTTGGCCTCGCGGAAATTCCGATAGACCGAGGCGAAGCGGACATAGGCGACGTCGTCGAGGGCCTTGAGCCCCTCCATGATCGATTCGCCGATCTGCTCGGAGGTGATCTCCGGTTCGCCGAGGCTCTCGAGCTGGCGGACGATGCCGGAGACCATGCGCTCGATGCGTTCCGGGTCGACCGGGCGCTTGCGACAGGCGATCTGCACCGAGCGCATCAGCTTGTCGCGATCGAAGGGGACGCGCCGGCCGGAGCGCTTGACCACGGTCAGTTCGCGCAGTTGCACCCGCTCGAAGGTGGTGAAGCGACCACCACAGGACGAGCAGATGCGCCGGCGGCGGATCGCCGCGCCGTCCTCGGTCGGACGGCTGTCCTTCACCTGGGTGTCCTCACCGCCGCAATAGGGGCAACGCATCGCCGTCTCTCCCGCGATCGAGTCACGATCGGCCTCGTGCCGACGTTTCTACACGAGGAGACCGCCGGGTGGCGAGAGCCGGCCGGAGCGAAACGGGGGCACGACGCATTCCGCCGTTGACCGCCCATCGCGCCGGGTGGATGCTCGCGCCGAGACCACCCCGGCGGGCCCCGCCGGCCGGGGCAAGATTCGATTCGGGAACCGCACGGGAACCGCCATGACGCTCCGCACCACGCTCCTCACCGCCGTCGCCTTCGGCTCGCTCGCCGTCGCGACCACCGCCGCGTCCGCCCAGGCGGTCGATCCGCTCGAGGTGACGCTGCTGGCGATCAACGACTTCCACGGCAATCTCAAGCCGCCGGGCGGCGGCATCCGCATCAAGGATCCGGCCGACGCCGCCAAGACGGTCAACGTCCCGGCCGGCGGCTCGGAGGCGATGTCGACCCTGGTCAAGGAGAAGCGCGCCGCGGCGAAGAATTCGGTGTTCGTCGCCGCCGGCGACCTGGTCGGGGCGACGCCGCTGCTTTCCGCCCTCTTCGCCGACGAGCCGACGATCGAATCGCTGTCGCTGATGGGGCTCGAGATCTCCGCCGTCGGCAACCACGAGTTCGACAAGGGCGTCACCGAACTCTTACGCAAGCAGAACGGCGGTTGCCAGACCGACAAGAGCTGTCTGGCGCTGCATCCCTTCCTCGGCGCCAAGTTCCAATACCTCGCGGCCTCGACGATCGACATCAAGACCGGCAAGACCATCTTCCCGTCCTACGTGGTCAAGACCTTCGAGGGCATCTCGGTCGCCTTCGTCGGCCTGACGCTGAAGGGCACGCCGGACATCGTGTTGCCGTCGGGTGTCGCCGGGCTCTCGTTCAAGGACGAGGCCGAGACGGTCAACGCGCTGGTGCCGGAACTGAAGGCCAAGGGAGTGGAAGCGATCGTGGTGCTGATCCACGAGGGTGGCTTCCCGACCGGCGACTACAACGAATGCCCCGGTATCTCCGGGCCGATCGTCGACATCGTCAAGAAGCTCGACAAGGCCGTCGACGTGGTGGTCTCCGGCCACACCCACAAGGCCTACAACTGCGCCATCGACGGGCGTCTCGTCACCTCGGGCGACAAGTTCGGCACCGTCGTCACCGAGATCAAGGTCAAGATCGACCGCAAGACCCGCGACGTGATCGAGGCCAAGGCCGACAACGTCATCGTCCGCACCGAGACCCTCGCCAAGGACCCGGAACAGACGGCGCTGATCGCCTCCTACGAGAAGGTCGCCGGGCCGCTGATCGACCGGCCGGTCGGCAGGCTCGCCGCGGCGCTCACCCGCGACGAGACGCCGGCGGGCGAGAGCGTGCTCGGCGACGTGGTCGCCGATGCGCAGTACGAGCTGACGAAGGCTGCCGACAAGGGCGCCGCCGCCTTCGCGGTGACCAACCCGGGCGGCCTGCGCACCGACATCCAGAAGAAGGGCGACGAGGGCAAGATCTCCTACGGCGACATCTTCGCCGCCCAACCGTTCGGCAACAATCTCGTCACCCTGACACTCTCCGGCGCCGAGATCGACACCATGCTGGAGCAGCAGTGGCTCAAGCAACCGAAGCCGCGCATTCTGCAGGTCTCGAAGAACTTCTCCTACACCTGGGACGCCGCGAAGCCGGAAGGCGAGCGGGTCGACATCGCCTCGATCACCATCGACGGCAAGCCGATCGATCCGGCCGGATCGTACCGGGTGACGGTCAACAACTTCCTCGCCGACGGCGGCGACGGCTTCCGGGTGATCAAGACCGGCCGCGACCAGTTGCCCGGCATCTTCGACGTCGACGCGCTCGAGGCCTACATCATGGCCAAGGGCACGATCGAAGCGACGGCGCGCGACCGCATCAAGCGGGTGAACTGAGACGGGCGGGGCGCGCGATCGCGCCCTCCCCTCCGGACGAAAAAAGGGCCGCGGATCGCTCCGCGGCCCTTTTTCTTGTCTGGTGCTCGGTCCGATCAGCCGTAGATCGGGAAGCGACGGCAGAGCGCCCGGGCCTGCTCCTTGACGCGGGCTTCGACCTGGCCGTCGCCCTGTTCGCCGTTCTTCATGATGCCGTTCACCACCTCGCCGATCATCTTGCCGATCTCGCGGAACTCGGCCTCACCGAAGCCGCGCGTGGTGCCGGCGGGCGTGCCGAGGCGGACGCCGGAGGTCACCATCGGCTTCTCCGGGTCGAAGGGGATGCCGTTCTTGTTGCAGGTGATGTGGGCACGCTTCAGCGCCTTCTCGGTCACCGTGCCGGTGGCCTTCTTCGGCCGCAGATCGACCAGCATCAGGTGGGTGTCGGTGCCGCCGGAGACGAGGTCGAGCCCCTCCTCGAGCAACGCCTGAGCCATCGCCTGGGCGTTCTTCACCACCTGATGAGCGTAGGTCGCGAACTCCGGCCGCAGCGCCTCGCCGAAGGCCACCGCCTTGGCGGCGATGACGTGCATCAGCGGGCCACCCTGGAGGCCGGGGAAGACGGCCGAGTTGATCTTCTTGCCGATCTCGACGTCGCGCGACAGGATCATGCCGCCACGCGGGCCGCGCAGGGTCTTGTGGGTGGTGGTGGTCACCACGTGGGCGTGATCGAGCGGGTTCGGGTGGGCGCCGCCGGCGACGAGACCGGCGAAGTGGGCCATGTCGACCATGAAGATCGCGCCGACTTCATCGGCGATCTCGCGGAAGGCCTTGAAATCGATGCGGCGGGGATAGCCCGAGCCGCCGGCGATGATCAGCTTCGGCTGCTCTTTGCGGGCGAGATCGCGCACCTCGTCGAAGTCGATCAGGTGGGTGTCGGGGCGCACCTTGTAGGGCACCGGGCGGAACCACTTGCCCGACTGGTTGACCGGCGAGCCGTGGGTGAGATGGCCACCGCAGGCCAGATCCAGGCCCATGAAGGCGTCGCCGGGCTTGAGGAAGGTGAAGAACACCGCCTGATTGGCCTGGGCGCCGGAATGGGGCTGCACGTTGGCGTATTCGGCGCCGAAGATCTGCTTGGCCCGATCGATGGCGATCTGTTCGGCGACGTCGACCCACTCGCAGCCGCCGTAGTAGCGCTTGCCGGGGTAGCCCTCGGCGTACTTGTTGGTCATCACCGAGCCCTGCGCCTCGAGCACGGCGCGGGAGACGATGTTCTCCGACGCGATCAGCTCGATCTCGTCCTGCTGGCGATGCAACTCGTCGGCGATGGCCTTGGCCAGCGCCGGGTCGGCCTCGGCGAGACCGGTGGTGAAGAACCCGGGAAACAGCGGGGCGTTCATCGTGGTCATACGGCACCTCTCTCAGTTCTTCACCGGGCCTCCCCGGCCGTTTCGCGCGCCCGATAGCATGAAACGGGCGCCAGATCTCCCCCCTTCGACGATGGTCGGGGCGGAAAACGAAAGAGCCCGGCGGTGCCGGGCTCGTGGGGTGTGGCGCATGTGCGACCTTCGGGTGACGAAGGTCACTCCTGCGCCACCAGCATACCGACGCCGTCGCGATTGTAGATGTCGTCGCGGAAATGGATCACACCCTCGCGGGTGACCCAGGCGGTGATGTAGTTGGTGTAGACCGGCACCGTCGACCTCAGCTTGGCGTCGAGGCGATTGCCGTTCTTCAGCGCATCCTCCACCTGCTGCGCCGTCCAGCCGGTGTCGCGCAGCAGCCAGGTGACCAGACCCTGGATGTTCTGGATGCGCATGCAGCCCGACGAATAGAAGCGGTTGTTGTCGCCGAACAGGTCCTTGAACGGCGTGTCGTGCATGTAGACGTCGTGCGGGTTGGGGAAGGTCACCTTCACCGTCGACATGGCGTTGTCGCCGCCCGGATCCTGACGGAAGCGATACTGCATCGCCTGATCCGAGTTCCAGTCGATCGTCTCGGGCGGGACTTCCTGGCCGCGCTGGTCGTAGATGCGGATGTGGTTCTTGGCGAGATAGTCCGGCTCGGTCTGCATCTTGGGGATGAGATCCTTGCGGATGATCGACACCGGCACGTGCCAGTAGGGATGGAAGTTGATCTCGCGGATCTGCGACGACAGCACCGGGGTCTGGCGATCGATCTTGCCGACGACCGCATTGTGGCGCTCGACAACGCGGCCCTGCTCGACCATCTCGAGCTCGGCGGCCGGGATGTTGAGGAAGACGTAGCGATCGCCGAGGAAGCCCGACATCGAGCGGATACGGATCAGGTTGGTCTCGAGCTGACGCAGACGGACATCGGCGGTGACGTTCATGACGTCGAGCACGGTCTGGTCGACGATGCCGTCGGGACGCAGGCCGTGGCGCACCTGGAAGCGGCGCACCGCGGCGTCGACGTAACTGTCGAAGGTGTCGCGATAGCCGGTGCGCAGCTGCTCGGCCGGCAGGTCGCCGGAGACGACGAGACGCTGGCGCAGAGTCTGGATGGCATCGGAGCGCGAGCCGATCTTCATCTTGCTCTTGGAGACGACCTGGGGCCAGCCACCGCGGGTGACGATCTCCTGGAGCTGCGGCATCGCAGTTTCCATCGCCGCGACGGTGTCGGGCGAGAGCAGCGGCAGGTCGGACTTGATGCGCTCGAAGCGCGAGGTGTCGCCGACATCGTACTTCTGTTGCCACTCGCGCACCGCCTGCGAGCGGGTCAGCGCCTCGAGCGGGCTCTCGTTCGTCGACTGCTCGGCGAAGGCCGCCGTCGGAACGGCGATCAGCGAAGCCAGACCGCAGAGAAGAGCGCGGCGGCTCGGAGTGGTCACCGAAGCGAACGTCTGGTGGGACACCGTGCAGTCTCCATCACGAGGGCACGACGATCGCGACTCGATCGCCACCCGCAGGATACGGGGGTCGGATCCACGAACCGGGTCTTCGGGACCGACCTCGGGTGCGGGTGGCCATCGGCCGGCACCGTTCGGACGAGAAGAGGACGCCCTGTGGACGTCCCCGTCACGCGACTCATCCCGCTCGAAGGGGCGAATGCGCGCGTACTCGATGTTGGTCACCCGCCAATATGGCCGATTCATGATGCGGTCGAGACTCACGATGACGTGTTCGTGCCGATCGAAAAGCCTGTTGCCGAGATGTCGCAAGATGGCAGGCTTCATCGACGACGACATCGTCGTCGACCTCGCAACGCTTCCGGAGATTTCGATGGCCAGCCCGACCACGACCGCCAAGACCGCGCTGATCACCGGCGCCTCCTCCGGCATCGGCCGGGCCTTGGCCGCCTGCTTCGCCGCCGACGGTTGGAACATCGTGCTCGCGGCGCGCGGCGTCGCCAAATTGGAGACACTCGCCGCCGAACTGGCCGCACGCCACGGCATCACCGCCACGGTGATCGGCGCCGATCTCTCTTCCGCCGAGGGGGCGAGCGCCCTCCACGCCGAGGTCGAGCGCCGCGGCATCGTCGTCGATGCGCTCGTCGCCAATGCCGGGGCCGGGACCTACGGCGACATCCGCGACGGCGACCTCGCCAAGGACGTGGCGATGATCCAGTTGAACACCACCTCGGTGGTGGTGCTGACGCGGCTGGTCCTCGCCGGCCTGATCGCGCGGCGCGGCAAGATCCTGGTGACGGCCTCGACGGCCGCCTTCCAGCCCTGCCCCCACATGGCGATCTATGCCGCGACCAAGGCCTTCGTGCTCAGCTTCTGTGAGGCGCTGGCCGAGGAGATCTCGGACACGGGCGTCACCGTCACGGCGCTCTGTCCGGGACCGACGGCGACCGGATTCTTCGACGCCGCCGAGATGAACGCCTCGGCGCTGGTCAAGGGCAAGCGGCTGCCCTCCTCCGAATCGGTCGCGGCCGTCGGCTATCGCGCCATGCTGAAAGGGCGGCGGGTCGTCGTACCCGGCCTCATGAACAACATCCTCGTCCAGAGCGTCCGCTTCACGCCGCGGCGGGTGATCACCCGGATCGTGTCGATCATGGCGCGGCGGGTGTGACGGCTCACGCCGCCTCGCGCCCGACGGTCAGGAACGCGTGGACGCCGAGGCCGACGACCAGCGCCCAGAAGGCCGGGCCGATGCCGGCGACGGTGAGGCCGGAGGCGGCGGTGAGGAAGGTGAGGAGCGCCGGCACGCGGTCCTTCTCCTCGGCGACCGCCCCTTGCAGCGACGCGCCGAGGGCGCCGAGCAGGGCGAGGCCGGCGGCGGCCTCGACGAGGAGCGGCGACGATCGGGTGACGAGACCGACGATGAGCGCCGCCAGGAGGCCGAAGCCGATGTAGACGGCGCCCGCCGCCACCGCCACCCGCCAGCGCCGCGCCGGATCGGGATCGGCATCGGGGCCCGCACAGAGGGCGGCGGTGATGGCGGCGAGATTGATGGTGGGGGCGCCGAAGGGGGCGGTCAGGGCCGAGGCGAGACCGGTGGCGACGAGCAGCGGACGGAAGGCCGGGCGATAGCCGTAGGTCGCCAGCACGGCGTAGCCGGGGATGTTCTGCGACGCCATGGTGACGAGGAACAGCGGCAGGGCGACGGAGATCAGCGCCTGCGGTTCGATCACCGGGGTGATCCACACCGGCAGCGGCAGGAGCGAGGCCGCGGTCGGCGCTGCGCCGCCGCCGGCGAAGAGGATGAAACCGAGCGCCACCGCGGCGGCGCCGGGTGCCGCCCACAGGCGGGCGAAGCGGAACAGCACCAGCCAGGTGGCGAGCACCACCGCGGCTGCGGCCGGCAAGCGGGCGAGCGCCAGGAACGGCGCCAGGCAGAGCTTCATCAACACACCGGCCAACATCGCATTGGCGATCGGCCGCGGGATGGCGGCGACGAGCCGGCCGAGCGGCTCCCACAATCCGGCGGCGACGATCGCCAGGCCGGTCACCAGCATCGCGCCGACCACCGCGGGAAAGCCGCCGGGGACGGTGCCGGTCGAGGCGAGCAGCGCCATGCCCGGCGTCGTCCAGGCGATGGAGATCGGCATCCGGGTGGCGAGGCCGAGACCGAGACCGATCACCCCCATGGCGACGGAGACGACGGCGAGGCCGGAGGCGATCTCGGCCTCGCCGGCGCCGACCGACTGCAGCCCCTTGACGACGATCGCCGCCGACGAGGCGAAGCCGACGACCGCCACCAGCAGGCCGCTCGACAGGACATGGAAGCGGGAGGCGGACGACATACGGGGTGGGCTCCGGCGGTGGGGAGGCCAGAGTCGCCCGTTCGGGCCGGGCTGCGCAAGGGGGGCGCGGTGCATGGGAGAGGTGCGGCCGTAGGGCCGGGTGGACCGAACCAGAGCGGCGCCCGTGCTCCCCGTCGGCGCCCCTCGCCCCCTCCCGTTTCCCCGCAGCCGCCATCGCCGCGCTCGAGCCACGGCTGCCCGGTTCCCTGCGGTGCGCCGAGGCGCGCGCCCCTTCTCCCGCAAGGGGAGAAGGGGGCTCCGTGTCGGGGCCGGCAACGACGGAGGCGAGGTGGGGGGACGGAAGAGGACGGCGGGATCGGGCGTCGATGCGGAGAACGCTCCTCGAAACGCGAAAAGGGGCCGATCACTCGGTCCCAGGTTCGCGGTCTTCCAGGAGGATGCGTCAATTCACAGGCGCTGGAGGATCCGGTCGGTCCAGAAGCGCTCCGAAGTCGGGCCTGCCCGGCTTCGGTCTTCTCGAGAACCGAGCGCTTCTTCTCACAGGCGATAGAGGATCTGGTCGGTCCAGAAGCGCTCGAGACGCTGGAGAGACTTGTTGAGGGTCTTGAAGTCGACGCTGCCGATGCCGCCGACCTGCTCGATCGAGCGCAACTGGCGCTCGTAGAGGCGATCGACGATGGTGGCGACCTCTCGGCCCTTGTCGGTCAGGCTGACGCGGACCGAGCGGCGATCGATGCGCGAACGCTCGTGCTTGACGTAGCCGCCTTCGACCAGCTTCTTCAGATTGTAGGAGACGTTGGACCCGAGATAATAGCCGCGGGTGCGCAGTTCGCCGGCGGTCAACTCGGCACCGCCGATGTTGAACAGGAGCAGCGCCTGCACGGAATTGACGTCGTCGCGGCCGACGCGGTCGAATTCATCCTTGATGACGTCGAGCAGCCGGCGGTGCAGTCGCTCGACCAGGGTCAGGGCTTCGAGGTAGAGGGGGCGGATACCTTCCTGTTCCTCGCTCCGGACGCCGTAGTCGGCGGCCTTCAAGACGGTGTTCATCGCTCTACGCCTCACTGTATTCGTTATTCGGCAGTTGGCTTTTCTCGCCAATTCGTCCGTGAAATGTACGGATGCGAATCTAAAAACGGCTTAAATTGCATCATGAAATTTCCGTAAACCGAGATGTCCGGAAAAATTGCTGAATATCTCCTGAATGTACTCGTTCGAATACGATTCATCTTCCGGTGACCATTCGCGGACGGACTCCGCGAACCATGTCGCTCCAGCGGAGATCAGCGCCGCGGATCGCAGCGTCCGGGACGTTCGGGTAGACCGAGGAGGCCGGTCGGGCGGAAGACCAGGAAGACGACGAGCAACGACAGTACCGCCGGGTCACGCCATTCGATGCCGAAGACCGCCGACCACAACGCCTCCACCGCGCCGACCACGACCCCGCCCAGCACCGCGCCGGGAAGCGAGCCGATACCGCCGACCACCGCCGCCACCACCGCCTTGAGGCCGAGCATGGTCCCCATGTGGAAGGAGGTGCCGCCATAGGCGAGCGTCAGGATCGCGCCGGCGAGGGCGGCGAGCATCGAGGCGAGCGCGAAGCTGGCGATCAGGACGCGGTCGGGATCGACGCCGAAGAGGCGCGCGGTCGCGGCATCGTCGGCGACGGCGCGCCAGTCGCGACCGAGGCGTGTGCGTGGCAGAACGGCGAGGACGGAGACCGTCGCGGCCAGCGCCAGGGCGACGACGAGCAGGCGCATCGGCGTCACCATCACGGTGAACGGGCCGTCGGCGACGAGGCGCGGGTGATCGAGCAGCGGTTCGAGAAAGCGGTCGCGGGCACCCTGACTGCGGGCGACGAATTCCTGCAGGGCGATCGACAGGCCGACGGTGGCGATGAGAACCGGCTGCGCCGGGCCGGCGGCGAGCGGCACGAAGACGATGCGACCGAGCACCGCGCCCCACGAGGCGCCGACCGCCACGGCCACCAGAACGGCGAGGACGACGAGCGGACCGGCCGCGGCGGCGCCGAAGCTCTTGGCGACGAGTGCGCCGAGGAGCGCGCCGTAGGCTCCGAGCATGGCGATGTCGCCGAAGACGAAGACGACGCGGCCGACGAGACCCCAGATCAGGGTGCACCCGAGCGCCAGCAGGGCATAGAGCGCGGCCGGCGCGGTGGCATCGACCAGCCCCTGCAGAAGGCGCGCAGCGGTCGGCTGCAGGGTGAGGAGGCCACGGGGCAGCGCACCCGGCGCCATCGCCACCCGGCTCGCGCCCTCGGCGACCGCCGCCGGATCGCCGAGCCAGAAGCGACGGAGCATGTAGAAGCGGGCGTCGCCGATGTCGCCGTGGTGGTCGCGGAGGCCGATCAGTGCGCGGCCGTCGCCGGTCGGGGTATCGCGCCCGAAGGCGCAGATCAGAACTTTGCGGCGCGCGCCGGCACGGTCGTCGACGCGGTAGGAGATGCGGAGGTTGCCCTCCTTCGCCGGGTCGGGATCGACGGCGACGACGGTAATGCGGGCATCGTCGGCTTCGAGCGCCGGAAGCGCCTGCACACAGATGTCGCGCGACAGCGGATCGACGATGGCGCATCCGCCGAGGAGGGCGAGCGGCACCAGCAGGACCAGCACCGCGACGAGGTGGCGAAGGGCGGCGCGCGCCCCCCTGCCCTCCCCGCGCGCCCGCGCCGGCGAACTCCCTTGCGAGAGATCCCGCCGCGGGCCGCGTCGGATCATCCTTCGGCCTTCAGCTTCTCGGCGATGCGCGGGGCGAAATAGGTGAGGACGCCGTCGGCGCCGGCGCGCTTGAAGGCCATCAGGCTCTCCATCATGGCGCGATCGCCGTCGAGCCAGCCGTTGCGGGCCGCCGCCTCGATCATCGCGAACTCGCCCGACACCTGATAGGCGAAGGTCGGCACGCCGAAGGCGTCCTTGATGCGGCGGACGATGTCGAGATAGGGCATGCCCGGCTTGACCATCACCATGTCGGCGCCCTCCTCGATGTCGAGGGCGGCCTCGCGGATGGCTTCCTCGGTGTTGGCCGGGTCCATCTGATAGGTGCGCTTGTCACCGCGCAGGGTCTTGTTGGTGCCGACCGCCTCGCGGAACGGACCGTAGAAGGCCGAGGCATACTTGGCCGAATAGGCCATGATCTGCACGTCGTCGAAGCCGTGGCCGTCGAGACCGCGGCGGATGGCGCCGATGCGGCCGTCCATCATGTCGGAGGGGGCGATCATGTCGGCGCCGGCCTCGGCCTGGACCAGGGCCTGGGCGACGAGGCGGGCGACGGTGGCGTCGTTGACGATCTCGTCGCCCTCCATCAGGCCGTCGTGGCCGTGGGAGGTGTAGGGATCGAGCGCCACGTCGGTGATCAGGCCGAT
>ERZ1645192.1839-NODE-1839-length-17667-cov-7.901090_pt1 | contig 17667 bp, 13 predicted proteins | sample MGYA00575354_ERZ1645192 | MGnify/ENA primary metagenome ERZ1645192 (study PRJEB40844, sample SAMN11349763) | freshwater sediment metagenome | isolation source: river sediment | host: Sediment | place: India: Faizupur Khadar , New Delhi | collected 2017-02-21 ... | reverse complement strand
ATATGTTTGACAAAGCGCCTATTGTCTGGTACCTGATTTCATCGCATTTTCCGGGGTATCGGATGCTTTTCAATTCTCCCGAGTTCGTATTCCTCTTCCTGCCGCCGGCGGTCATCGTCTATTTCCTTCTTAATAGAATGCGGCTCCTCTACGCCGGGATGGTGTGGCTCACCCTCGCCTCCTTCTTCTTCTACGCTTTCTGGAGCCCGCAGTACCTCATCCTCATCCTCGGTTCCATCTTCGTCAACTACACCATCGGCACGGCGCTCGCCCGCGAAAAGAAGGAGATACTGCGCATCCCGGTATCGAAAAAGGTCCTCTTCATCGGCGGGATAATCCTCAACCTCGGCTTCCTCGGCTACTACAAATACACCGACTTCCTCATCACCAACGCCAACCTCCTTTTCGGCGCGTCGTTCGAACTCCAGCACATCGTTCTGCCGCTCGCGATATCGTTCTTCACCTTCCAGCAGCTCGCCTACCTCGTCGATTCCTACCGCGGCCAGACACGCGAATACGATTTCATCAACTACTGCCTCTTCGTTACTTTCTTCCCCCAGCTCATCGCCGGGCCGATCGTCCACCACGCCGAGATGATGCCGCAGTTCCGTACCCTGCGCGCCAAGATATTCGACCGCGAGAACCTCGCGCGGGGCCTGTTCATCTTCTCGCTGGGGCTTTTCAAGAAGGCGGTCATCGCCGACGCCTTTGCGGTCTGGGCGAACAACGGCTACGACAACGCGGTGGCGCTGACGCTCCTCAACGCGTGGGTCGTGTCGCTCTCCTACACGCTCCAACTTTATTTCGACTTCTCGGGCTACACCGATATGGCGATGGGGGCGGCGCTCCTGTGCAACATCCGCCTGCCGCTCAATTTCAACTCCCCCTACAAAGCGCTGAGCATTCAGGATTTCTGGCGCCGCTGGCACATGACCCTCTCGCGCTGGCTCCGCGACTACCTCTACATACCGCTGGGCGGCAACCGCAAGGGACCGGGGCGGACCTACCTGAACCTGTTCCTCACCTTCCTCTTGGGCGGCCTCTGGCACGGTGCCGGGTGGACCTTCGTCATCTGGGGTGCCCTCCACGGGGCGGCGACCGCCCTGCACAAATTCTGGCAGGACGCGGGACTGCGGATGCCGCGGTTCCTCGGCTGGCTCTGCACCTTCCTGTTCGTCCACATCGCGTGGGTCTTCTTCCGCGCTCCCGATCTCCCCAAGGCGGGGTACATGCTCAAAGGGCTCGTGGGCATGAACGGCATCACCCACGGCGCGCAGGAGATATACGGCTCGCTCCCCGGGACGGTGGTGATGCTGACGGTGTTCCTCTTCATCGCGGTGCGCAGTCCCAACTCGATGGAGTGGGCGGCGCGGTTCCGGACGACGACCCGCTGGGCGCTTGCCGGCGGGCTCATCGCGGGGACGGCGATCCTCGGGATGGGACGGGTGACCGAATTCCTCTATTTTAATTTCTGACATGAAGTACTTCGCTATATACATCCCCCTCATCTGCGCCATCGTCGGGTCGGCGTACCTCTTCAACGCCGCGATAGACCCCTACGACAAGTACCGCTGGAACCCGCTCGGGCTCGAGAAGGCGGTGACCGAATCGCGCGAACTCAAGTTCCGTCACATCGACGCGCAGCGCGACCGTTACGAATTCTTCTTTGTCGGCTCCAGCCGCGTCCAACGGCTCGATCCGGCGCTCGCCGAGGAACTGACCGGCCTGCGCGGCTACAACTACGGTGTCGAGAATGCTCTGCCGGAGGACCTACTGGCCATCGCGCGGCACCTGCTGGCGGCCCAGAAGCCCAAGGAGGTCTTCCTGCTCCTCGATTTCTACCTGCTCAACGGGTATATCGGCATCGACAAACGGCTCCTCCAGTCGCACCTGCGGACCTATCTCGACCCCGCGGCGCTCACCGATACGCGGAGAAATTTCCTCGGCATCGAGCGGATGTATTTCAGCCTCGAGGCGCTCGACGATTCGTTCACGGTACTCTGGAACAACTGGCGCGGCATCGTGAAGAAGGCCTACGAGGAGAACGGTCGCCATGTGGCCGAGACGCCGCCGGAGTTTCCGCGGCTGGCCAAGCAGTATTTCACCAGCCAGTATGTCGACTACCGCATCGACCGGACCCGCATCGGGAACCTCAGCGAACTGCGGCGCATCCTTGAAGCGGCCGGGGTGAAGCTCACCGTCGCCATCTCGCCGATGAACGCGGAACATCTGGCGGCGGTACTCGCCGACCCCGAACTGCGCACGCAGTTCATCATCTTCAAACGCGAAGTGGTCAACATCTTCCGCGAAGTGCGCGACTTCAACAATTCCGGCGTCGAGCGTTACGACGGCAACCCGTGGTGGTTCGATTCGGTCCACCCGAGCGAACCGCTCACCGCCATTATGCTGAAAAGCGCACTCGGCCGTGAAACGCCCGCCGATCCGCGTTTCGGGATGGTCGTCACTCCGGATAATATCGAGGACTACCTGCGGGCCGAATTCGGGGAGCGGCCATGAACGCGGCACTGCAAAAACTGCGCGGCAACCTGCGGAAGATCGCCGCCTACCGGTTCCTTTCCGATTTCTATCTGCTCCTGCCGGTCCTTATCCCGTACTACCATTCGTGCGGTCTGACCGCCACCGATATCTTCATCGTGCAGGCGAGTTATTCGCTCACCATTATGCTTTTCGAGATACCGTCGGGCTATCTCTCCGATGTCCTCGGCCGCCGCATGACCCTGCTCATCGGCGCGATACTCATGCCGCTCGCCCTCACCCTGTACGCGCTGTCGACGACGCTTCCGTATTTCATCGCCGCCGAGATCATCCTCGCCATCGCCGGGAGCATGCGCAGCGGCACCGATTCGGCGATGCTCTTCGACACCCTCACCGCGACCGGCGAAGAGGCGCGCTACACCGAGATCGAAGGGCGCGCCGAGGCATTCCTGCGCTACGGTACCGCCGTCTCGTCGCTCATCGGCGGGATGCTCGCCCTCTACTTCCTGCGGTTGCCGTTCTTCGCGAATATACTTTCGGGACTGCTCATGGTGGCGGTCGCTTTCCCGCTCGTCGAGCCGCCGCGCGCCGAGAAGGCGTCGGGGAAATGGCCGCTCACCGAGATGGGGACGGTCGTCTGCTCGGTTCTGACCGACCGCGCCTTCGTCGGTCCGGCGCTTTTGTTCGCGCTGGTCGGGTCGGTCGGCGTCGCGGCGGTGTGGGCGTATCTCCTCCGTTTTGAGGCGGTCGGGTTGTCACCGCTGTGGAGCGGGCTACTCTTCGCCTGTTTCCAACTCTCCTCCGCCTTCGGATCGCGCGCCAGCCACCTCATGGCCCGCGGCGCGAAAGGGCGGATGCCCGCCTACATCCTCATCATACCGATGGTGCTGTTCCTCTTTGCGGTGGACGACGCGGCGCTTCTCGCTCCCGTCGCCTGCCTCCACGCCCTTATCTGGGGACTCTCGACCCCGTATCTCCTCTCTAAAATGAACGCCTGCTGCGGCGCCGCCTACCGCGCGACGACGCTCTCCACCGCGACGATGCTGACCCGCCTGTTCAATATCATCCTCATGCCGGTCATCGGCATCATCGTGGACGCGACGAGCCTTGCCTACGGGTTCCTCTTCCTCGCGGCGGTGCTGACGGCGGGGACGATCGTCGCGTTACGGTTGCTGGCGATAGGGGGGAAGGAAGCGGTGCGCTAGTGATCCTCACCGCCCGGAACGGCGGCGGCGAACTGTGCGGTATCGACCTCGAAGAGCTTCTGCGCTGTTCCATAGGATCCGGCGACATCCACAAAACGGCCCGCCGGTTTCTCCTTGAGCGCCGCGTAGCCGTCTGCGGTAATGAGAAGCCGCGCCGGATCGGCCACGACGATATGATGCGGCGGCAACTGGTAGGCGACCACATCGTCGGTGTAGCCCTTGAGATGGACGCGGCGACGCCACGCGGGCGGTTTAGCCGTGAGCGCTTCGTAGCAGTCGGCCGATACCAGCACCCCGCCGATCTCCGACCCGCTTTCGAGCCGCGCCGCGAGGTTGACATCGCGTCCGATGGCGGTGTATTCAATATGGCCGGTGCCGCCGAGGTTGCCGACGAAGACCTTGCCGCGCGCCACCCCGACGCGGATACGGAGCGGACGGCCGGTGAACCGGTGCCACTCCTCCTGCATTGCGAGAAGCTGTTGCTGCATCTCGGCCCCGGCGGTGACCGCCTCTTCGGCATGGCGCTCCGACCGTTTCGGCGCCCCGAACAGTATCATCAGGCCGTCGCCGTTTATCTTATCGATATAGCCGTTGTGCTTCTGGGCGATGATGAGCATATTGTCGAGGTAATACCGGAGCGACCGCATGATCGTGTCGGCGTCCAGCGCGTTGGACATGCTGGTGTAGCCGGCGATGTCGGAGAAGAGTATCGTGATGTCGCGCCGCTCGGCCGAGTCCGATTTCAGCGCGTCGCCGCCCGTTTCGCGCAGCCAGCTCAGGATCTCGGGGGAGACATAGTTGTCGAACGCCTGCGAGAGCATCTGGTTGAACAGGAAATTGTGCCACGCCACATACCCGGCGGCGGCGAAGAGTGCGAACATCGCCGGGAGGAAGAGCGGTGAGACCGGTACCCAGATGAATTGCCACTTGAACAGGAGGAACGCGGCGCCGAAGGAAAGGAAGGCCCAGAGCGATCCGAAAAGCAGAAGCAGCCCGCTACTGCCCACCGCCAGCGCGACGGCGAGCCCCGCGGCGGCCGAAAAGAGGAAGATCGTCATCTGCGGGAGTTCCCGTATCGCGATGCCGGCGAGTATCCCTTCGATGCGGTTGGCGTGGGTCACCACCAGCGGATCGAGATCCGACAGCGGCGTCGGGCCGACATCCTTGAGCGTCTGGTCGGTCGCCCCGATGACGACATATTTGTCTTTTACGATCTTCGCAAGTTCGGCGAGCCCCTTTTCGTCCTCCGACTTTTCGAGCACCTCGACCATCGAAAGGCGGGGGAACTGATCGTAGGAACGGAAGAAGGGGACGAGTACCGGTTCCATGCAGGTGGCCGGATCGAGCGGTATGCCGGTCATCGCCGAGGCGAGATCGACCACGCAGCCGTCGTAGAGAGAACGGCACGGGCGAATCTTGCGGTTCACCCCGTCGATGGTCGACGGTATCGTGTGGACATGGGCCATCGGCGGCGCATGCTTCACGATGCCCGGGAGCAGTTCCTTGAGATAACTGGCGCTGTCCCGTTCGCGGCAGTCGAAGAGCGCCTTGGGCGGGGTCGGCGGGAATTTCGCCGGGTCGCCGTCGACCGTTTCGACGACGAAACTGGCGAGCACCGCCTGACTTGCCGCCGCCGACTGGCCGAGGAACTCCTCGTTCTCCTCGAGCGCCGCCCGACCTTCGTCGGTGGTCTGACACGATTCGAAGCCGTCGGTGAAAAAGAGATCGAAGCCGATCTTCTTCGCACCGGCGCCGTGGAGCGTCATGATGAGCGCCGCGTAGAGTTCGCGGCCGATGGGCCAGCCGTAGACCATGAAGCTCTTCTCGTCGAGCGCGACGATGACCGTCCCGGGATCGCGCTCCGGCAGACCGTATTTCTGCGAGAGGTCGAGGAACGAGAGATCCACCTTCTGCGAGAAGGGAAGGTGGGCGACGCCGATGCCGAGCGCGGCGCCGCAGAGAGCGGCGATGAGCCGCAGGAGATATTTCCTTTTCTTCAGGAATTCCAAACTACTTTACCGTGCCCCAGAAGAGCATCCCGGCGGTCGCCTTGGTCTGTCCCGCGTCGGCCCCTTTACGGCCGCCGACATGGGAGGTCTTCACATTGAGCGTCCCCTTCGCCTTCTTCTCCTGTATCTTGGCGCGCGCCTGCTTGAGCACCTCGGCCAGTTTCTTCTTGGCCTCCGATTCCTTCGACGCCTCGTCGCCCATCCCGAGTCCGCCGTTATCCAGCAGCATCGAAACGACATTGGCCGGCAGGACCGCCACGGCGTCGGAGAAATTCTGCTGTTCCATGTTGACCTGCACGATATTGAGGTCGTTGCGCTCGAGGGCGTCGTACATCGTCATGACGGTCATATTGTAGCAGGCCTCGATGGTCTCCTTCGCGCACAGCTCGCCCGACTTGGCGATCGCCTTGTCGCGGTCACCCGCGAGCCACAGGACATTGGCCGCCGCGAGTCCGTTCTTGCCGGTCGCGTCGGGGGCCAGTTTCGGGGCGCGCCCCGCGGTCACCGCGTCGTTCAGTTCCTTCGCCCACGCCGGGGCCTTCTCGGCGGCGCCGGTACGGACCTTCTCAAGCGTCTTGTCGATCGCCGTGATATCGTTCTTGGCCGGGGTGAGCGTCGTTTTGCCGCCGTCGACCGCGAAGACCGGATAGTTCTTCCACGCGTCGCGGACGCGGAAGGCCTGCATATCCTTGCGCGACTTGTTGAGGATGTCGGCCGCCTTGAGCCACGCCTCGGGGAACGACGAACCGATGGCGGTCGCCTCGACCGGGACGAACAGGGCGCCGTCGACCTTCACCAGCAGCGATTCGGGGAGATTGAACAGCACATTGCCCCCCGCGAGTATGCCGCTCTCGACGCCGAGAAAGACATGGCCCGGGGTGGTGATGACGATGGTCGCGAGCCCTACCGATTCATACACGGAGGCGAGCAGCACCGTCAGGTCGTCACAGTCGCCCGCGAGACGGGAAAGGGTCTCGGCCGGGAACTGTACCGTGTCGATATCGGCCTCGAAACTGGTGTTGACCGGATCGGTCACATATTTCAGCGGCTGATGCCACAGCGCCCCGAAGATGAGGGCGGCGTTCATGAGCTGTTTGGTGACGAGGTTCTTCGGTTTGTCGCCCGTGAGCGCCTTGGTGGCCAGATCGCGCACCGTTTTGTTCGCCGGGTCGATGAAGGGGGCGAGCGTCCGGGGATTGGCCCAGCTGATCGCGTTCTTTTTATGCAGGATGAGCGGGGCGAAGGCATCCTTGCGGCCCCACGTTTCGCCGTCCTGATACTGGACCGTTGCCGTTATCTGGCCGTACTCGCCGCTCTCGGGGACCACCGCGAGTTTCACCGGGACCTTTTCGGTCTTGCCCGCGTCGAGCGCCGCCATTTTATGAGTCCCGACCACCTTTTCGCCGATGAGGTAGCGCACCTCGAGATTGGTGAGTTTGCGTCCCGCGATGTTCTTGAGCGTTATGGTGCCGATGCCGTTCTGGCGGTACGAAGGAAGGAGCGCCGGGAATATCTGACCCGCCTCGAACTGCTCGATGGCGAGCCGTTCTATCGCCGCCGCCTTCTGCACGTCGCCGCCGAAGTTGAGGTCCTTGCGGAGCTGGGCGTTGGCGAGCCCCTTGCGGTATTTCGCGTCCAGATCGCGCACCGCTTTGTCCATCGCGGCGAACGGTTCGGCGTCGTTCCCCAGCGCCGTCACAAGCGTGCGTCCCGACGGAGCATGAATGAGTTCGACAGTGGTGACCCACAGGTTGTCATTGCTCGCGATGCTCGCGATGACGGCCACCGGAACGCCCGCCGCCTTCGCTTCTTGGACCAGACCCTTGCGTTCCTTTTTCGAGAAGGAGGTCTCTTTGACCTCGAAGTAATCGCAGTTGCGGAGGTAGGAGTCGAGTATCTGCGCGCCGTTGCCCGACAGCAGGTCGAGGAATGATTTGGGGGCGGTCGGGGCGTTCACCGTTAGAAATACGCGCGCGGCGCGCGAGTAGGCCCGGCCGAAGTCGAACTCGGCGTGGATGAGCCGGCCCGCCTCGTAGTTGACCCGCAGCGACAGCGCCTCATCGGAATCGATGCGCGTCTTGAGCGCCTTGAGGGCGGCGGCGCCGCTCCCCGACACCGTGTATTTGGAGAAGTCCTTCATGAACATCTTGAGGGTCGCCGAACTGATGCCGTCGCCTTTGCCCAGAAGCCCCGCGAGCGCTTCGGCCTTCTGTTTGTCGGGCATACCGGTCACGACGATGTCGAGCCCCCAGTTGCCGTCGCCGGCCCAGTTCTTCTGCCACTGCGCGATGCCGGCGGACACCTCGGGCCCGACATTCTTCTTCATCAGCAGTTGGGTCGCCTGCAGGGCGTTCATGCCGTGGGTCGAAAAATCCTTGGAGTCGGTATAGACCACGTCGCCCGTGTCGACGCGGATGATCTTCGAATTGAGCGCGCAGTAGTAACTCGCGACGCCGGTCCCGAGTACCGAGCCGGTGTTCTTGTCGCAGGCCAGCTGTATCGAAGCGAGCGCGTCGGCCGACAGCACCGTCAGCTCCTGCGGTATCTTTCCCTGCTGGACGGTGTCGGAGAAGGCGGCCTTCTGGGCGGCGAGCGCGGTCGAAAGTTCGACGACCCGCATCCCTTTCTCCTGTAGCGCCTTGACCACCATCGCCTCGAGCGAGGAACTGTTCTGATCGGCGTTCTCCACCACCATTTTCGGCAGCACGACGACCCGGATCTCTTCGGCCGCGAACAATCCCGTCACACACAGGCAGAGTGCGGTGAGCAACAATCCTTTCATCATCTTCATGCGATCCCCCTTTATCTTACAGCACAAAAAACCGCCGCTATTGTATAGGAGAAGAGGGCAAAAGAGCAATTTTTTCGCCATATCTTTCTCCGGGGTCTTTATTTTGGTACGAAAAGTATCGTTGTTGCCTTGCAAATATAGGCCCCCGGGGGCATTTTGAGCCTCCATTTCGGAGCCTCCCGCTCCAAATAAACAACTCAACGGAATCGTTCAAGAATAATTTAAGGGAATTTGTTGACTCCTCCACGATATGGTGTACTATAAACGAGCGCCACACAAGATGTTGTGGTGCCGGCGTGATCCAACGGTATCGATTATAAGCGTGTCCAGGGGGAGACGGAAGATGCAGACCCGGTCGTCGATTCGCTTCATCAAAAAAAGAAACAATGTGCTCGTGGAATTCAATCCGCAGAAGATCGCCGAAGCGATCTTTAAGGCGGTGCAATCGGTCGGCGGCGCCGACCGCACGATGGCCGCAAGGATATCCGACAAAGTGGTCGGGTACCTTGAGATCCTCTACAAGGACGGCGGTTATCCGTCGGTCGAATCGGTGCAGGACCTCGTCGAGAAGATACTGATCGAAGAGGGGCACGCCAAAACGGCCAAGGCCTACATCCTTTACCGGCAGAGCCGCGCCGAACTCCGCAAGTCGAAGGAGGTCTTCAGCGAGGCCAACAAACTACTCGACGAGTACCTGACGCGCGAGGATTGGAAGGTCAACGAGAACTCGAACATGACCTACTCCCTGCAGGGGCTCAACAACTACATCTCGACCGCCTTCACCAAGCACTACTGGCTCAACAAGATATATCCGCAATATGTCCGCGACGCGCACGACAAAGGCGAGGTGCACATCCACGATCTCGGCCTGCTGTCGGTCTATTGCTGCGGCTGGGACCTCAAGAAACTGCTCACCGACGGTTTCCGCGGCGCCCCCGGCAAGATCGAGTCGAAACCGGCCAAGCACCTGCGCACGGCGCTCGGCCAGATCGTCAATTTCTTCTACACCCTGCAGGGCGAATCGGCCGGCGCTCAGGCCTTTTCGAGTTTCGATACCTATCTCGCCCCCTTCATCCGCTACGATGAACTCTCCTACGATCAGGTCAAGCAGGCGATACAGGAATTCCTCTTCAATATGAACATCCCGACCCGCGTCGGTTTCCAGACACCCTTCACCAACATCACGATGGACATCATCCCGACCGGTCAGATCGCCGAAGAGGCGGTTATCATCGGCGGCAAGATGATGGACAAAAAATACGCCGATTTCCAGGCCGAGATGGATATGTTCAACCGCGCCTTCATCGAGGTAATGATCGAGGGCGACGCGAAGGGGCGCATCTTCACCTTCCCGATACCGACCTACAATGTCACGAAGGATTTCCAGTGGGACCGTCCCATAGTCAAGCGGCTCTTCGAGATGACGGCGAAATACGGCATCCCGTACTTCGCGAACTTCGTGAATTCCGACATGTCGCCCGACGACGCCCGTTCGATGTGCTGCCGGCTCCGGCTCGACAACCGCGAACTGCGCAAGCGCGGCGGCGGCCTGTTCGGTTCCAACCCGCTGACCGGCTCGATCGGCGTGGTCACGGTCAACCTGCCGCGGATGGCCTATCTGTCGCGCGACGAGGCCGAATTCCGCGACCGGGTGAAGAGTCTCATGGAGATCGGCAAGGAGTCGCTCGAGATCAAGCGCAAGATACTCGAACAGTACACCCGCGAGGATCTCTATCCCTTCTCCAAATACTACCTCAACGAGATATACGAACATCAGGGCGGCTTCTGGGCGAACCACTTTTCGACGATCGGACTGGTCGGTATGCATGAGGCGGCGCTGAATCTGGTGCACAAAGGGATACAGACCCCCGAGGGCCGCGCCTTCGCCCTCCGGACGCTTGAGTTCATGCGCGACATCCTGCAGGGTTTCCAGGAGGAGACCAAGCATATGTACAATCTCGAGGCGACCCCGGCCGAAGGGACCTCCTACCGGCTCGCGCTCAAGGACAAGAAAGAGTTCGGCGATATCGTATCGTCGGGCCGCGAAGAACCCTATTACACCAACTCGAGCCAGTTGCCGGTCGACTTCTCCGACGACATCTTCGAAGTGCTCGAGCATCAGGACGAACTGCAGACCTCCTACACCGGCGGTACGGTCGTGCATCTTTTCGTCGGCGAAAAGATAGAGAGCGGCGAGGTCTGCAAACGGCTCGTCAAGAAGATCACCGACCGCTATCATCTGCCTTATTTCACCATATCGCCCACTTTCAGCGTCTGCCCGGTGCACGGCTATATCGCCGGCGAACACCATACCTGCACCCACATGATGCCCGAGGAGAGCGCGGGTCGGGCCGCGGAACAGCCCACAGCAACGGTCAACTGATAAGGAGAGCGCCATGAACAAGAAGAAAGAATGCGGCCACGCCACCGAAGTTTACAGCCGCGTGGTGGGTTACTACCGTCCCGTACAGAACTGGAACAAGGGCAAGAAAGAGGAATTCGAGGTGCGCAAGACCTTCAAACTCAACGAAAAGGTCGCCGGCGTCGCCGTCACCTGCGCCTGTGAGACCCGCGACGAGCGCATCTCCGCATCGGCGTGACCTTTTCCGCAATGTCCGCCACAGATATCTCTGCCGCATCCGCTCTTGAAAAAGGCGCGGGTTCTTTTCCCTGCGCCGGTTTTCAGGGTACCACGCTGATAGATTTTCCGGGGTGCGTCGCCTCCATCATCTTCACTCCGGGATGCAACCTGCGCTGTCCCTACTGCCATAACGGCGCGCTGTTCACCGTTGAGGGCGATGAGCTCATGCCGCACGAAGCGCTTCAGGAAGAACTCGCGAAACGACACGGCTTCATCGACGGTATCGTCATCACCGGCGGTGAACCGTCGCTCCACCCGGGGCTGGTCGCGTTCGCCCGCGGCGTCAAGGAGCGCTACAACTTGGAGATAAAACTCGACACCAACGGCCTCGATCCCGCTTTCGTGCGGGCCATGCTGCCCCATGTCGACTATGTGGCGATCGATCTGAAAACGACGCCGGAGCGTTACTACCTTCTCGGCGCGCAGGCGGGAGCCGGGGCGATCCGCGAACGATTGCGCGAGACCGGGCGACTGCTCGCGGCGGCGGCGGCGCGCGTGGAGTACCGCACCACGATGTACCCGCCGGCGGTCGACGGGGTGGATACGCTCGTCGCGATGCTCGAATTCGTTCCGCCGTCCGCCGACTTCTATCTCCAGCGCTTCATCGCCCGTAACGCTTGGTCGGAAGAGGCCCGGAAGAACGCGTCGTTCGAACCGGCGCAGTTGGAGGCGATGGCGCTTGAACTGCGGCGCAGGACCGGCCGCGACCGCATCTACGTGAGAACGTATTCCTAATTATTTTCTTTTGTGCTTCTTTCCGGCGTTCTCTTTCTGCGCCGGCGGCGTGACCGCGAGGAGCGGTTCGGGACCTTTCCGCAGCGCGAGATAGACGAACCATATACCGATGGCGACAAAGGGTATCGAGAGCCACTGTCCCATGGTCAGGAGTGTGCCGATGCGGTACTCCTCCTGAAATTCCTTGATGAATTCGACAAAGAAGCGAAAAGAAAAATAACCGGTCAGAAAGACGCCCGAGAAGATGCCGGGATAGTTCTTTCCCTTGATTAGTTTCAGGGTGAGGAGCAGCGCGAGGAACACCGTCAGGCCGCCGATCGCCTCGATGAGTTGCGTGGGATAGCGGACCGGCCAGTAGGGGAGCAGGCAGTCGAACGAGGCGAGGTCGCACTGCGCGCCCGCCGTGAAGGCCGCTTTGCGGGCCAGCAGTAGGTCGTCGGGGTTGCGCAGGAACTTTACCCCCCACCACGAATCGGTGAGGCGTCCGACGATCTCGCTGTTCATGAAGTTGCCGAGCCGGACGAAGGTGGCGCCGAGCGCCGCGGCGTAGACGATGCCGTCGCCGAGTTTCAGGAACGGCATCTTGTGTTTCCGCGTGAACCAGATCGCGGTGATGAAGAGGCCCAGCGTCGCCCCGTGGCTCGCGATGCCCCCTTTCCAGACCTTGATGATCTCGCCGGGATGGGAGAGATAGTAGTCGGGTTCGTAGAAGAAGCAGTGGACCAGCCGCGCGCCGATGATGAGCCCGACGACGGCCCAGAGGAGGTAGCTTTCGGCGATCGCCTCGCCGTACCCGTAGCGCAGGAGTTGTCTGGCGAAGAACCAGTAGCCGATGAGGAGCGTCAGGCCGAAGAGTATCCCGTAATAACGGAGTTGCAGGGGACCGAGCACCAGCAGTGTCGGGTCCGCGTTCCAGATAAAGGCTGTTTCCATGAGAGGATCCTCTGCGGTGGTGAATGAAATTTACCGGAGCGGCTCGACGCTGAAGAAGAAGGTCGCCGCCACCGAGGCCTTGAAGGTGCCGGCCGGGCGCGTCGGGCCGGGCTTTATCTTATACCACGACTTGATGCCCAGTTGGAAATCGAGGTTCTTGATGGCGTCCTGCAGGATGTTGTTGCCGTCGTAGGTGTAATTGAGTTTCAGGACATCGCCTTCGGCCGAATCGGCCGCCGCATCGCCCGGCGCGACCGTGCCGAAGGTCCCTATCCAGAAAGGATCGACGCCGGTCACCGGATCGCGGTTCTTTTCGCTGTCGTAGAAATCGGTCGGCACGCGCTCTTCGCTGAAATCGGTGCCGGTGCAGGCAAGCGTCTCGGCGGAGCCGGTGCAGTCCTTGACCGGTTGAACGAACAGAGAGGCGCTCATGGATAACTGCGTCTCGGCGCTTTGTGCCGGGTCTCCGCCGAAGGTCAGTCCGGCCGGTTTTTCGGTGATGGTCAGCCGCAGGTCGTCGAGCGTCGCCGAGCGGATCTTCTTGAGGTAGGACTTGTAATCCTTGAGTTCCTTATTCTCCGAGAGCGCTATCGGTTTGGGGACGGTGCGGTGGGTGACGAACATATAGGGCTGTTCCCCCTTCTTGCCGGGACAGTAGGTATCGAGGTTCTTGATCTCCATGTGGACATCGGCGAACTCGAACTCGGTCTCGACCCCCTGATCCTTGTAGGTGACGAAGTCGCATACGCTGAAGGTGATGTTCTGCGTTTCGGTGAGCGGCTGGGGGAGCGAGGGATGGGTCGCCGTGACCGATATCGTCACCGTCGAGTCGGTGCCGCCGAGGAAGGCGAGCAGGTTGTCGAGCGAGAGGGTGGTGTTGACCGTGACGCTCGATCCGGCGGGGAAGCCGGAGGTGTCGACCTTGAGGCCGACCAGCGTCTTGGTCTGCGCCGTGATGGCGTCGTTGAGCATCGTCATCGCGTCGTCAAGACTGATCTCGTATTCTTCGACCTTCTCCTTGTCGAAGGGATAGCTGACCGAGATGTCGAGGTTGATGACATCGCAGCCGAGAAGCAGGAACGCTCCGGCAAGCATCGCGAACAGACTTCTACTCATGAACGCCTCCTCATTCGGGATTCAGGACCCGTTCATGGTAGCAGAAACAAAGATAAAAGCAAGTACGCCGCGGCCGTCGTGAGGCGCGCGTTCCTGCAGCGAGCTTCCTGCTTCCCGCCGCTTGTCAAGAGGGCCTTGACGGGCTTTATCAAAAACTTCTTGCTTTTTTGTCCGGCATGGCTAGTATCCAGACGCGTTTCTTGTTTGTAGAGGAAGGAGAATACGATGGCGAAGAAAGGCATCCACCCCAAGTTGAAACTGATCACCATTTCCTGCACCTGCGGGAATAAGTTCCAGACGATGTCCACCAAGGACACCGACTACTCGATCGAAATATGCTCGGCGTGCCACCCGTTCTACAGCGGCAAGCAGAAGATCGTCGACACCGCCGGTCGCATCGAGAAGTTCAAGCAGAAATACAAACAGGCCTCCTACAGCGGCAAGAAGTAGCGGCCTTTCCCGTACAACCCTTTCCCGACAGTTCATCTATCGGAGCGTATATGAGCGAAAAGCGTATTCTCAACGCCGGAGGTCAGGCGGTCATTGAAGGGGTGATGATGCGTACCCCCGACTATTTCGTCATCGCGGTCCGCAAGCCCGACGGTTCGATCAAGGTCAAAAGCCGCCGCTGGGAGAACCTGTTCCCCGGCATCGTCAAGAAGCCGTTCCTGCGCGGTATGTTCGTCCTCTACGAGGCGATGTACAACGGCATGCAGGCGATCACCTGGTCGGCCAACGAATCGGTCGAAGAGGGGAAGGAGCAGGAGAAACTGACCAAGACCGGGACCATCCTCACCATCATGGCCGCCTTCGCCCTCGCGATGCTGCTGTTCGTGGCGATACCGCACGGCGCCGCCTATTTCCTTGAAAAAGGGATCCGCGGCGAGACCTCGATAAATTCGATGTTCTTCCATTTTCTCGACGGCGTGGTGAAGGTGATCATCTTCACCCTGTACCTCTGGGGCATCTCGAAGATGGCCGAGGTGAAACGGCTTTTCTCCTACCACGGCGCCGAGCATAAGTCGATAGCGACCTGGGAGGCGGGGGAGGAGCTCATCCCCGACAACGCACGCAAACAGCCGAAGGCCCACCCGCGTTGTGGCACCAGTTTCATGATAACGGTCATCCTCATATCGATACTGGTGTTCACCGTCGTCTTTGCCTTCGTGCCGCCGCTCACCGGCAGCAGACTGCTCGACAACCTCGTCTACATCGTGGTCAAGATGGCGCTCATATTCCCCATCGGCGGCATCAGCTACGAACTGCAAAAACTGGTGTCGCGTTTCCCGCGCAATAAAATACTCGCCGTGATGATCGCCCCCGGTCTGTGGTATCAGCGCATCACGACGACCGAGCCCGAGCCCGATGTGCTGGAGATCGGTCTGGTATCGCTTGCCCGGGCGCTCGATCTGCAGGAGAAAAAGGCGGTACTGCCGCCCGAAGGCGTCGAGGAGCACTACCGCGACTTCGCCGACTTCCGTGAAAAGATGAGCGGCGCGCTCACCCCGCAACCGCCGACGGAGGGGGCGCCGTGCTCGATATAAGGGACAAACTCGAAGCACTCTATAACAAATATCAGGACCTTGAGCGGCAGTTGTCGGACCCCACGGTGGTGAATGACCTCAAACGCTTCAAGAAACTGTCGCAGGAATACGCCCACCTCAAAGAGATAGCGGTCAAATTCCTCGATTGGAAGCGGGTCACCGACGATGTCGCGGGGCATAAGGAACTGCTCAAGATCGAGAAGGATCCCGAGATGCTTGCCCTCATCAAGGAGGAGTTGCCGGTCTTCGAGACCCGCTATGGCGTGTTGGAAGAGGAACTCCGCGTCCTGCTGCTGCCGCGCGATCCGATGGACGACAAGAACGCCATCCTCGAGATACGGGCCGGCACCGGCGGCGACGAGGCGGCGCTCTTCGCGGGCGAGGTTTTCCGGATGTACAGCCGCTACGCCGAATCCAAGGGGTGGAAGGTCGAGGTGCTCTCCTCGAGCGGACAGGAGGGGGGCGGCCTGAAGGAGGTCGTCGCCGAGGTGAAGGGGACGGGGGTTTACGGCCGCCTCAAGTACGAAGGGGGCGTCCACCGCGTCCAGCGGGTGCCGGTCACCGAGGCGCAGGGGCGCGTCCATACATCGGCCATCACCGTGGCGGTCCTTCCCGAAGCAGACGAGATAGACGACGAGATACCTATCGAGGATAAGGACCTCAAGATAGACACCTACCGCGCCAGCGGGGCGGGCGGTCAGCATATCAACAAGACCGATTCGGCCATCCGCATCACCCACCTGCCGACCGGCATCGTGGTGACGATGCAGGAAGAGCGTTCGCAGATACAGAACCGTATCCGGGCGATGGCCCATCTCCGGTCGAAACTCCTGCAGGCCGAGATAGAAAAGCGCGACCGCGAAACGGCGGCTCAGCGCAAATCGCTCGTCGGCTCGGGCGACCGCAGTGAGAAGATCCGGACCTACAACTTTCCGCAGAACCGCTGTACCGATCATCGCATCGGCCTCACCCTCTACCGGCTCGGCGACATCATGGAGGGAAGCCTCGATGCGTTGATCGATCCGCTCATCACCTTCCAGAACGCCGAACTTCTGAAAAGCAGCCTGAGCTGATACCCATGACGGTGGCAGAGGTCATCCGTGACGCCGCCGAGCGGCTTAAGAACGCGAGCGACAGCCCGCGCCTCGATGCGGAACTTCTCCTCGCCCATGTGCGCGGCGTCGAGCGGGGCGATCTGCTGACCGCTTACGGTGCGGAGGTGTCCGACGAGGAACAGTCGCGGCTCAATGCGCTCGTCGCACGGCGGCTTGACCGCGAACCGGTCGCCTACATCGTCGGTCGCAAGTATTTCTTCGAGGATGAATTCTTCGTCGACCGGCGCGTCCTCATCCCGCGCCCCGATACCGAACATCTCGTCGAGGAGGCGCTGCGTCTGCTGCGCTACCGTTCCGACACCGCTATTCTCGACCTCTGCTGCGGGAGCGGCTGTATCGGACTTTCGATCCTCCATTTCGCCGGTGCGCGGCTCACGCTCGCCGATCTTTCGGGAGAGGCACTCGCCGTGGCGCGCATCAACGCAGAGCGGATCGTACCGGGGCGGCAGAAGGAGATAACGTTCGTCGCAAGCGATCTCTTCGCGAACATCGAGGGGACCTTTGACCTTATCGCGGTCAATCCGCCGTACCTCACCGTCGCGGAGACCGACGCTCTCGCCGGGACACCGGGGGCCCACGAGCCGCGCATGGCGTTCGACGGCGGTCCCGATGGCTTCGACCTGTCGCGCCGCATCCTTGTAGACGCCCATCGCTACCTCAAGCCGGGCGGTCACCTGCTGATGGAACTCGGGTTCCTCGGCGCGCCGATGGCGCGGACCGCGCGTACCGAACTCCAATTGGTCGATGTGCTGAAGGACTATGCGGGGATAGAGCGGGTCGCGGTGTTCATTTCCCCGCCATCATAGCGGCGACATCGGCCTCGACCGTGCCGATGGGTTTGATGTCGAAGTTCTCGACCAGCACCTTGGCGACCGCGGGCGAAAGGAAGCCGGGAAGCGTCGGCCCGAGACGAATGCCCTTTACGCCGAGGTGGAGGAGCGCGAGGAGGACCAGCACCGCCTTCTGTTCATACCACGCGATGTCGAAACTGATGGGGAGTTTGTTGATGTCGTCGAGTCCGAAGACCTCCTTGAGTTTGAGCGCGATGACGGCGAGCGAATAGGAGTCGTTGCACTGACCGG
>ERZ1645192.1838-NODE-1838-length-17670-cov-6.043883_pt1 | contig 17670 bp, 14 predicted proteins | sample MGYA00575354_ERZ1645192 | MGnify/ENA primary metagenome ERZ1645192 (study PRJEB40844, sample SAMN11349763) | freshwater sediment metagenome | isolation source: river sediment | host: Sediment | place: India: Faizupur Khadar , New Delhi | collected 2017-02-21 ... | reverse complement strand
TGCCGGGCGAAAGGGAAGCATCGAGCCGACAGCCCGCAGGGCAACGCTGTTGGCCCGCGCGGACGCGCACTCCTGGGCCTGACATCGCCAGCGGGTTGTTCAAAATCGGCGAGGGGGGATTGACAATCAATGAATTGTGGTGTCTATTACCTCCGTCATAGATGAGACCTGTGATGCATAACATTAAGCGCTGTCAACAAACCGTTGGACACCCGTCCACGCGGCGTTGCGCGCTTTGTGGCATCGTGGGGGGACTCTTCTGATTCCTGGAAAGATTTCGAAAACCCGCGATTGCCAAGGCAGTCGCGGGTTTTTTGTTTAACCGAAAATCAGTTCTATGAACACCGAAACAAGTATGAGAGATAATAAAAAGAAACTTAAGGCGAAGTTTGGACCGGAAACACGGTTCGAGTTCGGCCCAATACCCAGAACAGCCTCCGCCCGGGCGGAGGAGAGCAGCCGTTTCGAGGCGCTCAAAAGGCAACTTCTCAACGAACGGTTGAGTGATATATGGGAAACCGAGGTGAACAACTCGGTGCGCAGAGCGGCAAATGACGCCGCATCTCTCGCATGGACAACACCTTACCCGCTGCTCACGTTCCCGGAATTGTTCGAGGAGATGCTCAGGACCTGCCTGGCTCATGTAGAGCGGCAAACGGAAATCTTCAGACGCAGCCGCGTGCTGCTGGCCGCATGAGCACGGTAGTCGCTGGGCTGAAACGGGCAGGGCGGGGGTGCCTGAGGAGCACATTCACCTGTTGCGGGCGAGTCACTTTGACGCGCGGCCATTAGCCGCACCTCAAACTGGCTCTCCCGCAGTTTTCAGGATCTAATTGTACATTTGACTTTTCAAAGTCAAGGGTTGTGTTACAGTTACACCGGGTGCCCCACAGGCGCCCGAACCAAACACATGAGAATGCAGATACAGGATGAGTTCACAAACCTGCCAATCTCGAGGCAGCGTAAATATCAGCTTCGCATGCAGCGCGATGGACGCTGCACCGAATGCGGCGACCCCGTTGTCGAGGGTTCGCGTTGTCTCAAACACCTGATCAAGGCGCGCGAACGCCAGCGCAAGAAACGCGGACTTCGCAGACGCTACTACAACACACTGAGCTACAAACTCGAATCCGCCTCGGGCTCCTAGCCGTTCAACAAATGAGGATGCGTAGCGTTTTTTGCCTGCTGTTGTTCCTGGTGGGCGGTGTGGTTTCCACGTTTTCGGAGGATCTGCCCCCCGCAACCCTTGACGAGTTGCGGTCGCGCATTCAGGCGCACGTTTCCAACCCGAAGTTCAAGGCCGGAACGCTTGGCGTCAAAATTGTCTCCGCAAAGACCGGCACGGTTGTTTTTGAGCAGGACGCCGACGAACTTCTCAGCCCGGCCTCCAACGCGAAGCTGTACACTGTAGCGCTCGCGCTCGATCGGTTGGGACAGGACTACCGAATTCGGACGAGCCTTTACTCGACGTCCGCCCCGCGCGACGGAGTGCTGGATGGGGACCTGGTCGTTTTCGGCCGCGGGGATCCGTGTATCACAGCAAAGCTGAACGGCGGAAATCTTCTAAACGGATTCCAACCGCTGGTCGCGGCGCTGACCAATGCCGGTGTGCGCGAGATAAAAGGAAACCTTGTCGCCGACGAGAGCTTTTTTGCCGGCGCGGAGTTTGGCTCCGGATGGAGCTGGGACGATCTCCAGAATTACTACGGCGCCGAGGTATCCGCTTTAACGATCGGCGACAATACCACTATGGTCACTGTGCGTGGCGGCAATGCGCCGGGCGAACCGTGCTCCATTCGGCTCCGTCCCGAAACTTCGCTTTTGTCCGTAAGCAACCGGGTGAGGACCGTCGCGGCCCAGGGGAAGCAGAATGTTCGCTTCTTCAGGACCATAGACGGCGCCGTCCTCTACGTCTCGGGGGAACTCCCGGTCGGGGCCACCGCGAACGAGGAAGTGCCGGTTCGCAGGCCTGCCGCCCTGTTCGCGGAGTTGTTCCGGCGCGCGCTGGAGAACAACGGCATTCACGTTCAGGGCACAAATCAAGTGATAGGTTGGCTGAATTCAAACTGCTATCGCGACAGGATTTCTGAACTGACCGAACTTGGCGGGATGGATTCCCCGCCTCTCAAGGACATCGCGCGCGAGGTGCAGAAGCCATCGCAGAACCTCTACACGGACCTGCTGCTCGCGCATGTGGGCGAGAAAATCCGCGGAGGGCAGCGAGCGGAGGAAGTTTCCTCGGAGGATCTTGGAATTCGGGAGCTCGGAAAGTTCTTGAGGGAGGCCGGGGTAAGGCAGAGCGACGTGCAGTTTGAGGAGGGCTCAGGCCTGTCTCGGAACAATCTCACAACGCCGAATGCGACCATAGCCCTCTTGCAGTACATGTCCAAACATCCTGCGGCCGAAGCTTACTGGTCGGCCCTGCCGGTGGCCGGCGTGGATGGGACATTGCGAAGCAGAATGAAGGGAACGCCGGCCGAAGGGAATGTGCGGGCCAAGACGGGCACGCTCCGCTGGGCGTATTCTTTATCCGGCGATGTGAAGACGGCGGCGGGCGAGAGACTTTTGTTCTGCATCATGCTCAACCGCTACTACAACACCGATCCACAACGCTCCACGCGATCGGAAATAGATGTTGTCCCGGTTCTGCTCGCCGGATACAAGGGCGCGGTTGACTAATCCCGCATTCAATCGCGCGGCAAAACCGGGACAGCAGGAACAGAACGCGCAGCGTTACTCTACACCTTTTTCGGACTCATCTGCGGCCGGGGAGTCGTAAGGGCATCCGCCCCGCGCCAATTTGGGTTGCGGTTTGCTCCGGGTCCCTTTAACTACCGTCATGACAAAAGTTCTTTCACTGGCTGCCGGGACCTTTGTGCTGCTCGGTCTGGCTCTGGACACTTTTGCGGGATCCAAAGGCGCTACCGCCCGTCCGAACGTTCTCGTGATTCTTACTGACGACCAGCGCTGGGATGCGATGAGCTGCGCAGGGCATCCGCTGCTCAAAACACCGAATCTCGACCGGTTGGCGCGCGAGGGCGCCCGCTTCGAGAATGCCTTTGTGACCACGTCCCTCTGTTCGCCGAGCCGGGCTTCAATGCTCAGCGGCCTGTATGCCCACCGGCATGGGGTGCTGAACAACTTCACGGAATATCCCGACGCGTTGCCGAGCTATCCCAAAGCACTTCGGCAGGCCGGCTACACCACGGCATACTTTGGCAAGTGGCACATGGGCGAAACCAACGCCGCCCCGCGCTCGGGTTTCGATTTTTGGATGAGCCACGCAGGGCAGGGGCGCTACTTTGACAATGAGTGGAACATGAACGGGAAAACCCGCTTCATCAAAGGCTACTACACGACTGTGGTCACAGAGCATGCGGTCGAATGGCTGAAGCAAAAACATGAAAAGCCGTTTTTGTTGGTGCTCGGCCAGAAGGCGCCTCATGGCGGACCGATCGAGCCGGAACCGAAGTTCGAACATTCTTTCGATCACCTGCAAATCCCCCGGCCGCCAAATTACCACGCCTGGAAGGACGGCAAACCCGAGTGGCTGGCCCAGAGTTTTCCGACGTGGCATGGAGCGGGAGGGCCGCTCTACAACTACAAGGACTATGACAAGTTCGTCCGCGCATACCTGGGCACGCTTCTCTCCGTGGATGAAAGTGTGGGTTTCCTTTATGAAACCCTCCGGGATTGCGGGCTTCTGGATGAAACATTGATCATCTTTACATCCGACAACGGCTTTGCGCTTGGGGAACACGGGCGTGTGGATAAGCGAACGATGTACGAGGAAAGCATACGCGTGCCGTTGCTGGCCCGCTACCCGCGCCTCATTCGCCCCGGCACCCGGGTCAGGCAGATGGTTCTGAATGTGGATCTTGCCCCGAGCATTATGGACATCTGCGGCGCGAAACCGCTGGAAGACATTGACGGGCGTTCGTGGCGGCCACTCCTTCGCGGCATGAGAAGCGCGTGGCGCGAGTCATTCGTTTATTTCTATAACTACGAAAGCGAGTTTCCTTATACGCCCAATGTTCGCGGCGTGCGGACGGCGGACTGGAAATACATCCGGTACCCGCACGGAGACAACGGCCCGGATCGGCACAAGGCTGAGCTTTATCACGTGTTCAACGACCCGCTTGAAATTCACAATCTGGTGGATGATCCTCGTGCCGCCAACAAGCTGGCCGAGTTGAAAAAAGAATACGACCGGTTGCTAAAGCGCCACAAAGCAATGCCGGACAAAATGCCGCTGGATGGAGGCATTATCAACGCGCTTCCGAGATTCTAAAAAAAGGGCGCCCGAATGAGCGCCCTTCGATGAATCAGGAAGAAGGTCAGGTCAGCTCGACAGTGCCCCCTCAGGCTTGCGCTGTGTGAAATGCACCCGATCATTCTCCACAGATACGAAAATCGGTTCGCCGTCGTGGAAAGCTCCTTTAAGGATTTCTTCCGCGAGCGGATCTTCGAGAAAGCGCTCCACGGAACGGCGCATCGGGCGGGCTCCGTATTGCGGGTCGTAACCCTTCGCGACCAGAAAGTCCTTGGCCTTTTCGTCCAGTTCGAGGCTGATGTTCTTGGCCTTGAGGCGCTGCGCCACTTTGCTGATCTCGAGGTCAAGAATCTCGATCAGATCAGGCTTCGTCAACGAGCGGAAGACAACAATGTCATCCAGGCGGTTCAAAAACTCGGGCCGGAATGTCTTCTTTGCCTCTTCGAGAATGCGATCCCGCATCTTTTCGTAGCTGTCCTGGTCCTTGATTGGCGTGAAGCCCATCGCGGACTGGCGCTTTATGGTGTCAGACCCCACGTTGGAGGTCATGAGGATAATGGTGTTCCGGAAATTCACCACCCGGCCAACGTTATCAGTCAGTTTGCCCTCCTCGAGGATTTGCAGGAGCATGTTCCAAACATCCGGATGCGCCTTTTCAATTTCGTCAAAGAGCACCACAGAGTAAGGCTTGCGCCGCACAGCTTCGGTTAATTGGCCGCCTTCTTCATAGCCGACATATCCCGGCGGGGAGCCCACAAGCCGGGAGACGTTGAACTTTTCCATGTACTCGCTCATATCGAGCTGAATCAGGGCCTTGGAATCGCCGAACAACTGTTCGGCAAGTGTTTTTGCCAGCAACGTCTTGCCCACGCCGGTGGGACCCAGGAGGGCGAAGGTGCCAATGGGCCGGCGCGGATCCTTGAGGTCCGCCCTCGAACGCCGCAGCGCTTTGCACAAAGCCGAGACGGCCTCCCGCTGACCAATAACCACTTTGCCCATCTCGGATTCAACTTTCAGGAGCCGCTCCATCTCGCCCTGTTCCATGCGCTGTAGCGGAATACCCGTCCATTTGGCCACCACCTGGAGAATGTCCTCTTCGTCCACCTTCACCCGCTTCTCCTCGCGTGATGTCCTCCACTCCTTCAGCACCCCGTCCAGCTTCTCTTTGGCCTGCTTTTCCTTGTCCCGCATGGCGGCGGCGCCTTCAAAATCCTGGTTCTTGATCGCCTTCTCCTTCTTTCCCTTGATATCTTCGATCTCAAGTTCCAGTTCTTTGACTTGCGGGGGACGCGTCATGGTGCTGATGCGCGCACGGGACCCGGCCTCGTCCATAAGGTCAATGGCCTTGTCCGGCAGATAACGGTCGGTAATGTAACGATCCGACAGTTTCACGGAGGCTTCGATGGCTTTCTCGGTAAACTCGGCTTTGTGGTGGTCCTCGTACTTCGGTTTGAGTCCATTGAGGATCAGAATAGCCTCCTCAACCGATGGGGCTTCGACTTTTACGGACTGGAAACGGCGTTCGAGGGCGGCGTCCTTCTCGATATACTTGCGATACTCGTTTAGGGTTGTGGCGCCGATGCACTGCAGCTCGCCGCGGCTCAAGGCCGGCTTGATGATGTTTGAAGCATCCATCGTGCCCTCGGCCGAGCCCGCTCCCACAATCGTGTGCAACTCGTCAATGAAAAGAATGATGTTCTTGGAGCGCCTGATTTCGTCCATGACCGCTTTGATGCGCTCCTCGAACTGGCCGCGGTATTTTGTCCCGGCCACCATGAGCGCGAGGTCCAGGGTGATCAGGCGCCGTTCTCGCAACAGTTCAGGGACGTTTCCCGCAGCGATTTCCTGCGCGAGACCCTCAACAATCGCCGTTTTGCCTACGCCGGCTTCACCCAACAGCACTGGGTTGTTTTTTGTGCGTCTGCACAGAATTTGAATAACGCGCTCAATTTCGTCCTTTCTGCCAATCACCGGGTCCATTTCGCCCTTGCGCGCGATCTCCGTCAGATCGCGCCCAAAGGCTTTCAGGGCGGGAGTCTTTATTTCGCCCTTTTTCTCCGGGGCCGGCTTCTCGGGCGCCTCTCCCGGTCCCGCCTCATCCTGTGCAGCAAGGTTCGGGTCAAGCTCTTTCAGAATCTCCTGCCGGGTCTGCTCAATATCGACATCGAGGTTCTTCAAAACATGCGCCGCCACGCCATCACCCTCTCTCAGGAGTCCAAGAAGAATGTGCTCGGTCCCAACATAGGTATGATTGAGCGCTTTTGCCTCCTTTTGTGCGAGGTTCAGCACCTTCTTGACGCGCGGCGTGTAGGGAATGTTCCCGATCATCTTTTGGTCCGGACCGGTGCCGACCTGCTTTTCGACCTCCATTCGGACGGTTTCCAGGTCCAGCCCGAGCCGTTGCAGCACATTAACCGCCACACCCTGGCCAAGTTTGATCAACCCGAGCAGCAGATGCTCCGTGCCGACGAAGTTATGGTTGAATCTGTCAGCCTCTTTCCGAGCCAGGCCAAGCACCTGCTGCGCCCGCGGAGTAAAATTGTTCATAGCTTCGTCGCTCATACATCAAATTGCAGTCACTTGTCTTGTTTGTCCAATCCGGCAGATCCGGGAGCCGACGGCTTTGCAACAGGCCTGCTCACCGCCTTCAACGCGTCGCGGACCATGTCCGCACGAAGCACATCGCGCTCCTCAGCGGAGAGCTTCTCCGAATGCTGCTTCTGCAAATGCGCCGGCTGCGTCGTCATGAACATCTGCTCCACAAGCGCCCGGTCCACCCCCGGGAAAAGCTCCAGGTCAACCCCCAACCGCATCAGGGACAGCAAATTCATGGTCTCCTTGGACGAAATGCTGTGAGCGTTTGCGAGTATGCCATAAGCCCGGCCAATGTGATTATAGACGATCTTCGGCTTTTTCTCAATCAGCGATGCTCTCGCATTCTCCTCGTGCTCAATGATTTGCGAAAGAACCTTCTCAAGCCGCTCGACAATTGAAACCTCGCTTTCCCCAAGCGTCATTTGATTCGAGACCTGAAAAACGTTTCCCAGCGCCTCCGTCCCTTCCCCGTACAAACCCCGCACCGCAAGCCCCAGCTTATTAACGGATGAAATGATCGGGTTGATTTGCTCTGCCAGAACCAACCCGGGCAGGTGAAGCATCGCGCTGACACGTATGCCGGTCCCGAGATTTGTCGGGCAGGCGGTGAGATACCCGAGATCGGCGGCGAAGGCGTATTCAAGGCGCTTTTCGAGCTGGGAATCAGCCTGGTCAATTGCCGTCCAAGCCTGTTTAAGCTGTAGCCCGGGCCGCAACGCCTGCATTCGCAAATGATCCTCCTCGTTGATCATGAAGCAAAGCGTTTCGTCCCGGTTCAGCACGAGGCCGCTTCCGGCGGTTTTTGCAGCGTGCTCACGACTGATCAGGTGGCGCTCCACCAGGATTTGTTTATCGAGCGTGGACAGGCTGTCCATGTTCTCCGAGAAGGAATCCTTCATCTCGGGGAGGGAGATGACTGCGGGCCGGATCATCTCCAGCACCTTGATGCGCTCAGGCTTTTTGGCCCAGCCAGGAAAAGCTGCGCCGCGAATGTTGCGCGCCAACCGCACGCGGCTGGACATTACAATCCGGTCGAACGGCCCTTTGCGCTGCGCGCTCTCGGCAGGGGAAATCAAAAACGCATGTATATCCATTTGAGTCGAGTTAGGGAGCGGGACTGCTTAGGCGGGCTGTGGTCATTTTGATTTCGTCGCGCAACACGGCAGCCTGTTCAAAATCTTCCACTTCAATTGCCTTAGCCAGGCGTTTTTGAAGCGTCTTCAGCCGGTCCGAAAGATCGCGGGTCTGTCTCAAAGCTTCCGGCGCCTTACCGACGTGGCGCGTACCCTTGTGCATGGTTTTCAAAAGGCCTTCCAGCGCCTCGGCAAATGTCTTGTAACACTCCGGGCATCCGAGCCGTCCGGATTTCTTGAAGTCGCCCTGGGTGAAACCGCATTTGGGGCACCGCACTTCTCCGCCGCCCGCTGCCTGCTCGATTTCCTGGGAAGCTCCAAGGCCCAGGAGCAGGTCGGCCAGAGAAAAACCGGTTGGATCGTTCACCCCCTTGGTCTTGGCGCATTCCTCGCACAAGTCCACCTTCTGCATTTTGTCACCTGTGATCTGGGTGAGATGAACGGTCGCTTCCTTCTGTTTGCAGATGCAACAGAGCATATATCAATCGTATATCGGCTCGCCCGAGCTTTTCGTCAAGGCATGGTAAAGCTTGACCAGTTTCTGTGTGATCGGTCCCGGCTTCCCGTTGCCGATTACACGACCGTCAATCCGTGACACAGGCACCAATTCGGCTGCGGTGCCGGTCACAAAGCATTCGTCCGCATTGAACAGATCGTATCGCGTCAGGTTCGGTTCAGATACATCAATCCCTTCCTGTTGCGCAATCTCCATGACCACTCGCCGGGTCACGCCGTAAAGTGCGCCCGCAGAAAGCGGGGGAGTATGCATCTTACCTTCTTTGATGATGAAGATGTTGTCCCCGGTGCATTCGGCCACAAACCCCTCGGCGTTGAGCATGATTGCCTCCTCGCAGCCGGAATTATTGGCTTCGATTTTTGCCAGGATGTTGTTCAGGTAGTTCAACGACTTTATTGCCGGATTCACTGAATTGTGGAGGTTCCGCGTTGTCGGCACAGTAATAATCTCCAATCCCTTCCGGTAGTAATCCTCGGGATAAAGCTGGATTTTATCCGCGATGATGATTACGGAGGGATTCTTGCAGCGATTGGGGTTGAGGCCGAGTGTGCCCACCCCGCGGGTGACCACCAGGCGGATGTAACCCTCCCGGAGCTTGTTCTTTCGGCAAGTATCAAGAACCGCCCGTGTCAGGTCCGCATGGGACATGGGCATTTGCAGCAGTATGGCCTTGGCTGAGTAGAAAAGCCTTTCCAGGTGTTCTTTGAGTTTGAAGACCCTGCCGTTGTAAATGCGGATGCCCTCAAAAATGCCATCGCCATACAACAGGCCGTGATCGAACACGGAAACCTTTGCGGTCCGCTCGTCGTAGTATTTTCCATCTATATAGATCTTCATATCAACAGATTTACAAAGTGTATTTGAATTTTGCGCCTCGCGCAAGATAAGCACGGCAACAGAAAAGCAGGCGACAAGCAAACGCAGGTTCGTGCAACGTGAATTTTGTGTGGTTTTAGGCGCAGTTTTTCGCAGCCTCGACCCAAGGGGCTTGCGGTTTTGACTATGAGTCCGTTTTGAGCCAAGTTCACCCCACTTATGGCAGAGAAACCTTTAATCGATGCGGACGAAAACAAGCTCATTTCCATCTCGGGGGAGACAGAGTTTGTTCCAAACGGCATTGCCAGCCGCACTTTGTTGCGCACCCCGAACATGCGTGTGGTCTTGTTTGGCTTTGCTGAGGGCCAGGAACTTTCCGAGCACGCGTCTACGCAGCACGCCGTCGTGCAGGTCCTGTCCGGCGAGTGTGACTTTACCGTCTCGGGCGCCGTTCACCGCATGAAGCCGGGAGATCTTCTTTACATGAAGCCCAACGCCCCGCACGCGTTGAGGGCTGTCTCGAAGTTTTCCATGCTGCTTACGCTGTCCAAGCCCGACTTTGCGATCAAGTGACTGGGAGGCGGCCCGCCTCGTTTATTGCATTTCGAAGGAAATAGTTAAACGACGTCGAGCCCAGGAGTTCTTCCAGCGAAATATGCATGCGGTACCGCCAGTAATGTTGCGGCACTGCCGGAACATTAATGCGTTCCATCTGAGGGTCCGGGTGCCTGAGTTCGGAATCACATCCGAGCAGATCCTGGATCATAAAAATGCTCCACATTGCTGGCGAGCGGAGATGCTGCTCCACAATTGCGCTGTTTAATTTTGCATCGCATTTAGGCGGGGCCGGCGCCTCCATTCCCAGCTCGCTATTATAAAACTGTTGTGTTCGCGCGGGGTCTTCCTCCCACCAGCCCCGGATCGTGCTCATGTCGTGGGTTGAAGGCGTCACCACGCTCAGGTAAGGCGCGTCTTTGGGGTTGAAGAACACCTTTCCCGACTCCTTGGGCATCCGTTGAATCTCAAGCGACAGCAGTCCAAGATCGCGCATCACCTGTGGCACACACGCTGGCACCATTCCAAGATCCTCGCCGCACACCAGCATGTTGGTCACGCGCTTTAACGACGGCAGTTTCTTAAGGGCCTCCCTGGTCCAGAAAGGGTCCTGGCGGCGGTAAAAATAATCGACATAAAGCTCCATCAGCGGTCTCTGCACCTCAGGTGGAAGTGCTCGGAACGACGACGTCTCTTCCATTCCAAAGCGGAAATGAAACTCGTCCCCCGTATCATCGAAATCCAGGAGGATTACGTTCGCAATCAACTCGAAAAGTCCGTCCCGCAGCTGTGCCGTCGCCGGGTCAGGGCCGCACAACACCCGCGCCACCTGGTGCTGTGTGGCAAACTCGGGCTTTAGCCTGTAACAGCCGAATTGGTCGCTTTCCAGGCACCTCTCTTTGGCCTCCTGTGCCGCTTCACCGAACAACTCCGCGAGCACCGCATCATTGATGAAGGGTTGGGTAAATCTTGCCCGGTCAAAGCGGATTCCACGCTCTTGAAACTCGTTGGCATGCACCGGCAGCGCCGGGGCAAAATGTCCCAGAATACCCTCCACACAATCGATCGGGACACTCCAAATCCTGAAAAACCCGAGAATGTGGTCAATCCGGAAGGCGTCAAAATAGCGGCTCATATGGGAGAAGCGCTGTTTCCACCAGGCGAATCCATCTTGTTGCATTTTTTCCCAGTTGTAGGTGGGGAATCCCCAGTTCTGGCCCTTGACGGCAAACGCGTCCGGCGGCGCGCCTGCCTGAGTTTCCATGTGGTAGAGGTCGGGGCTTTCCCATGCGTCTGCGCCACAGCGGTAAACTCCAATGGGAATATCTCCTTTAAGCACCACGCCGCGGTTATGTGCATAGGCTGCCGCCTCCCGCAACTGCTTGTGCAGGTGATACTGGATGAAATACACCAACTCGATCGGCTCGCGAAACTCCAGCGTTGCTGCCAGCCTGCGTGCTTCGGACTCGTTGTATCTTTGGCAGGCAGGCCAGGCACTGAAATCGCTCGTTCCGTGTTTGTCGCGAAAGCAGCAAAACATCGCATAAGGGAACAGCCACTCCCGGTTGAGTTCGATGAACTCTCTGTAATCCAACCGGTTTTGTATGCCTGCATTTTCTTCCGGAAACACCTGTTGCAAGAACCTTCCCTTGAGCGCCATCACCGCCTCATAATCCATTGCCTCCAAACTGTTGAGTCGCTTCCGTTCGCCTTCCAGACCAGCGAGCAGCGCTCTGCTTCTCTTTGTGGTCGCAACAGATTCAAGTCTCAGGTAAATCGGGTGTAGCGCAAATGCGGAAATTGCCGCGTACGGATAGGAATCCCTCCAGCTTCCTGTCGCTGTGGTGTCGTTGACGGGCAGCAGTTGGATGAGTTGCAATCCGGTGACTGCGCACCAATCGGCCATTGTCTTTAGGTCCTCAAACTCGCCAACGCCGAAGCCTTTTTTGGTCCGCAAACTGAATACCGGCACCGATACACCGGCGCCCTTCCATGTTGTCGATGGCAGGACTGCGAAGCCGTCCCGCGCCATCATTAGATCCGTCTTCGGATCGGGCCTGCTTAACAGACGGTTTCCGCCTCCCTCAAACTCGATAAACTTTCCGGTGTCCAGGTCGAAGACGCCGTATTTGTACTCGACGGGAAAACTCTTCAGCCGAATCTCCACCCGGCAATCAGTGTCTCCGGGGCGGCGCCCCAGCAGAACCGGATCATTTGCGGTCCAGCTCCCAAGCTCCGGCGAGTTTCCCAGCAGACATAAGGTTTGTGACTTTGAAAGCAGGGGTGCCTTGACTGAGAATTGGCATAGAAGCCCTTCTGTATTGCTGACGGAAACGCGCGGTGGAACACGCGTCCGCATCCCGCGCAAGAGAACTTGTTGAAAGGGCTCGGTGTAAAAAGCGTTTTCGTAGAAAGCCGGGGAGTTCCAGGAATCCAAGACCCTCACCTCCCCGAACTTACACTCGTGAAGGTCTAGTGTGCGGTCATTTCCCCAATCCAAAACTGTGGATCCGTCTGGTTCGCGGAGGAGGTAATTATAAGTAAAGGGTCTGACAGGGTCGGCATCTTCCGGCCACAGAACTGCTGCCTCCCAGGTTTCTGAATCCTTGTATCGCAGAGGTAGCAGTCCTGCGGCATCTGTGAGCCCCGCTACCGGGTCCATTGCCTTCAGAAAAAGCTCCTGTCCGAAACGCGTGTGGAAGCGTATTGAGAATACCACCCTCATGCACCCGAACCTACAGGCAGGAACCGGTCCGCGCCAGCTTCAACCTCGGTGCCTGAAACGGGCCCGGAGGGTCGTTTGCCAGCCATGTCGCACGGCATGCGGCGCACTGAGGCCGTTGTCAGCCTGCGTGTGCGGCAGTTGCTTTGGTTGCCGCCTGCAACGCTTCCAGATCCGGCCGCAGGTCCGCTTTAGTCGCCCGATCCATGCGGTCGATGAATAAAACGCCGTGGAGATGATCGGTCTCGTGCTGCACCGCACGCGAGAGCAGACCTCCGCAGCGGAACGAGATCTCGCTGCCGTGCCTGTCCAACGCTTTTACGTCAATAACATCAGATCGGGTGATATCGGCGTAGATTTCCGGGAAGCTCAAGCAGCCTTCGGGTCCCTTCACAGGCGGACCCAGGGGTGTAATGACTGGGTTGATCAGCACCAGTGGCATAAATTTGTCCACATCGGCAGGTTTGCCGTTTAACTCCAGGGTTGATGGACGGTCCTCCACTCCGCGGACATCGATCACCGTCAATTGCAGCGCTTGCCCAACCTGCTGAGCTGCCAGGCCCACGCCCTTGCCGGCGTACATCGTTTCAAACATGTCCGCGATGAGTTGTTTGACTGCAGGAGTGACCGTGGTGATTTGCGCGCCTTTCTGGCGCAACACCGGAGTGCCGTATTTTACAATGTTAAGAACCATCCTGTGTAAATCTAGTCTGCCGAACTCGCTCTGTCACATTATCCCTCAAGCTTCCGGCGCCGGCCAGTTTCGCAGAATACCGGCCAAGTCATCAAGACTCGGGCTTTTGCCTGTCCTAACATAGAAGCCGCTTGTTGCTACCCCTAGGAGCAGCGCTTCCCGCGTGCTCAATCCGATCAGTTTGCCGAGGCAGAAGCCGGAATTGAAATGGTCGCCGGCGCCTGTAGTGATTTTTGGCTTTGGGGTAAACGGGCCGCCTACGATAAATGTTCCGTCGGGGCCTGTGGCAAGCGCATAAGCCGTCGGATGCACGATCACGGTATTCACTTTTAAGACGCTGTGAATCAGCTTGCAGTGCTCCTGGAGCCCTTCGGGGGTAAAAGCCGGGCTTTTTAAATCCAGCGCTTTGCCGATTTCGTGACTTTCCTTCTCGTTGAGCCCAAGAATGACATCAAAATGTTTTTCAAAATCAGAGATTAGCTGCAGGGCACGAAGAATGTCCTCCTTTGTTCGTTTCTCAGGGTCTGCAAGATCGAAAAAGAGCTTGCGGCGTTTCCCGTTCATCGAGGGGCAGATTTCCTTGAGCACGGCTTCCCAGATATCGGTGGTGCCCGTTAACATTGTCCAGTTTACGAAACCGATCAGGTCGGCCTGCTTCAGTGCGGACTCCAGTTTGTCCCGTCCGAAGCGCTCGCACACGTTCTTCCAAGTGACATCCTTAAGGGCCTGGTGCTTGCCGATCATAATTTTGCCGTCCTCAAACTCGACGGCGTCGGTATAACCGGGTTCGGCAATAGTGTGAACCTCCGCCCGCTGCGAAAACTCGCTGAAGATCGGGTGGAGGGTGGGGTAGCCGAGATTTCCGAGGTAACAAACCTTCAGGCTGAGGCTCGCAAGAGTGTTGGCCATGATTGGCCCATTGCCACCCAGCTTGGTCATGATCCGCACCATTTCCACGTTGGTGCTTTTGCCGGCTGCGCCCGCCAGGCGTTCGGCAAATTTCGCAATGGTTGGCAGGCGCGTGTATTTTTCCGCGCTCTCGCGCTTGTCCACCACGTGGTAGATTTCATCGACGAAACCATCCATACCCACAAACGCGCTTGTCCGGGCAACTTGAGTTTTTTTTGTTTCCAGTTTTGAAGCGGTCTGTGACCGCATTTCAGGTGTTGTATTCATTTCAGGCAATTAAACCGGTTCAGTTTTCGGAGACTCCCAGGATTTGCAGGATGCGATCGAGGTCGTCGTCGCTGTAAAAAGTGATCTCAAGAGCACCTTTGCCCTTGGAGTAACGCAGGTTGATTTTTGTGCCTAGCCTCTCGCGGATGCGGCTTTCGAGGCTTGCCAGATTGGCATCCCGAGCAACAGGTGAGATTTGGGGTGTGACCGATTTCGGGTTTTGCATCCTGGCGACCAGCGCCTCGGCCTGGCGCACGTTTAATCCTTCCTTGAGAATCCGGTTTGCCGCGGTCTTTTGCTGCTCCGGTTGCTCCAGGCCAAGGATCACCTTGGCATGGCCTACAGACAAACGGCCGTCGCGAACGTATCCCTGGAGTTCGGGTGCCAGCTTTAGCAGACGGAGCGCATTTGCCACAACCGCGCGGCTCTTGCCCACTTTGAGCGAGGCTTCTTCCTGAGTCAGTTGAAACTGGGAGATCAGACGGCTGTATCCCTGGGCTTCCTCGATCGGGTTGAGATTCTCGCGCTGCAGGTTTTCTATGAGCGCAAGCTCAAGCACATCCTTGTCTTCCGCCTCGCGAACGATTACCGGAACCTCGGTCAGCTTGAGCAATCCGGCCGCGCGCCAGCGGCGCTCTCCTGCGATGAGCTCGTATCTGCCGTTGCGCTCGCGAACGATGAGCGGCTGAAGTATGCCCTGTTCCTGAATGGAATCTGCCAATTCGCGCAGGGCTTCCGGCTCGAAAGACTTGCGTGGCTGAAATGGACAGGGCTGCACACGTGAAAACGGAACGCGCAGGACCCGCTCGTGCATGTCGGCGGGCTCAGCGACAGGGGCGTGCGTTGGCGTGGCGGCGGCGAGGGGCGCTTTTGTCACAGGGTTGTTCCCCATCAGCGCTCCCAGACCTCGGCCCAAAGCTGGTTTTGCCATGTGTGCAGGGTGTCCAAGCTCTTGCCACATGTCAATTTCAGCCGTTGGCACACCAGGCCAGACCTGGTGGCCGCGTTTGAAAATCGCGAGGTCTGCTTCCTCGCTCTTCCTCCTTGCGAGCCGGGGGCGAATGCAACAAACTTTGAACAGATCCGCATCGTCGGGGAGTAGTTGTTGTGCATGGAATTGGTGCGGGAACGAGCTATAAGCAACATGGCAACCACAAAGAGCAACTCGGCAAAGGACGATCGAACCAGGATTTTCCTGGTGGATGACCACGCTGTGGTCCGGTTTGGCATCGCGCAGTTGATCGAGCGTCAACCTGACATGGTTGTGTGCGGCGAAGAGGAGGTGGCGGGACCCGCTTTGCAGGCCATCATGAAACTCAAGCCGGACCTTGTGATTGCGGACGTTTCCTTGCGGGAAAGCAGCGGGCTTGAACTGATTCGCAACTTGAAAGCGCAGATGCCCGGTCTTCCTGTATTGGTAGTCAGCGCGCACGACGAGCAGATTTATGCCGAGATTGCCTTTCGCGCGGGGGCCACGGGTTACCTGATGAAACAGTCCGGCCTGGACAACATTGTCGTCGCGATTAAGCGGGTGCTGGAAGGCAACATTTACGTCAGCGAAGCCCTGGGAGCGCGGATGCTCCAGCAACAGATTCGCGGACAAGCCAGCCTGAACGATTCCCCCGTAAAAGACCTCAGCGACCGCGAGTTGGAGGTTTTCGAATTGCTCGGTCGATGGAAAAAAACGAGTGAGATTGCGCAGGAACTGCACCTTAGCGTCAAGACCATCGAGTACTACCGCGAGCAGATTAAGAAGAAGTTGAATCTCAAGAATTCCGCTGAGTTGACACAGCACGCCACGGCCTGGGTTCAACGGGAATCCCAAGGGTAGCCGGGATCAGCCCGCTCGAAGAGCCGGGTTTCTTTCCTTATCCTAACCATTTTTGGCTTCATGTACGTGTTTGAGGCCGCTTTAGCCCGGGGAATTCCCGGGAGGCACTCCGGATTTTTCCTCGGTCCGCATTTGGCGGCCGCCCCGATTGTTCCAACCCCACCGACATACTAATGTTGATTCAAGAACAAAATGAAAGTCGGACCTATGAACACAAATCGAATCGCAAGTTCATTCTGCGTCGCGATAGCGGCTTGCTGGTTGGGTTTGCCGGATGGCGCCTTTGCGGCAAAACTCACGCTTGAAGGGCAGAACGGGGGCGACGTGATCAACTGGTATGCCGGCAATCTGCAGAACTGGAAAGAGTTGGACTTCATTCCTTGCCGTTTGCGCATGGACAACGCATTCGGCGCGAACCAGACCTTCACGATCAATTTCGAGCGCCGAAACAACAATGTTCCGGGTGTTCAAAACCTTTTTAATTTTTCCACATCGTCGAACGTAATATTCAGCGCCACCCCTGTTCTGAGCGCTCCACGAAACGCAAGCACCTGGTCTTACACCTTCACTGTTGATGTGACGGACAGCAAACCCGCGTTTGTTTATTTCCAGGCGCGCCTGGCGGCGGGCGCGCATCTCAACACGGGAAGTTCACTGGCGCTCAGCGGGCAGCCAACGTCCATGGGCAATCTGCAAATCCACAAGCCCAGCCCGGCTCCCGGAGCCCCCGATCTGTCTGTGGTGAAGAATGGTCCTGTTATCGCGGCGCCGGGGGAATACCTGACCTACACTCTTTCCTATCAAAACTCTTCTGTCTTGGCCACCGGCGTGCAACTAAGCGACATCCTGCCGGACGAAGTTGTTGTGGATCCCGCGACTCTCCCCAATGGCGGCGTTTTGGTGGGCGACACGATTTTCTGGGATCTTCCTGACCTGGTTTTCGGCGACTCGGGAACTATTACTTACCAGGTCCGCGTGCGGTCAGAGGTGGGGTATAGCGTGAATTTCACCAATTACACTCAGATTCTGAGTGCGGAGAATGATGCCGACTACGACGACAATAGCGACTCGTGGGTTACCAAAACGAAGTCTTGCACCCCATCGTCGGTGATCCTCCAACCCCGTGAGCCTGTCCTGTGCCCGGGGGAATCCATCTCTTTTACTGCAACGGCAACCGGCACTGCGCCCATTTCATACCAGTGGTTCAGGAACGGGGCGATCATACCAGGCGCCACAACTTCCGCGCTCGCTGTTACCGGCGTTTCGGAGTTTGACGGCGGTGTTTACGGGGTCATGGTTTCCAACGCGTGCGCCACAGCACAAGCGAGCACGACCCTTGGAGTGAACGCGGTGGTGAC
>ERZ1645192.1837-NODE-1837-length-17672-cov-12.162457_pt1 | contig 17672 bp, 17 predicted proteins | sample MGYA00575354_ERZ1645192 | MGnify/ENA primary metagenome ERZ1645192 (study PRJEB40844, sample SAMN11349763) | freshwater sediment metagenome | isolation source: river sediment | host: Sediment | place: India: Faizupur Khadar , New Delhi | collected 2017-02-21 ... | reverse complement strand
TCTTGAATATAAAGTTGTTCATTTTTTATTGTTCTGGACATTTTCAACACCCTCGCAGGCATTTGCGCCGCGAAGGCAGAGTTTAGATGCACAAGCTTACTCGTGAAAATCATGAAGCCGCAAGCCTGCTTGCAAATACTCCATTGGTATGCCGCTCTTATCCATCTCCGCGCGTTAGCAAGTTCAAAGAATCAAAAACACCCCTTGCAGGGTGTTTGGGTGCCTGGACGGTTTCGAACCCTCAACCTCCTCATCCACAGTGAGGCGCTCTGCCGTTGAGCTACAGGCACCATATAGGCGGTCATTCTATCACAGCGCTTGCCGCTGTGCAAGGAGTCCCCCTACGTGTATTTCAAGCTCAGATTCGGGGACTACTTGCTGGGTGTGGGTTGCCAGGTCCTTCAGGACAACCTCACCGCGCGCGATTTCATCCGGTCCAATCACCAGCGCGGCGCAAGCGCCCAGACGGTCGGCATACTTAAGCTGCTTAGCAAGCTTGTCGGTCCCAGGAAAGGAGAACACATTATAGCCTGCCCTTCGCAGGCGGGCAGCGATACGGCTGGCAGCATTCCGGCAACTTTCATCAAATACCGACACAAAAATTGCGTCAGCAGCCGCATTTATCGTAGGGATAAGCCCCAGAGATTCCAGCAGTAGCAGGACGACCACATCACCCATCGCGAAACCTACGCCCGGCAGGGGTTTTCCGCCCACGTCGCCGACGAGGTTCGCATAGTGCCCCCCGCCCAGGATAGCTCTGAAATTCCCGGCTGTGTCGCGCGCCTCAAAAACCGTGCCAGTGTAATAGTCCAGCCCGCGGATTATTTTGGGCTCATAAGCAGCATACTCACGCACACCCAATGCCTCCAGTTCAACAAAGATCTCAGAAAGCTCCGGAGATTGCTGCCACAAGTCCGCGTTGTTTAACAGGGCTTTGAGCGCAATCAATTGATCCTGGCTTAATCCCATCTCAAGCGCGTTTGCATCCCACACATCCGCTGGCTGCTTATCAATCCGGTCAATCAGGCGTAAAACCGCCGGCCGCAGCTCCGTGTGGATCCCAATCTGAGAAAGCTGGGCGTCCATTAGACGGCGGTCGTTGATCAGAATCTTAGCCTGCTCCGGACGCACTCCCATGCTGCGCAGAAATTCAGCCGCGACCGCAATGAGCTCGGCGTCCGCCGCTACCTGATCCGAGCCGATGAGGTCAATATTCCATTGGAAAAATTCACGCGTGCGGCCTTTTTGCGGGCGCTCGTAGCGCCAAAACGGTCCAAAAGACCACCAACGGCAGGGAAAAATCAGCTCGTTTTGGCGTGCAGCAATCATCCGCGCCAGGGTCGGCGTCAATTCAGGGCGCAGCGCGATATTTTCTCCGCTGCGGTCGGGGAAAACAAAAGCCTGTTCTTTCACCAACTCTTCCCCGGATTTGGCGGCGTACAGGTCGATGGTTTCCAAGCAGGGTCCGTCATACTCCTGATACCCGAAAGACGCAGAAATTCTCTGCACCTTGCCAATCAGCCAACGGCGCACAGCCATCTCATCGGGATAAAAGTCCCGGGTACCCTTGACGCTTCTCACGATTTTTTCCATAAACATTCATCCTTAAACAAATCTTGCTAAAGTATATCACGTGGAATATCGAGTAAAATTAGGATAACAATAGGCTATTCTCAAGGAAAAGCGATGAAAATAAGCGAAATTCTGGAAATTTCCCAGGGTAGACTGCTCACCCCCCAGGCAAATCTTGATATTGAAATTCTTGGCGGTTTTGCCGGTGACCTGATGAGCGATGTCCTGGCGTGTATACAGCCGGATTCCGTGCTCATCACCGGGCTAAGCAACCCACAGGTCATCCGTACAGCGCTTATTGCTGATGTGCGTCTGGTAATCTTTGCGCGCGGGAAGCAGCCTGCGCAAGAAACCATCAGACTGGCAATCGAGGAGAGATTACCTGTTATTAGCTCTGATCTCGGTCTCTACGAAATCTGCGGTCGGTTGATGCAAAAGGGTCTGCCCAGCTTTGAAAAACGGATGCTGCACGCCTTTGACCGCGACTGAGCGCAAATATGTTTCCAATAAAACCCCCGATTAGTGACGACGAAGCCGCGAAAATCACGCGCCTGGAAGAGCTCGCCTACGAACTCAGCGTAGGCAAGGTGATGACCAGCAAGGTCTACTCGTTGCACCCGGAACAAACCATGCGCGAAGCGCTGGATCAATTCCAAAAACACAAGATATCCGGAGCGCCAGTCGCCATCGATGGAAATTTACTCGGCATCCTCTCCATCGAAGATTTGATACGCTCGCTGCGCGACGGGCGTATCGACCTGACTGTCACGGACTACATGACCTCTCATGTTATTACCGCGCGGAAGGAAGACCCGGTTATTGAGGCATTAAAACTGTTCGTCAAATTTCAAGTGGGAAGGCTTCCTGTGCTTGATAGTGACGGCAAGCTTGTTGGTATACTAACAAAAGGCGACATCACCAACGGCTTGCTTAATGCGCTTCAGAACGATTTTGAAAACGAGGAGCTGATTCGCTACCGGGCTTCGCATCTGTTTGAGGATATCGTCTCCGATCGTAGCACGCTTACGCTGCGATACAACGTTAGGAAGAACGATTTTTCCCGCGGAGGCGCTGCCTCCAATAATATAAAGAAAGCCCTGCTTAGGCTTGGCGCTACCCCGCAGATTGCCCGCAGGTGCGGTATCGCGGTTTACGAAGCCGAGATTAACTTGATTATCCATACCAATCACGGCGGCGTCCTGCGTGTGGAAATCGAGCCTGACCGCATCACGATGGAAGCCTATGATGACGGACCAGGAATACCAGATATCTCGCTGGCGATGCAGCCCGGATATTCCACAGCCACTCAGGAAGTCCGCGAAAAAGGCTTCGGCGCTGGCATGGGATTGGTTAACATTAAGAGCTGCGTAGATGAGATGAACCTTTCTTCCTCTTCCGACCGCGGCACGAGTTTATACATGGTCATGCACCTCGATAAAACCAAACATTTAGCATGATAGAAGCCGGGCTATGAACCTAAAGGAAATTCAAGACCTATTGCAACTAAAAGCCCTGAGCTTGCCGTCCAATTTGGACACTATCGAAGTCCGAACAGGCTATACCTCGGACATGCTCAGCTGCGTTATGACTGGAGCGTTGAGCGGAAGTGTGTGGGTGACATTGATGGCGCACAACAACATCGTCGCTGTGGCTTCCCTGCTGGACATTCCCGCAATTATCATTACTGAAAACGCCCAGCCAGACGAGCTCACCATTGCCAGGGCGCGCGAAAAAGAAATCGTGCTTTTTTCCACTCCCAGACCAACCTTCGAAGTTGTTGGCAAACTGTGGGAAATGGGAATTCGGGCAGAGGAAACGTGAGGGGTCCTCTGTGATAACCTTTCGCGCTGAGCTGCATATCCATACGGTTCTCTCACCATGTGCAGGAACGGATATGTTGCCTGCGGCGATTGTGGAAACTGCACTCTTTAACGAAATCAACCTGATTGCCATTACGGATCACAACGCCAGCTATAATGCTGCGCCGGTGATAAAAGTTGGGAGCCGGGAAGGACTGCTGGTGCTGCCTGGGATGGAATTGGAAACCGAAGAGGAAGTCCACTCCATCTGTCTCTTCGATACACTGGACCAGCTGAATGCCCTTCAGAAAATTGTTGACGCAAACCTTCCTTTTTATCCAAATAACGAAGAATTGTTTGGTACACAGTGGGTCGTGGATGAAGAAGGCAATAAACTCCGAAAAGAAAAAAGGCAGCTGCTTTTTCCAGTCCAGATTTCTATTCAGAGAGCATGCGAGATGGTAAAGGACCTGGGAGGTCTGTTTATCCCCGCCCATATCAACCGGGAAGCAAACGGCTTGCTTTACCGTCTGGGCACAGTCCCTCCGGACCTGGACGTTCAGATTTTGGAAATTAACCGGCGCACCACCAAAGAAGCTTGCCTAAAAAAACACCCCGAGTTAGCGCGTTATTGCTTCCTGCAAAGTGGAGATGTGCACTATTTGGATGGTTTTCTTGGAGCCAACGTCTTTAGCGCAAAGAACACATCGCTTAAGGCGATCACAGAGGCAATGCTTAAAAGCCTTTAAGAAATTTACGGCTGGTCATTTTATAAAAATTTACTTTATGTCACGTGTTATTGACCGAAATCGGTTTATGTATTAAACTACTTGAATGTTTTTTCACAAACCATTACCGTCTTCGTTGAGGAGTACTCATGACCCGTTCTGAAAACAATGTAACTGCTAATCCACTGGAGAATCCCGAAAAGAAAGCGATAATCGACGGCATCATCAATGATAACCTTCATCTGAATGGCGCCACTATGGTTATCCTCAACCAGGTTCAGGAAAAAATTGGGTACATTTCCACGCCTGTGCAGGCTTACATTGCTCAAAAATTGGGAGTGCCAATCTCAAAGGTACACGGTGTTGTGTCGTTCTACTCCTTTTTCACCACCACCCCGCGCGGAAAGCATACCATCAAATTTTGCCTTGGAACCGCTTGCTACGTGGGTGGGATTGAACAGATTATTGAAAAAGCAAAACAATTGCTAAATATTGAGCCCGGGAATACCACTCCAGACGGTATGATTACCCTGGAAGTTTGCCGCTGCGTCGGAGCATGCAGCCAGGCGCCCGTGGTGGTTGTGGATGACAACATCCACGGCCGTATGCAGCCAAATAAGTTCCCCAAGCTTATTCAGGAAATTCAAAACCAAGAGGCTGCTCATTGAGAGAAATTACCTTGCACATCCTTGATATAGCTGCCAACAGCATATCCGCAGGTGCCAGGAATATCTTTATCAGCATCATTGGAAATCATAAAGATGACACTCTGGAAATCACAATTTCCGATGACGGCAAAGGAATGACCCCAGAAATGGTGGCGATAGTGACGGACCCATTCACCACAACCCGCACTGAACGGAATGTAGGCTTGGGAATCCCCCTGCTGAAGGCCGCCGCGGAAGCATGCAACGGCTGGTTTAACATCAGCTCTGAGCTTGGCAAGGGAACCAAAGTGCAGGTGGGCTTCCAGCTTAGTCATATCGACCGAATGCCGCTGGGCGATGTGCCAAGCACATTGTTGGGTCTGCTTATTGGTACACCGGAAGTTCATTGGACCTTTCGGGTAAAAAACGACGAGAAAGAATTTTATTTTGATGACACGGAATTGAAACGGGAACTTGGCGGGGACTGCCTCTCTGAGCCCGAAGTCATCCGATACGTACGTGAGTTATTTACTGAAGAAATAGACGCGTTAGCATTGAATTAAGGAGAGAAATATGCCTACCATTAAATCGCTCGATGATCTGAAAAAAATGCGTGAAGAAGCTCTGCGCAAGCAAGAGCTGAAGACCTCAACCGGCAAAACGGAAATTGTTGTTGGGATGGGTACTGTTGGTATCGCCGCCGGCGCCCGCGAAACGTTGAAAGCGATTCTCGAATTCGTGGACAGCAACCACCTGGAAAACATCATCATCCGACAAACCGGCAACATCGGAATTGATTCCTTTGAACCGGTTGTTCAGGTGATTCTCCCCGGACAGGAGAAAGTCACCTATGGGCATGTTTCGCCTGAAATCGTGAAAACAATTATGGAAGAACATGTGATCAAAGGCAAACCTGTATCGGATTACCAGGTAAAGAGTTAGTTAGCCTGCGCCCAGGCGATACTTTGGAAGTAACCTATTGGAAGGAATACCATGGCGTTCTATAGATCTACTGTGCTTGTTTCCGTTGACCCGGTTTGTGTGGAAAAGGGAGCTTACGAATTAATTGACACGTTGAATGACGAGTTGATTAAGCAAGGGCTAATCGACGAAGTACGCATCCTGGAGACCACGCGGCTGGGAGATCCCCAAAAACTTGGACCGGACATAATCGTTTATCCCGAAGGAACGCATTACACAAATCTGACCTATTATGATATTCCGCGGCTGGTCGAAGAGCACTTTATCAAAGGACGCATCCTTAAGCAGTACGCAGCGAAAATGCAGGACGCCATCGATGAAGAGCTCAGCGCCCCAAAATCCAAGGAAGTTCGGGTTGTGCTGCGCAATGTCGGTGTCATCGACCCCCGAAACATCGAAGATTACATCGCCAATGATGGTTATCAGGCGCTTGGTAAAGTTTTAACAGAGATGAGCCCGGAAGATGTTATCCAGGAAATTCTGGATGCCAAACTGCGCGGCCGCGGCGGCGCGGGCTTCCCCACCGGTCTTAAGTGGCGCTTCGCCCGTCAGGCGGCTGGCGACATCAAGTACATTGTCTGCAACGCGGACGAGGGCGATCCCGGCGCTTTTATGAACAGGCGCGTCCTGGAAGGCGACCCTCACTCGGTTATCGAAGGCATGATTATTGCCGCCTACGCGATCGGCTCCCAACAAGGCTACATTTACTGCCGAGCGGAATACCCGATTGCTGTAAGCACGATGAACCTGGCGATGAAACAGGCGCGTGCGCTTGGTTTACTCGGAAAAAACATCCTGGGCACAGATTTCAGCTTTGACCTGGAAATGCGCATGGGCGCTGGCGCTTTTGTGTGCGGTGAAGAAACAGCGCTGATGGCCTCAATTGAGGGCAGCAGAGGCGAGCCCCGCACGCGCCCACCCTTCCCAGCCCAAAAGGGGCTTTGGGGAAAACCAACCAACATTAACAACGTTGAAACGTATGCTAACGTGCCTCCGATTATCCTGCGGGGTGCGGAGTGGTACTCCACCATGGGCACAGAAAAGAGTAAAGGTACGAAAACCTTTGCACTTGCTGGTGATGTCAAGAATACCGGTCTGATTGAAGTCCCCTTTGGAATCACCCTGCGGGAAATTATCTTTGATATCGGCGGCGGAATTAAGAACGATAAGAAGTTTAAGGCAGTTCAAACAGGCGGCCCTATGGGAGGCTGTCTCCCCGAGCATCTGCTTGATCTGCCTGTAGATTATGAGACTCTTGGTCAGGCCGGTTCCATTATGGGTTCCGGCGGCATGATTGTTATGGATGAGGGCACCTGCATGGTGGATATAGCCCGCTTCTTCCTGGAATTCATTCAGGACGAATCATGCGGTAAATGCGCGCCTTGCCGCTTGGGAACCCACAGACTCCTTGAGATACTGGAAGGCATCTGCAACGGGCAAGGAAAGGAAGGCGATATTGAAGAATTGCAGGACCTTTGCGAGCAGATCCGGAAGAACAGCCTTTGTGGGCTTGGTCAGGGGGCGCCTAATCCGGTAATCTCCACGTTGGAACACTTTATGGACGAGTACAAAGCCCATATCGAAGAAAAACGCTGCCCGGCCAAAGTCTGCCGCAATCTAATCAAGTACGAAATCCAAGATGGACCTTGCACAGGCTGTACAGTCTGCGCGAGGAACTGCCCGGTGTCCGCAATCACCGGCGAACGCAAACAAACCCACGTCATAAACCAGGATATCTGCATCAAGTGCGGTATTTGTTATCAGGTATGTCAATTTGAAGCCATTAAGGTAATTTGATCACACAGGCTGAACAGGAGCAATAGATGGCAGAACAAAAATTTGCTGAAAACGAGGTCGTTGAACTCGTCACCAAAATCGTCACTTCAATTGGCACTACAAGAGGCGATCTAATTCCCATTCTCCAGAAGGTTACCAATGAACTTGGCTACATTTCTCAGGAGGCTATCCAACAGATTTCGGTCCTGTTAAAATTGCCGACCAAAGAAATCACATCTGTTGCCACCTTTTACCGGATGCTTTCTACAAAACCACACGGCAGACACATTGTCCAGTTTTGTGAAAGCGCGCCATGTCACATTGCTGGAGGGAGAGAGGTTTTTTCTGCTCTTAAAGAAGCGCTCAACCTGGAGCCTGGGGAAACCAGCGCGGATAACAAGTGGACATTCTATACCACAAGCTGCCTGGGCGTCTGTGGTGTCGGTCCGGTGATCCTGATTGACACGGAAATCCATGGAAATGTGACACCCGACCAAATTCCCAGCATTTTGGGAAGATATGAATAAGGAGCTGCGATGAAAACTGTAAGATCCATGGTGCTTGTGTCAAGCGATCCAGAAAGTCAGAAGCGCGGTTCCACTGAGATTTACGCTGCATTCGAGCAACTGCTTAGCCAATACGGCTTATCCGAGGAAGTTCAGCTGACCTACGCGACCGACATTGGCAACAGCACCGCCGTCCCTCTGGTGATGATTTATCCTGAAGCAGTTATTTACGGACCTCTACTGGTCTCCGAAGTTCCGCATATTGTAGAAGAACACTTGTATAAAGGCCGTATCGTCGACGAAAAACTTGCCCCGCGTTATGCCCTTTCCGGCAGGATCGCCTGGCTGCAAGCCCGCAAGGGTACCTTACCCGCCGAGAACCGGGTTGTCTTGAAAAATGTTGGTCTTATTGATCCTGAATCTATTGAAGATTACATTGCCCAGGACGGCTACCAGGCGCTTGGTGTGGCACTAACGCAAACACCGGAAGAGGTTATCAAAACCATTATGGATTCGGGTTTGCAGGGACGCGGCGGGGCTGGCTTCCCGACTGGTTTGAAGTGGAGTTTTGTCCGCAAAGCTGCCGGCACTAAAAAGTACGTCATATGTAACGCAGACGAGAGCGAACCGGGTACTTTCAAGGATCGGGTGTTGCTGGAAGGTGACCCACACCGAACCATTGAAAGCATGCTGATTGCTGCTTATGCTGTTGGCGCCGACGAAGGTTACATCTATATTCGCGGTGAGTATCAACTTGCCCTCCAAAGGCTGGAAGCGGCCATCAAACAGGCTGAGGAATATGGTTTTTTGGGCAAGAACATCTTTGGCTCAGGACTGAACTTTCACTTGCACGTGCATGCCGGTGCCGGAGCTTACGTCTGTGGGGAAGAAACTGCGCTCATTGAGTCCCTTGAAGGTAAACGCGGCGAGCCGCGCTCAAGGCCGCCCTACCCAACAAATGAAGGGCTCTGGGGAAAACCTACGCTGATAAACAATGTTGAAACACTTGCAAATATTCCTCCCATCATCATTCATGGTGCTGAGTGGTACCGAAAGATGGGGACTCCATCCAGCCCTGGCACAAAAGTTTACACCATCCTGGGTAATGTCAATGACAAAGGCTTGATTGAAGTGCCCATGGGGATTACCCTGCGGGAAATCATCACAATTTATGCCAAGGGGATGAAAGATGGCAACTTTAAGATGGCTCAAACTGGCGGCTCTGGCGGCTCCATTATCCCCTCCAGCTTGCAAGATACCCCGATGGATTTTGAATCCTTTAAAAAAGCGGGGGTTGCCCTTGGTTCGGGAGCGCTTCTGATTTGCAACGAAAATGTTTGTATCGTCGACCTTGCAAAGGTACTGATCAACTTTTTCCGTGTTGAAAGCTGCGGAAAATGCACTCCCTGCCGAATTGGCACAAAACGGGCTCTCGACATTCTCACAAACATCAGCAATGGGCAAGGAAAGATGGAAGACCTGGATGAGCTTGAGAACCTCAGTCATGATCTAATCGCTTTGTCCAACTGCGGGCTCGGACAGACCGCCGGTACCCCCTTGAAAGACATGTTGAACTATTTCCGCGCCGAAGTGGAAGCACATATCAAGCTTGGCATCTGTCCAAGCGGCATTTGTCAAATGTACAACTAATCAACCCAATCATAAACATGCGAGGTAAAAATGGCAGACAACACAATTTCAATAGATGATCTCACTCCAGCAGAAGTCGCAACCAAGGCAGTCGGTGTTGGCGTTAAAAAAGCCGGCCTGGACTTCTGGACGATGTTTGTTTTGGCACTCTTTGGCGGTGCTTTTATCGCTATTGGGGCTGTTCTGGCAACCACCGTTGGAACCAACGGCGCTGAGTTTCCATACGGCCTGAACGCGCTCCTCAAGGGTCTGATCTTTACAGTTGGTCTGATTTTAGTCATCGTTGCCGGCGCGGAACTTTTCACTGGCAATAACCTGATGCTAATTGCGGTATTAAACAAAAAAATCACGCTTGGAAAGATGCTGCGCAATTGGGGCGTCGTTTACATTGGCAACCTGATTGGCTCCGTCATTGTTGCTCTCATCATGGTCATGTCAAAGCAATACACATTTGCTGGCGGCGCAATTGGCAAAACCGCGCTGACCATCGCTAATACTAAAAGCGGACTTGAATTCTGGTCAGCGCTCGGATTAGGGATCATGTGCAACATCCTGGTCTGCCTTGCGGTTTGGATGACCTTCTCAGCCCGCACAACCGCCGGGAAGATCTTGGCAATCATCCCCCCCATCTCGGCCTTTGTGGCCGCAGGGTTCGAACACAGCGTTGCGAACATGTACTTCATCCCGGTTGGCTTATTCATCAAAGCTTTCAATCCCGAGTTTGCTGCCCAAGCCGGTGAATTTGCGAATCTTAGCTGGGCAAATTTCTTTGTAAAGAATTTGCTTCCGGTTACGATCGGCAATATCATCGGCGGCGCGATCTTTATCGGCGCGGCCTACTGGTTCATATACCTGAGAAAACAAAAGTAAATCACTATTCTCACTTACCTGAAGTTCAGAATACTTTTCGTAGAAGGAAAACGATATGGTTAACTTGAAAATTAACGGCCGCGATATCCAGGCAGAACCCAGTTGGACAGTCCTGCAGGCAGCTCAGCACGCTGGAATTACCATCCCAACTTTGTGCAACCACAAAGACCTCACCCCCACTGGCGCATGCCGTATGTGCCTGGTAAGTGTGAAAGGAGCGCGCGGACTGACCACATCCTGCACCACTCCGGTCGCGGAAGGAATGGAAGTTGTCACCGAGAATCAGGAGCTGGCAAAGTCCCGCCGTTCTGTGCTCAAATTGCTCCTCAGCGTTTATCATGATGCCGGTTACACGAATAACGATGCGGATAATGAACTCTTCAGGTGGGCGCGTTTCTATGAACTCGACCCTCAAGCGCTTATGTCTCCCACGCCACGCTATCCCGTTGACCAGGACCCCAATCCCTTTGTTTTCGTTGACCTGAACAAATGTATCCTGTGTACGCGCTGCGTGAGAGCCTGCGCTGAAATCCAGGGACGCTTCGTCTGGGGAATTTCTGAACGCGGCTTTGAATCCCATCTGGCAGCTGGCATGGATCAAAACATGCTGGACGCGCGCTGTGAATCCTGCGGAGCCTGCGTCGCTTACTGTCCGACTGGCGCGCTCGCCCTCAAACCTACCGTCGCGGTTCCACCGGCGGAAAAGAAGGTCACGACGACCTGCTCGTACTGCGGCGTTGGTTGTCAATTTGATCTTAACGTCCTGGATGACCAGGTGATTCGCGTCACCTCAAACCCTGAAGCGCCCGTCAATGGTATGCACCTCTGTGTCAAAGGGCGCTTTGGCTTCTCGTACGTTCATCACACGGACCGCCTGACCAAACCAATGGTGCGTGAATACTTGCTGAAGGGTGAACCACGCCCGTCAAGCAAAGAGCGCGGTGCTTGGGTTGAAACCGATTGGGATACTGCCTTGGACTTGGCAGCTCAAAAACTTGCAAGTACGCGAGACAAATACGGACCGGATAGCGTCGGTGTCCTTTCTTCTGCCAAATGCACGAACGAAGAAAATTACCTGATGAACAAGTTTGCGCGTCAGGTGATTGGCACCAATAATATTGACCACTGCGCCCGTCTCTGCCATGCAAGCACAGTCGCCGGGTTGGCAACAGCATTGGGCTCCGGTGCTATGACCAACTCTATGAAAGATATTGCAGAGTACGCCAATTCAATGCTGGTAATCGGTTCCAACACCACCGAGCAGCACCCTGTGTTTGGCTCAAAAATTCGCCAGGCTGTGCTGCGCCGAAACGTCAAGCTCATTGTTGCTGATCCACGCCAGATTGACCTGTGCGAATTCGCAACACTGCACCTGCAGCAAAAACCTGGTACGGATATCCCTCTGATCAACGGTCTGATGAACATTATCCTCGAAAAAGGGTATGTAAATACCGCTTTTGTTGAAGAGCGCACAGAAAATTTTGATGTACTTGTTGAGAACCTCAAGCTTTACCCACCGGAAAAGGTTTCAAAAATCACCGGCGTCCCGGTTGATCAGCTCTATCAAGCCGTAGAAATCATCGTCCAGAACGCTCCTATGGCGGTCTTCTGGGCAATGGGAATCACGCAGCACACCACTGGCGTCCATAACGTTTTCGCCCTGGCTGATTTACAAATGATGCTGGGTAATTTTGGCATCCCTGGCGGCGGTGTTAACCCCCTGCGCGGACAAAACAATGTGCAAGGCGCTTGCGATATGGGCTGTCTTGTCAATGTCTATCCAGGCTACCAGGCTGTTACTGCCGAGGCCTCCCGGCGCAAGTTCGAGGAAGCCTGGGGGACTAATCTCTCAGATAAAATCGGCAAGACTGTGACCGAAATCATTCCGGGTGTCTTAGAGGGTACTACCAAAGCGCTTTATGTCCTGGGTGAAAACCCTGCGATGACTGACCCCGATTCAAATCACATCCACCACTGCCTTGAAGAACTTGATTTCTTTGTGCTCCAGGACATCTTCCCTACAGAAAGCTCTGTGTACGCGGATATCCTTTTACCTGGAGTTTCCTTCGTGGAAAAAACCGGCACCTTTACCAATACCGAGCGCAGGGTGCAGATGGTTCGCCAGGCGATTAGCCCGCGCGGTGAAGCCCGTCAGGATTGGCAGATCACCGCGGATATTGCCCGCCGTGTAATTGCGCTTGGCGGACGCCGGATTTATCCTACTCCCTGGTCTGGCTGGAATTACTCCAATTCTGCCGAAATCATGGCCGAGGTCGCTGCGCTTACGCCCAGTTACGGCGGCATCTCCCACCAACGCCTCGATACGGAAGGGTCGCTTTGCTGGCCTTGCCCCACGGCGGAGCACCCCGGCACGCCAATACTGCATATTGGTAAGTTCACGCGCGGAAAAGGGAACTTCATCCCAGCCATCCACCTGGATCCTTCGGAACTGCCGGACGAGGAATACCCGATTATGCTCACAACCGGCCGTGTAATTTACCACTGGCACAGCGGTGAAATGACCCGCCGAGTCAAGGAATTGATGGAAGTCTACGGTCAGGCGCTGATTGAAGTTTCTCCTGCGGATGCTTACAAACTTGGTCTGAACGGTGAACTCACCAAGGTCAAAGTTACCTCACGGCGCGGCTCCATCACAGCCCAGGCTTGGGTGACTGACCGCGTACCGGAGGGTTTGATCTACGGTAACTTCCATTTCCCTGAGAACAACATCAACTATCTGACCAAGGCAGCCCTGGATCCCATCGCTAAGATTCCAGAATTTAAAGTTTCCGCTGTAAAAGTGGAAGCGGTTGCTTAGACGACAATCATAGAAAATAGCCCGGCAATTTAGCTGGGCTATTTTTATATTTCCTTTGCGAGGGTTTCCGCTCGCTTAAAATCTTCTGGCGTGTTGATATTGAAAAAAGCTAAATTGCGTGGGTCATGCCTACGGCAAAATTCTTCGTCCAATTCTAGAACTTTGACCTCAGAATACCAGGAGATAAGCCGGCGCTTCTCCATCTGGATAGCGTGCAAGATAGCTTGACGACAAGTTTCCCGTCTATATATTGCGTGCAGAGGTTCGTAATAATCCTCAATTAGCATTGGGACTGCGACATCCATACCAGTTTGCCTGAGCAAATTGGCACCCCCAAGCAGAATACCGGGATTAACAAATGGCAAATCACAGGCAACCACCGCAACCAGTTCACAGCGCGATTCTTCCATCGCAGTGTAAAGCCCGCCAATTGCCCCTTTACCTGGTATCGTGTCGGATGTGAATCTGACGGGTAAATCCGGAAGAATTCTTTCGTCATTAGCCACAACGATAACTTCCGAGGCGATTGGCGCAAGAATATTGTAAATTCTCTCCAAAAGCGGAGTCCCCAAAAACGGCAGGAGAGATTTAGGCGTTCCCATTCGGTTAGAATTCCCGCCTGCTTGAATAACAACGCTTAAAGGTTCCAAAGTTCGCTTGCCTGCATCTGATATCATCCAAACTTCATTATAATTGTCTTTAGGAAACCAGGCGACATTCGCGGCAAAGGCAGCCGCGCGGTATTTTTCGCCTGAAAAAGATTTTTGAGAGGCATGATGAGGCAAGCTTTTGTCGAAAAACAAGTATGGCTCTATTCCCGATCAAGCGAGAATAATAACGAAACCCGCAAACCCGTTATAACAGAACACGCCGCCGCGCTGTATGTTAACAACGAGCCCTGGCTCACCTTCATTTGCTCCCCCACGGACCTGGAAGCGCTGGCGCTTGGCTTTCTGTATGGCGAAAACATCATCACCGACCTGGCGGAAATCAGTTCACTAAAGCTGGAAGACAGCGGCAGCCGGATTATGGTTAGCCTGACCCACACATCCGAAAAACCAGCCCACTTTCACCGCACCTCCACTGGCTATGGGCTGGATACCAGGCTGAACCCGCCCCATTTGCCAGTAGACTCTACCCTGAAACCCGGTAATGTCCTGGATATATACCGCCAGTTTATGGACCAGCAAGAACTGCATGAGCATGTGGGAGGCTTTCACAGCGCCGGTCTGAGCGACGGGTTTAGCGTACCCATTATGGTAGAGGACCTGGGCCGGCATAACTGTGTCGATAAACTCACAGGTTTATTCTTACTGCAAAACCGCCCGTTCACGCCGAACCTGCTGCTGCTCAGCGGCAGAATTAGCTCGGAAATGGTGTTCAAGACCTTCGCGCTGGGTATCCCTCTGATCGTATCGCGTACATCCCCTACCGCACTGGCAATTGACACCGCCTGGGAGGCTGGAATAACCCTGATAGGATACCTGCGCGGTGCGCAGTTCGAGGTCTACAGCCACCCGGAACGCCTGCAGGGATAGAAACTTTTCTCACCTGAGACCAAAGCTTTGCCTGTGCCGAAGGGTTATAATGGCGGGTATGCACGAGCTCGCTGTGACAGAAAGCATCCTGGAAATCGCCAACCAAGCTGCGTTGGAAAGCCGCGCCGCTCGGGTGACAGATATCTACCTGACGATCGGTCAGCTTTCCTCCATCGTTGACGATTCCGTCCAGTTCTACTGGGACCATATCAGTCTGGATACCCTCAGCGAAGGCGCCGTACTGCATTTTCAGCGTGTGCCAGCCCGACTGCGCTGTAAAGCTTGCGGGAATGAGTACGAACTTAACGAGGAGCTGATGCCCTGCCCCGCCTGCGGGAGCATCGCGCTTGAAATAATAAGCGGTGAAGAGCTGCTTATTGATCATATTGAGGTAATAAGAGAGGAAAAATGACCCAGCGTGTGGAAATTGTCCGGCGAATCATGGACTCCAACGAGCGTGTCGCGCTAGAGAATCGCGCGCTGCTTGATAAAAAAGGCACCTATGGCATCAATATTATGGCCTCTCCCGGTGCTGGAAAGACCAGTGTCATCATGGAAACCCTCCGGCGTCTGCCCCCGAGCGTTCGCACCGGCGTGATTGAGGGCGATACTGCCCCTGTCACCATTGATTCGGATAAAATTGCCGCCCTCGGTTTTCCAGTCGTGCAGATTAACACCGGCGGCGACTGCCATCTGGATGCCGTGATGGTGGATTTAGCGCTCAAGAAGTTGGATCTGGACCAGTTGAACCTCGTGATCATCGAAAATGTTGGCAACCTGATTTGCCCCGCGGCTTTTGAGCTTGGTACGCACGCCAACGTCCTGATCGCATCCATTCCAGAGGGCGACGACAAGCCGTACAAGTATCCGAACATCTATCGCGGGCTGGATGTCCTCATCATCAACAAGATCGACCTCCTGCCCTACCTCGACTTTCGCATGGACTACTTCTCGCAAGGGGTCGAAATGCTCAATCCGGGACTCAAGACATTCCCGCTGTCCTGCAAGACGGGTGAAGGTTTTGACGCCTGGATTGACTGGCTGACGACGACCCTCCCGGCAAAGGTCTGACAAAGGACTTGTGAATCTTCAAAACTGGCGTTTTCACATCACCGGCATTGTGCAGGGCGTTGGCTTTCGGCCCACAGTTTACCTGCTGGCTCAAGATCACCATTTGACCGGTTGGGTAATCAACACTACCCAGGGCGTGGAAATCGAAATTCACGGCTCCGAGCAAGACTGCGCGGCATTTACACAAAGGCTTAGGGATAACCCGCCTGCGCTATCCAAGGTGGACAGCTTTGTGTTCTTTCCTGCCCCGCTGCAAGTTTTCGAGGAATTTACCATCCGGGAAAGTGAAAACAGACCGGAAGACTTTCTGCCTGTCTCGCCGGACCTTGCCATCTGTCCCGACTGCAAGGCTGAGCTCTTCAATCCCAAAGACCGCCGCTACAGGTATCCTTTTATCAATTGCACCCACTGCGGACCGCGTTTCAGCATTGTGCGCGATATCCCTTACGACCGCGCCAATACCAGCATGGCGGACTTTCCGCTTTGCCCGGATTGCGCGGCAGAATATCACAATCCGGCCGACCGGCGCTTCCACGCTCAGCCGGTAGCCTGCCCGGTTTGCGGCCCGCAAATCTGGTATGAGCAAGCCGGGGTGCGCACTTGCACTGGCGAACAAGCTCTTCAGACCGCCCGCGCAAACCTGCGGGAAGGCAAAATTCTGGCGGTAAAAGGCTTAGGCGGCTTCCATCTGGCCTGCGACGCACACAATGCGCTTGCGGTTCAAACGCTGCGGGAACGCAAACACCGGACCGGCAAACCTTTCGCTCTGATGGCATTTTCGCTTGAGGCTGTCGAAGAATATGTCCGGCTTTCTGAACAGGAACGTAAACTGCTGACTTCACCCCAGGCGCCGATTGTGTTGGCAGAAGCTGCAGGCGCCGGCAAGGAACTTGCCAAAATCGTTGCCCCGGACCGGACCCGGCTGGGTTTTATGCTTCCGTATACGCCGCTGCATCTGCTGCTGATGGAGCCCGAGGTGGGTTTCCCGGATGTGCTGGTGATGACCAGCGGAAACCTGAGCGAAGAGCCGCTGGCTTACAGGGACGAGGAGGCCCGTCAAAGGCTCGCTCCTCTCGCGGACGCCTTCCTGATGCACGACCGCCCGATCCATATGCGTGTGGATGATTCCGTGGTAACAGCGCTGCGCGGGCAGCCTTACCTTGTGCGCCGTGCGCGGGGCTACGCGCCGGGTCAGATGAAGATTCCTCGGGCAGAGGAACCAATTTTGGGTACAGGCACGCAGCTTAAGAACACTTTTTGCCTGGCAAGGGACCAATATGCCTTCGTCAGCCATTTCATTGGGGACCTGGAAAACCAGGAGACGCTGGATTCCTTCGAACAAGCCGTCAGGCACTACGAAAAACTTTTCCGCATCCATCCCCAGGCGCTTGCTTGCGACCTGCACCCGGATTATCTTGCCACCCGCTACGCCCAGGCGCGCAGCCAGAAAGAAAACTTGCCCCTAATTCAGGTCCAGCACCACCACGCGCACCTGGCTGCCTGCCTGGCCGAAAACGCCTGGGAAAGCAGCGAGCCCGTTATCGGGCTGATTTTCGACGGCACCGGCTACGGCACGGACGGCAGCATTTGGGGCGGGGAAATACTGATTGGCGGCTACCAGGGCTTCCAACGGCGCTTTCATCTGCTGCCCGTGCGTTTGCCCGGCGGGGACCTGGCCGTGCGCAAACCAGCCCGCACCGCGCTGAGCTGGCTGGC
>ERZ1645192.1836-NODE-1836-length-17673-cov-14.564196_pt1 | contig 17673 bp, 21 predicted proteins | sample MGYA00575354_ERZ1645192 | MGnify/ENA primary metagenome ERZ1645192 (study PRJEB40844, sample SAMN11349763) | freshwater sediment metagenome | isolation source: river sediment | host: Sediment | place: India: Faizupur Khadar , New Delhi | collected 2017-02-21 ... | reverse complement strand
GGGGGTGGCGGAGGAGGGGCCAGATAGAAGCAGTGCGCCCCAGCGTCCTGGCCCTACTTATGCACAATCCTGGCCGTCTTCACCAGGTGCTCGTTGAGCGTCTCATTGCGGAAGTGGGCCAGGATGGTGAAGGCCTTTGTGACGCCCGTCTCTCCTCCCGGCGCCTGCACTGCTCCGCCCCAGCACTTCTGGCCGAATCCGTGCTCCACTCTGGCGTCGGCGCTGGCCACCATGCCGCTTATATTTCCCACAGAACCGGGATTGGCCCGGATGGCTTTACAGGAGCCGATCATGACCTGGCGCAGCAGATCCTCCAGTATGATGTTGGAGGGATTGCGGTGCTCGTAAAGAGACAGTACACCCCAATCCAGGGCGGACTGCCCCTGGAAGCGGATGCTGCGTACAATGCTGTTGACATCGGATGAGGCCGTCATGGGCTGAAATGTCACATTTTCGCCGATCCCGTCCAGTGTGACATTGTAGTTCCACAGTTCGATCGTCCTGTTCTCCGCCGCGGCAGAGGAGATCAATACTCCAGCCAGGGCGAAAACTGCCATTAATGCCGATAATTTCATCAGATGGGCAGTGGCTGGCTGAACATTAAAGTCCTTGCGATCGAAAGGTTTTTTATTCTCCGCTTCGTTGCTCTGCGGGAATGAGCGAGGGAACTGAAGAGACTGAAAAGAAGAGCTCCATAAAGGACAAGCTCGACCTCAAGAATAAGCTGGATTTGAAGAGCAAGCTGGACCTGGACGACATGGACCTAGGCGTCACCATGCCCTCCACCAACATACAGGATTACATCCGGGTTTTAAAGCTGGCCAGAAAGCCAAGCAGAGAAGAGTTCAATATGATCGCCAAGATCTCCATGGCCGGCATAGGCATCATAGGAACCTTGGGCTTTGTCATATACGCCCTTCTGACCGTACTGCCTCAAGCATTCTAAAACATTTTTGCAAATCCCGGAGAGAGGGCCTCTGCGCCCTTTCGGCCTTCTTTAGCCTTGGCTTTATGTTGCCCTCTCCGGAGCCTCTCGCCACACCTCTGGGCCGGGGCCAGATTCAGGCTTTGCCGCCGGCCCTGGCCAGAGCGCGCAGAGTGGCTCCGAACTCCGATTCCACCATTGACTTGACCCCCATGGTCTTGGGATGAAGGTCTATCTCCACCAGTACATGCCTGTGTCCCAGGTCGCGCAGGGGACGGACCTGGCGGGGGCCGTTGGTGATGGAGAAGACCTCCATTCCCTCAAGGGCGTCCGCCGGCAGGGCATGCGGCACACCGGAGACGACTGCAAAGTCATAATGTTTTCCAGCAATCTGATTTTGCAGGGCCTGCCCGGCCACAGGATACTCGTCCAGCCCTCCGATGTTGGTGAACGCCACGCCCCTCTCCTTGAGGTCGCGGGCGATGTTGGCAGCATCCCTCCTCACCTTGGGCAGCCCCAGCCGGTCGTCCAGATTGGCAAAAGTGTCCACCTGACCACCAGCCACCTGGGACACAGCAGCAGTGATGTCGGCAAACATGTAGGCCGTCTCCTTCTTGGCATTGAGGACGTTGATGCCGCGCTTTCCCTGGCGCAATAGCTCCAGGAGCCTGGCCGCGGCTTCGTACTTGATGTCTCCCCTCTCCGGAGCCAGGTATTCGCTGCTTGCTGCCCCGTGCAGCCTCTCAACCTCTGTGGCCCTGGCGAGGAGCATCTTCTGGCGGTCCAGCTCCTCCTCATCAATGATGCCCCTGTCCCTGGCCGCCTCCAGGGTGAGGACCACCCCCTTGGTGTTGTCCCGGTAGCCGGCGTGAACCTCCACCTCCAGGACGGGTATATCCAGCTCGGCGTTGAGGACCGCTTGATGCAGGTCATCGCCGATGATCATGCTGCTGCACGTCCCTGAGACCGCCATGAGCCTGGGATGAAACATATCCCTGGCCTTTATGAGAAGCTGGGTCAATGTCTGCTGGCCTCCGAAGACGAATCCCGCCTCATCGAGGGCTGTGGTCAAAACCCTCACGCCGTCCTCCTCCAGAAGGCGGGCGTGCTTGAAGCAGCAGCCGCTCGGTCCGTGCAGTATGACCACCTCAGCACCCAGGTCGCGCAGAGTGTAGAGCGCGGCCACAATGGAGCTGGGCCTGGGATGAAGTATGGTTAGATTTTGCACTTCTTTTGAAACGCTTGACATTTTATCACCTGAAACACTTCACACAGGAGAGCAGCCTCCTGGGGCTGCCCTCATTTGCCCTGGCCAGCCCTTCCCCCAGATCGGAAGCCCACTCGGCGCAGAGCTCTCCTGCCAGGGGCAGCAGACGCTCTCCTACCAGTATAATCCGGTCTGCCTCGCCCCGGCGCCGACGGAGCAGCTCTGCCAGGGCGGCGATGTCCATCCCCTCGCAGACCGTCTTTGCATCCTCGCCCACCACCAGGGTCAGGCCGTCGCCCCGGGCCCGGTCCAGGGCCTCTTTTACATCCGCCACCTTCAGGCCGGAGTTTGAGCAGTCGAACAGGGTCCGGCCTTCCTCACGCAGAGTCTTCATGCGCCCGGAAAAGCCGTTGAAGCCGGATAGAGCGCGTGCGATCTCTTCCGCCGCGAGGCCTGCCGCCCGGGCAGAAGCCGCAGCCGCAGCGATGGCTGTCTCATAGCTGGGAAGGTGCAGGCTTTCGTCCAGGTGCAGGGCAGTCCTCTCTCTGCCGAAGAAGAGATCATCCCGACTGGCACGCACCGTACCGGCGGCCGCGAACGTCACATCCGCCGCGATGCGGGCCTCTTCATGGCAGAGGATCTTTGCCCCCCTCCTGGCCAGGGAGAGCATCTGCAACTTGGCGGTGCTGGCCCATTTCGTGCTACCGGCGATGAGATAGTCCGGCGAGAGGCTGGTCAAAATTCCAAAGTCTGCCAGCCCCGTACCGCCTAAAGAGACCTCTGCCACCAGGGCCTGCGCCCCCTCCGCCTCTGCCGCGTCCAGTGCAGCGATGACGCTGCCCGGCGTTATGGACAGTCCAGATTTGACAAGTCGGGGCCGGCCCGCCACCCAGATCTCCAGGCCGCGGGTGGTATGGGAGAGGACACTCCTGCTGCCGGAGAGGATGAGGGAGAGCAGAAGAGCCGACGTCGTCTTGCTATGCACTCCCGTCACCTCGAAGACCTGGGGGGCAGCAGATTCATGCAACCGGGGAGTGAGCAGCTCTCCCACCGCCTGGTGGTGGGTGATGATCCTCTTTCCCAATCTCCTGGCCTGGGCGAGTGCTGGATTTTGGGGTGAGAGGTGCACAGGGCAGGCCACCAGGTCGAAGCCCTCCAGGTCGGGAGTGTGATGATAGACCTCCAGGGCCTGGGCCTGAAGGCCCGACTCGGTCATCCTGGCAGCTATGGCATTGCCGCCGTGGACGGTATCGAGTACGGCTATGCTAAGGACTCTTCCGCCCGCTTGCATGCCAGTGCCGCTATGCAATCATCCACGCCCAGTGGCTCGGCGCAGACAACCTCCACATCTGCGTCCCCTATCTCCAGAATGCCACGGCGGAGGGTCGGATCTATGCCCAGCTCATGGGGTATGTCCTGGCGGGTGTGAACTCCGTGGGCCAGAAATAGGGGCAGGGCCACGATCTTCGATACGCCTGTTCCGGCAAAGCCCTTCAGCCCCTCCGGGATGCTGGGCTGGTTCATATTCAGATAAGCAGTTCTGACCGGTCCGGGGTGGATCTTGCCGATCATGCCGGCAAGGCACTCCACCAGCTCTCTATTGTAGGGCAGGCTGGAGCCGTGGCCCAGCACAAGTATGCCAACGTCCTTGGAAGCCTTCATGGAAACACCAGTATTACTTTTGACCAATACCGTAATAAGAGGACGATGGACTCTTAAGTACAAAACCCTTTCGAGGCATACTGCTATTTGCCGGCTGCTGCCTCGGTGAAATGCTTCTCGAATATGCCGGCAATCTGCTCCGGCCTTTCGATTACAAAGACATCCTCCATTTGGCGCAGCCTGTCCACATGCTCGGCATCCTCCTTCCTGATGCGCAGCTTCATCTCGCTACCGTCAGGGAGTATGGTGGTCAGGACTCCCGGCATATAGTCGCAGGGCATGATGTAAGTGGGCACGAAGGCCTTCTGGGACATGATGGCGGCATTGGAGAGCAGGGAGTCGGCCAGGCCCAGGGAGATCTTGGCCACGGTGTTGGAGGTTGTCGGGGCCAGCAGGAGAAATTCGTAGCGCCTGGTCTGGAGCTGCCCGGCCAGAAATGGGGAATTGGCATTGATCTCCACCCATACCTTGTCAAAGTTCTTCTCCAGGTCATTGAAGAGCTTGTAGTACTTGATGACCTGCTCACCCGCCCTGGATACGAAGACGCGCACGTCCACCAAGTCATCATACTGCTTCTGCAGCTCGATCATGGTCCGAACCGTCTCAATGATGCGGTCGCCGCTGCCTGTAATTCCCCAGGCGATCTTCCGCTTCGCTTTAGCCTTTGCCATAATAGCCACCCCTCAATAATCAGCTCTCTTCCGATAACTAGCTTTCCGGGCTTCGGCTTCACACACTCCCCGGCTTTACAGCCACCGGCCCTCCCGACTTTGCCCCTTCCTTTTCTCTGAGCCATGCCAGAGTCTCTGCGAAACGGCGGACTGTCTTTCTTAGAGAGCGCATTCCCTCTTCATCCTGCATGCCTCCCTCCAGAGTATCGCGAGACCAGAAGGTTGCTCCCAGGTTGGCGCCGAAGAATCCTCCGCTCACCGGGATCATGCCGTTGAGAATGAAGAAAGAGTGGATCTGCTGCAACGCCAGCTCCTGGCCGCCCATACGGTCCCCGCCCACTGCTATGGCCATGCCCGGCTTGTGGCGCAACGACACCGGATCGGCTGCAAGGGCGGCCCGCGTCCGGTCGATCACGATCTTGCTCTGGGCGCTCATGCTGCCGTTATAGACAGGAGTGGCGATGACAAATCCCTGCGCCCTCCCCAAGAGGGGATAGAGCTCCTGCATTTCGTCATTGATCACACAGTGCTTGTTCTTGAGGCAGTAGTCGCAGTGCCGGCAGGGGCTGATGTTCCTGCCCCGCACGCTGAACAGCTCCGTCTCAAAGCCCCTCTCCTCCAGCATCTGGAGGGCCCGTCCCAGGATATGCTCTGTAGCCATGCTCCTGGGGCTGCCGCATATGCCAAGAATCATGATAATAATATGACATCTGCTCTTATATCATATTTCCTTTTCAGATCGCTGCCTGCAGCTCCAGGCGCAGCCGGATCATCTCCTCGACCTCGGACCGGCTGGCTCCGAAGACCTCCTGCAGTATCTCTTTGGCTGTGAAAAGCTCCAGGGCCTTTCTATCGGCAACAGCCCAAAAACTGCCCTCCTCTCCGCCTTCGGCCCCCTATGCAGGGCCAAACCCATTCTCTCCCGCTCACTCTCCTCTGCCGCCATTTCAAGGCATGCCGCGCGCGGGGCGAATGTGATTGGAAAATGCAAAGGGTATTATGCCTGAGCCTCGAAGAGAGGGGGCAAAGAGGGGCTGAATAATCATGATCAAGGGCAGAGCCTGGATCTTTGGAGATGATGTGGACACTGATGTGATCATCCCCGGCAAGTATCTGCGAACCAAGGACACCCGCCTCTGGGCGGAGCATGCTATGGAAGGGCTGGACCCCAATTTTGCCGCTCAGGTCCAGAAGGGTGATGTGATTGTGGCCGGCAAAAACTTCGGCAGCGGCTCATCGCGCGAGCAGGCGGCCCATGCCCTTAAGGGCGCCGGGGTGGCGGTGGTGGTGGCCCGCTCCTTCGCCCGTATATTCTACAGAAATGCCATCAACGTGGGCCTGCCCCTCATCGAAGCCGATGTGGAGTGCTCCCAGGGAGAGGCCGTGGCCGTGGACCTGGCCCGGGGGACGGTGCAGGTAGGAGATCGCACCTTTCAGGGCACCTGTCTGCCCGATTTTCTCATGGAGATCCTTTCCGACGGCGGCCTGGTCAAGCACCGCCGCAAGCAGAAGGGCCTGGTATGATCTTTCCTGAAGACTATAAGCAGGTGGGCATAAAGGATGGGGAGCGGCGGGGCGATCCCGTCTACTTCTCCACCAGATATCTGATCAGCCGGGAGGGGCCCAGCCTCTACGAGGTCAGCAGCCGGGGCGAAGGCTTTCTGCGGAAGGTGCAGGACCTGCGGCTGCTGGCCAGTGGAAGCCAGATTCTGTTTTACAAAGAGAGGGTTGACACCAGAAACAGGACACTGCTCATCGACCTGGCGGCTGAGGTCTGCCTGAAGAGCGGAAAGGAATGCGGCCCAGCCCATGCCGCGGCCCCCGGTGCCGGGACAGTCAACACCGTGGTCTTTCATGGGCCAGATGAGCACATCACCTTTGTGAAAGATCCCGATCCTTCCCAGGTTTTGGCCATTGATGTCCTGGATGTCTCTCCCCCGGACCCGCCCTGGCTGCTCTATGTCCTGAGCAGGCTGGAGGAGTGCGGCATTCTCAGCGACCTGATGGTGCGCTTCGTCCCCAAAGTCCTGGACATCCGCGGCTATGAGGGAGAAGGGGTCTACTACCCCTGCCGGGCAGCAGGGCTGGGGCGGAGCCTGGACTCAGATGCTGTGCTGCATGACAGGCCAAAGATTGTGGGCTGCGAAGTGTCGCGGGAGATTTTTTTGGCAGGCCACCCCCATAGCGAGTACGACCTGGTCAATGTCTGCCCCCTCTCCAGCAGCCACCGGGCTTTGCAGCCCTCGCGACCCTTTCTCACTCGCTGCTGCCGGTCGGAGCGGCGGGGGCCGGCGGCAAAGGCGGGCCAGTTGGGCATGGCGGTGCACTGGGGAGATGGAGCCTGGCAGATCGCTCTGGCTGTCCGGCAACTGGCGCAGTCGGTCAGGGAGAGGAGGGATGGAAGATGAGCGGCTCAAAGAGAGTGGCTGTGATACCGGGAGACGGCATCGGCCCGGAGGTGGTGAGAAGCGCCCTGGAGGTGCTGGATGCCGCGGGCGCTGACTTCGAGAGGATATTTCTGGATATAGGCTGCGGCCGCTGGCAGAGGACGGGGCAGGCCATGAGCGATGAGGACCTGGCCGCGGTCAAAGAGTGCGACTGCATCCTCTTCGGGGCCATCAGCACCCCGCCCGATCCCAACTACAGAAGCGTTCTCCTGCGATTGCGAAAGGGGCTGGACCTCTATGCCAACATCCGTCCCTTCCGGGGCAAGGGCCTGGATTTCATCATAGTGAGGGAGAACACGGAGGGGCTGTACTCCGGCCTGGAAGAGGTGGGGGTGGAGGAGTCGCGCACACTGAGGGTGGTCACCCGCCGCGGCTCAGAGAGGATCGCCGAGAAGGCCTGCGACCTGGCCACGGGCAGAAGGAGGCTGACCATTGTGCACAAATCCAATGTCCTGCGCTCCGACCGGCTCTTCCTGGAGGTCTGCCGGTCTGTGGCTGCCCGGCGAGCTTTAGACTGCGAGGATATGCTGGTTGACGCCGCCGCCTACAATCTGGTGGTAAATCCGGACAGGTTCGATGTGCTGGTCACAACCAACCTCTTCGGCGACATCCTGAGCGATGAGGCAGCGGGAGTCATCGGCAGCCTGGGGCTGTGCGCCAGCGCCAACGTGGGCCCGGCCAAGGCTCTCTTCGAGCCCATTCACGGCAGCGCCCCGGACATCGCCGGAAAGGGTATAGCCAATCCGGTTGGTGCCATCCGGAGCGGGGCCATGATGATGCAGTGGCTGGGCGAGCCTGAGATGGCGGAGAGAATTGAAAAGGCTGTGGAGGCAGCCCTGGCCGGAGGGGCGAGGACGCCGGACCTGGGCGGCCAGTGCAGAACGGAGGATGTAACTCAGGCTGTGCTGCGGGAGATGGGTGGACAAAATTGATTTGGCTAAAGCCATTCACAAAGGATACAAAGAGACGCTGAGCGCAAGTAAGAAATGCCATCCGAGCCACCAACAATGCGGTGTATTTCTATGAATCTTGAAGAGATGGCTCAAATACTCAAGTCCTCCCTGGGCATCAGCGAGAATATCGTGGGCGTGCGGCTCTTTTCCAAAGAGGAGCAGATTCCAAAGGACCTCGACCAGATGGAAAGGCCCTTCCATTACTGCTCCATGATCCAGGGGGCAAGAAGGGAGGCAAAGAGCTTTCTGGCCCGTGCCGACTACCACACCTGTAAAGGCGGAGCCGCAGGCTTGGGCCTGATGCAGTGCCCGGAGAATATCGCCACCGGTGCCCTGTACTTCGACAAGCTGCACAAGTGCGAGACACCGGCCGTCGGCGTCAACATCGCCACCAACATGCCACGCCTATTGCCGGGCAGCACCGTGGCCACCTACGTCGCCCCCCTGGACAAGATGGTGACCAATCCCGATGTGGTCATATTCGTGGGCAATCCCCTCCAGGCCCGGCGCATCGTCCAGGCGGTGATGTTCAAGGATGGTGGCCGGGCCACATTCAACACTGCGGGGATTCAGTCCTTCTGCGTGGACGCCACATCCTCGCCGCTGATCAAGGGCGAGGTGAATGTCTCCCTGGGCTGCGACGGCTCGGCCAGAAACTCCGGTCTGGAGGACAGTGACGTGGTGGTGGGAATTCCCTTCGCCATGGTGGAGGGCATCTGCAATGTCCTCAAGGACCACTACGTGGGCTGGGACAAGTTCATGAGAAGCTGATCGGGGCGCAGTAAAGGTGTTCGAGAAGATTCTGATTGCCACGGACGGCTCGCGGCACAGCCGCCGGGCGGCGGAGGCGGCGATAGAGATGGCCGGGCTTTACGGCTCGACCATCACCGCCCTTTATGTCATTGACATTGGCCGGGAGTATGCCCCCCTGGGAGACCTGGTCTCAAAGGAGGCGGACAGCATGATCGCCGGCATCCGGGGCAATCTGAAGCAGCAGGGCGATGAGGCCACAAAAGAGGTGGCGGAGATGGCAGAGAGAGCCGGCATCTCCGCAGAGAGGCGGATTGTGGAGGGCTACCCGGCAGAGGAGATCATTCGCCTGGCCGGCGAGGAGAAGGCCGGCCTCATCGTTATGGGTGGGATCGGAGAGACCGGCCTGAACCGGTTTTTGCTGGGAAGCGTGGCCGACAGAGTGGTGAGAAGCTCGGCAATTCCCGTGCTGGTGGTCAGAAGAGATTAATGCGGATTCAAATGCCGGAAACAGTCCATCTGGCGAGAAAGCCGTCATCCAGACGCTCCACTCCTTTGAGATGCAGCCTGGGAAATGCTGATGCAAATCCCTCTCCATCCACCAGCGTGGGAGCCGCCGCCCCGCCGATGACCTGCGATCCCACATAAACGTAGATCTCATCCACCAGGCGGCTTTTGAGGAGCGACCAGTTCAGTGTGGCTCCTCCTTCCACCATGAGCTTCTCTATGCCCCGCTCGTGAAGCCGGGCCAGTAGCTCCTCCAGGTCCACCCTCTGCCGTCCGCAGACCAGGACCTCGCTTCTCCGGGCCAGCATCTTCAGCCTCTCCTGGGGCGCGAATTCGGAGACAATAACCATGCATCCCGGCCCCAGGATCCTAGCCACCAGCGGCGTGCGCGCCCGGCTGTCGGCCACGATTCGCAGGGGATTGTCGGGCCGGCCCGCCGCCCGCCTCACCAGGCGCAGCTCCTCCGACTTAACTCTGAGCCGGGGATCATCCGCCCGGACGGTGCCCACTCCGACCATGACGGCGTCGCTCTCCGCCCGCAGGGCATCAACCCTGGCCAGGTCCCCCCGGCCGGAGATTCTAACCTGCCCCCTCTCCCTGGAGCTGATCTTGCCGTCGGCGCTCATGGCGCTGTTGATGAACACAAATGGCCGGTTCATAAATTTCCTCAATATTCTTCTCAGGGGAGAGAGACGCAGACAGAAGCTAAATAGATTGCCAGATCTACCTGCAAGCGTGTCTAAAGGGCGCGATATCCTTTTGCAGGGGACCATAATCTACGGAGACGACTTCCGCGAAGAGCAGGGCTACATCTGCCTGCGGGACGGAGTCATTCGCGAGATGGGGCAGGAGAGGGTGGAGGCAGACTATTCAGGCATCATCTGCCCCCGCCTGGTAAATGCTCACGTCCACCTGGGCGACTCCGCCTTCAAGGATCCACCATTTCTGCCCCTCTCCCAGTTGGTGGGGCCGGGCGGCCTCAAGGCGCGGCTGCTGGAAGAGACGCCGCGCCGGGTGCTGGTGGAGGGCATGAGGAGGAGCTTGCGCCAGATGGCGGCGTCAGGGACATTCGCCTTTGCCGATTTTCGGGAGGGTGGGGAGCCTGGAGTACTGATGCTGGAGGAGGCGCTGGCGGATATGCCTCTGCTCCCCAAAATCCTGGGCCGGCCCGCCTCCTCCGAAAAGCCCGCCCCGCCGAAAGGTTGCTGGGGTCTGGGCCTCTCCAGCACCCGCGACCACGATCCTCATTTTGTTGAGGCGGCTGTAGCTGCAGCCAGAAAGGCCGGCCAGAGGGTGGCAGTTCACGCCGGTGAGGCAGGAAGAGACGACATCCAGGGTGCCCTGAGACTGCGCCCGGACGTCCTGGTGCACATGGGCCGGGCGGATGAGCGGGAGCTGCTGGAGGCTGCGGACGCCGGAATTGCCGTGGCCGTATGCCCCAGGTCCAATATGATCACGGCTGCCGCCCTGCCCGATGTCAGGAGGATGCTCTCTCTGGGCCTGGTGGTGGGCGTGGGCACGGACAATGTCATGCTCAATTCGCCGGACATGCTGGAAGAGATGCATTTCCTGGCCAGAGTGCTGCTGCATGACGATAGACAGGTATTTAAGATGTGCACGCTAAATGGTGCTAAAATGCTGGGACTAGAGGGCCGGCTGGGGTTCATCCGGGAAGGGATGGAGGCAAGGCTGATGGTCATAGACGGCAGATCAGACAATCTGTGGGGATGCAGAAGCCCTCTTGCAGCAGTGGTGCGGCGGGCCGGGGCATCCGACATAATGGCAATCTTCTAGGGGTAAATCATGTTCAAAAAAATTTTAGTGGCTACAGACGGATCAGAGCACGGATTCAAAGCGGCCGGTATAGCACTGGAGCTGGGAAAGATATCAGGCGGAGCTGTCACCGCCATCTACGTCGCCGACACCAACAGGACAGCCCACCTTCCGGACGACATGCTGCTGCTCAGCATCCGCGAGCTTCTGATCAAGGAAGGAAAGGAGGCCATAGCCCAGGTGGAGGTAATGGCGGAAGAGATGGGCGTGCCCTACGGGGGCGCAGTGGTGGAGGGCAATCCCAGCAGCGAGATCATGAGATTTGCTGAGGAGAAAGGAATGGACATCATAGTCATGGGGACGGTGGGGCGCACGGGCCTGGACAAGTTTTTGCTGGGCAGCGTGGCTGAGAAGGTGGTGCGGGGCTCCAGGATTCCCGTGCTCACCATTCCCAGGGGGCGGACTTGAGCGCGAGCATCACCGTCCAGGACATAATGGTCAAAGACGTGGCCACCGTCACCATACCGGGCAGCAGGGATGATGTGCTGCGCACATTGCAGGATCACAGGGTCTCAGGGGTTCCCGTTATAAAGAAAGGAGAGGTGGTGGGCATGATCACCAGGACCGACCTGCTCAAGAACCGGGAGGAGGACCAGACGGCTCTGCTCATGACCCGTGACCCTGTGACGATCGGCCCGGACAGCAGCATTGTAGAGGCCGCCCAATTGCTCATAGACCATGACTTCAGAAGGCTGCCTGTGGTGGAGGGCAAAAAGCTGGCCGGCATCATCACCATAGCCGATATAGTGCAGGTGGCGGCGGAGCTGAACATCAAAGAGAGCATCGAGCCGTACCTGGAGAAGCAGACAGTGGTCCTCTGGAGCGAGATGCCCCTCCCGGTGGCCGGATCGATCATGGAGTATGCAGCGGTGCAGGCCTGCCCGGTCATAGACAGCTTCCTCAAGCTGGTGGGCATGATCTCCGATCGCGATCTCATCAAGGCCAGCGTCATCGAGGACACAGTGGAGCAGACAAAGCTTTCTGCCGATGACGGAGAGGACGCCTGGGTCTGGGACCGGGTGATCTCCACCATCAACAAGTACTACACTGTATCCAGGATCAGGCTCAAGGATATCCTCGTGCGCGAGGCCATGGTGCATCCCATATCCGCCTATAAAAAGGATGAAGTGGGCAAATGCGCTGCCATCCTGGCCAAAAACAGGATCGACCAGATGCCTGTGGTCACCTCCAGCGGAAAGCTGATGGGTATGCTAAAAGACAGGGACATACTGGCGGCGCTGGTGGACTGCTGCAAAAAACAATAAGGTTAGCGCCCTGGCCCTTTCAGGGCGCATTCCTTTTGCAATGGAATTTCAGGAGTATATCTTGAATTCTACAACTCTATAGTGCGGCGCATTGTTCCATTCCAGCCTCGTCCACCCCTTGGATCCGGACTTCAAAGGAGTGCCAACCCAAATCCAGTTATTGCCGTCCGATGTTGCCCGCAGGCCCACGGCGACTGTCCTCTCAGACCTGGCCATGACGCTGTAGGCGTATCTACCTCCACCCAGAGACCTGTAACTTTCGTCCTTAAAATTTACGATGATATTGGGACCGGAGAATTCAAATGCATCGCCATTATTTGCATCCCGGAGAGGAGTTGCATGCACATCAACAAACCTGAATTTCGATAAACCGAGGAACGGCCCGCTGAGATCGGCCAGATTCACTTTAAAATTGACGACACCGATTCTTGTGAGGTCATCACTTCCGTCAACCTCCGAGTTAATGCTGGTATTGATCCAGGATCCTGTTTCAGGATTGAAAATTTCCAGAAATAGAGGACCTTCGACTCCGGCATTCTCCTTCAGGGTATCCATATCCACGCTGTACGTATAAGAATAAACAGACAGGTCTTCGAGCCCTGCCGCAGGATTCGTTATGTATATCGGGCCTTCCTTTGGATCAACCGAATAATAAGCAGCCTCGGGAATCTCCAGAGCGCACTGTGCTATTGGAGTGATTAGCATGAGAGCCATAATCAATATTATCTTCATATGATCACCCAGTATCCATAATATTAAAAAATAAATTTAAAATTTACTTGGAATTACCATGACCCTGGTACGGTGGTGCGGCTTCTGATCTCCGAATATGGCCTTCTCCCATTCAGCTCCCCTCATCAATTTGAGCTTCAAGAATGGGTCAAATCCGTAGTTTAATGCATATTGCTCCCAGGTCCACCAGACAGATTTATCCGGAGCCCGGTCAAGATTTGCATTCTTATACTTCCATAATCTCGGTGACAGAAGGTCACCCGGCTCAATATACTCGCCGAGGGGCAGCTTCGCCTCCAGGCCATTCCACACCACGCAGGGCAGCCAGCTCTCGCTCAGGGCTTCTATTGACTTGCTCGTCCATTCTGATGTTGTCAATTTTCCGATCTTGGGAAGCAGACCTATGTTCAGAATGTTTATCCGGGCGCAGTGAATGCAATTGATGCCTACCTGGGCACCGGATGGAGCGCTCTTTATGGCTGCATAAAGCTCAGAGCCGCTCACCTGATTTATCCCGTCACAATAGGTACATAAAGCTTCAATCTTTTCAACGGACACAAAACCACCTAATTAAAAATTCATTTTAAAGTATATCAAAATAGCGTTCCAAAAGACAAATAAGCTTACACGCGCTTTCCCCGGATATGGCCCGCTTCCTCGTGGTCCTAGGCACCACCTCCCACTCCGGCAAGAGCACCCTCGTCGCCGCCCTCTGCCGCCTGCTCTCCGATCGCGGCTATCGCGTCGCGCCCTTCAAAAGCCAGAACATGAGCCTCAACTCCTGGGTTACCAAAAACGGCTCAGAGATAGGCATCGCCCAGGCAGTGCAGGCCTGGGCGGCCAGGGCGGAGCCGACGGAGTTCATGAATCCCATACTGCTCAAGCCCAAGGGCGACCGCACCTCCCAGGTGATAGTGCTGGGCAGGCCGGTGGCCGACCGCTCGGCAGAACAGTACTACCGGGAGATCGAGGATCTCAAGGGAATAGTGGACCGGTCGGTGGAGGAGCTGGAGAAGGAGTACGACTTCATAGTGGTGGAGGGTGCAGGCGGAGCCGCCGAGATCAACCTCTTCGACAGGGACATCGCCAACATCTACGTGGCCCGCCGCCTCAGGGCGCCAATCATCCTGGTGGGAGACATCGAGAGGGGCGGGGTCTTCGCCAGCCTCTTCGGCACAGTGGCCCTTCTGCCCCCCGACATCCGCCCTCTGGTCAGGGGACTGGTGATCAATAAATTCCGGGGCGACCCCGCCATCCTGGGCACGGGCATGCAGAGCCTGGAAGAGCTTACCGGGGTGCCGGTGCTGGGCGTCCTGCCCTACCTCGACCTGGATATCCCCTCCGAGGACTCCGTCTCTTTAGGCGACAAGGGCCGGCAGGGCGGAAGGAGTGGCAGCGGCAGGGCAGAGGCCGGCGGCGGACAGGTGGAGATTGCCGTCATAAGGCTGCCCCGCATCAGCAACTTCACAGACTTTGAGCCCCTGGAGAGGCAGGCGCGGGTCAGATATGTGGGCCTGTCCGAGCCCCTGGGCACTCCCGATGCCGTGATCATTCCCGGGACCAAGAACACCATCTCCGACCTGGCCGAGATGGAGGAGAAGGGCATGGCCGGCCGGATCAGGGCGCTCTCCGGCACGCCGGTCCTGGGCATCTGCGGCGGCTACCAGATGCTGGGAAAGGAGATCGTCGACTGCGGCATAGAGGAGACGGAGGGGACATTTCCCGGCCTCGGCCTTCTGGATGCCACCACTCGCTTCGACCTGTACGAGAAGAGGACAGTGCAGGTGAAAAAGAGGGTCACAGGAGGGGGGCCGATCCTGGAGCCCATCCGGGGCCAGGAGGTCACAGGCTACGAGATTCACATGGGCATGACCGAACCCTGCGGCGAGAGGGCTTTCGATGACGACGGAGCTGTCTCGGAGGACGGACTGGTGATAGGCACCTACCTGCACGGCATATTCGAAAACGACAACTTCCGCACAGCCTTCCTCAATTTCCTGCGGCAGAGCAGGGCGAAGAAGCTTGCCAGTTCAGTTGGAGTGGCGGATGCCCCTCCGGAAAAAGAGGCAGCGGCGGAAAGAGAGAGAGAGGATGCCTTCTCAGAGCTGGCCGGGGCGGTGCAGGCTAACCTGGACATGCCCCGCATATGGAGGATGCTGGACCTGGGACAGGAACAGGATTTGCATTCTGATGGGCCATGAAGCTTGGCGTGCTATTCTCAGGCGGCAAGGACTCGGTCTACGCCTGCCGCCTGGCCATGGAGAGAGACCGGGTCTCCTGCCTGATCACCCTCATCTCAGAGAGCCCGGAGAGCTACATGTTCCACACCCCCAACATTCGCTGCACCGGCCTGCAGGCTCAGGCCCTGGACATACCCAGGCTGGCCTGGCCCACCAGAGGGGTTAAGGAGGCGGAGCTGGAAGACCTCAGAGACGCCATAGCCGCCGCAGAGCGGGAGTATGGCATCCAGGGAATAGTCACCGGTGCCATCGAATCCGTCTACCAGGCGGCACGGGTGCAGAGGATCTGCCGGGACGCCGGCCTGTGGTGCTTCAATCCCCTCTGGCAGGCGGACCAGCTCGACCACCTGCGCCGCATCTGCCAAGAGGGCTATCGCACCATCATTTCCGGCGTCTATGCCTATCCCTTCGACTCCTCGTGGCTCGGTGCGGAGATCAACGAGGAGCGCATACTCGCCCTGGAGAGGCTGCAGGAGAGGTATCAGGTCAATCCCTCCGGAGAGGGCGGTGAGCTGGAGACACTGGTCCTGGACGGCCCCATATTCAAAAAGAGGATCGAGGTCATCCGGGCAGAGAAAATTTATGCCAATTACAGCGGCCGGTATGTCATCCAAGAGGCGAAGCTGGCGGACAAGTAAATGTGGATAAGAAGTGGATATGAGTATGGTGAATTAGTGAAAGAGGAGTGTGAAGGTGCAGCTATGAAGGGCGGCGAGGGCAGAGCCTGCGGAGATAACCGCAAAGGCGGCGAAATCGTCCTCCTGGATCTGGCCTGCGAGAAGGACCACCTCTCCCGCTACGAGTTCGTCCACCCGGTGCGCCAGACGCTGCAAAGGGCAGGATGCAACTGCCGCGTAATGCACTACACCGATTTCCGGATCGATGATGCGGAGGGGTGCGGGGTCATCCTCTGCGGCACGGCCCTAATGGACAACGGCTATGCGGAAAACCTATCTGCCTTCTCGTGGCTGGCGGACTTCCCCGGGCCGGCCCTGGGCATATGCGCGGGAATGCAGGTCATAGCGGCAGTCTATGGTGGCGGCATCGTCAGCCAGCCGGCCATCGGCCTGGAGAGGATCGAGATCCTGGAGCCGTCGCCCCTCCTGGGCGAGCCGCGGGCCATAGAGGGCTACATGCTGCACAATTATGCGGCGAGCTTGCCGGAGGGCTTTTCCCTCCTGGCGGGCTGCGCGGGAGCAGCGCAGGCCTTCCGCCACAAGAGCCGCCCCATCTACGGCATAATCTTTCACCCGGAGGTGCGAAATCGCTGGATACTGGAGGGCTTCGCCTGCCGCCTCGCCCACAACCGGCAAGGCCCTTCCGACGAAACCGATTTATGTAATGAATCCTCACAATGAGAAGTGATATGCAAGACTACTCCGAAAACCAATTCCTGGCCGCGGCGGGAATTCCCGACCTGGACATAGAGATCTGCGATGTGACCCTTCGCGACGGCGAGCAGATGCCGGGAGTGGTATTTCGGGCCGATGAGAAGCTTGACATAGCCATGCGGCTGGACGAGATCGGAGTCGAGGTCATCGAGGCCGGCTTTCCCGTGGTCTCGGCGGCTGAGAAGAATGCGGTGAGGGAGGTCTGCAACCTGGGGCTGAAGGCCAAAATATCCGCCCTCTCCCGATCAGTCAAGCAGGACGTTGACGCCGCCATCGACTGCGGCGTGGACATGATCTCGGTCTTCATCGCGACGTCAGACCTGCACCTCAAGCACAAGCTGCACATGAGCTGCCCGGAGGCCATCTCCTGCGCCCTGCAGACGGTGGAGTACGCCAAAGATCACGGCCTGATTGTGCGCTTCTCGGCGGAGGATGCCACGCGCACCGATTTTGAGATTTTAAAGAAGCTGTACAAAAAGGCAGAGCAGTATCACGCCGACTACATCAGCGTGGCCGACACCGTGGGCATCATGAATCCGCGCACGACCTACTACATGATATCGGAGCTCAGGAAGACGGTGAAGATCCCCATCTGCATGCACTGCCATGACGACCTGGGACTGGCCCTGGCCAACACCCTGGCCGGTGCCGAGGCGGGCGCCAAGCAGCTTCACACCACAGTCAACGGTATCGGCGAGAGGAGCGGAAACACTGCCCTGGAGGAGCTGCTCGTCGCCCTGCGGCTGCACTACGGCCAGGACAGCTACGACCTGACCAAGCTCAAGGACCTCTCCAAGCTGGTGGAGACCTACTCCGGCGTGCCGGTGGCAAAGAACAAGGCCGTGGTGGGGACGAACGCCTTCGCCCACGAGTCAGGCATACACGTGGCTGCCGTGCTGGAGGAGCCGCGCACTTACGAGCTGTACTCACCGGAGCTGGTGGGGGCGGCGCGGCACATCATCATCGGCAAGCACACCGGGGCCAAGGCCCTGCGCTACATCACCCAGAGGATGGGCTACTACCTCAAGGACGAGGAGCTGGTGGACCTCTCGGAGAGGGTGAAGATGTGCAGCGAGTTCAAGCACGCCAT
>ERZ1645192.1835-NODE-1835-length-17678-cov-5.078590_pt1 | contig 17678 bp, 15 predicted proteins | sample MGYA00575354_ERZ1645192 | MGnify/ENA primary metagenome ERZ1645192 (study PRJEB40844, sample SAMN11349763) | freshwater sediment metagenome | isolation source: river sediment | host: Sediment | place: India: Faizupur Khadar , New Delhi | collected 2017-02-21 ... | reverse complement strand
CGGACGCCCCAGAAAGGGGTCGCCGCAGCTTCCGGGCCGCACCATCACGAACTGTCCCGGCTCCGCCGCGGAGGCGATCGCCTCGCACTCCACCGCGATCAGGCCGGAGCCGTCGCCCAGGGCGCGGCTGCCGGCGACCTTCGCTTCATAGTCCCGGGGCGCGCTCCCTCCGCAGGTCATTCGCCATCCTCCAGGCGGTTCATCCGCACGTTTCCCTCCACCAGCGTCATCACCGGCCACCCCTGCAGCATCTCGCCGTCCCAGGGGCAGAGTCGCGCCTTGCTCTTCCACTCGTTCACATCCACCCGCTTCACCGCGTCGAGGTCGAGCACCGTGATGTCCGCCGTCGCGCCCTCTTTGATCGCTCCGAGCGTGCGCCACGGTCGGGGAAGCAGCGCGGCGGGGCCCGATGTGAAGAGAGAGAGCAGGTGTTCCAGCGCGACCGGCTCGCCCAGCTTGAGCCAGGTATCCAGCACCACCGCGACAGAGCACTCTATCGAGGCGATACCCGAGGGCGCCTCCTGAAACGGAACGTCCTTCTCGTCCATGTGGTAGGGGGCGTGATCCGTGACGATCGCGTCAACAGTGCCGTCCGCGATGGCCTCCCAGAGCGCCTTGACATCCTTGCGCGTCCGAAGCGGCGGGTTCACCTTGTACGTCGAGGAGAAGCGGCTGACGAGGATGCAGTTCTCGTCGAGCGAGAGGTGGTGCGGCGTCACGTCGCACGTCACCGGAAGTCCCTCTTTTTTCGCCTGCCGTACCGCGTCCACCCCCAGCTCCGTGCTCACGTGGGTGAAGTGGATGGGTGCGTCCGTCTCGCGGCTCAGCGCGATGCCCCGCTGGATGTCGATGACCTCCGCCGAGGCGGGCCACCCTTTCATACCGCTGGAGGCGGAGACCACGCCCTCGTTCACGTGCGCCTTCGCGGTCAGCGTGGGCTCCTCGGGGTGCTCCATGATCCGCACGTCGAGGTCCTTGCTGTACAGCAGCGCCGTCTTCAGCAGCTTCGCATCCCATACCGGGGAGCCGTCGTCGGTGAACATCACCGCTCCCGACTCCGCCATCAGGCCGAGTTCGGCGAGCTGTTTGCCCTGCCGCCCCTTGCTCACGCACCCGGAGGGCAGCACCCGTGCGCCTCCGGCCCGTTTCCCGCGGGCGAGCAGATATTCGACAGTCACCGGATTGTCCACTGCGGGCTCCGTGTTCGGCATGGTCACGACGGTGGAGTACCCTCCCGCCGCCGCAGCGCGCGCGCCGCTCTCCGTATCCTCGCGCCACTCGTACCCCGGGTCGCGGAAGTGAACATGAATATCTATGAAGCCGGGGCAGAGCAGCTTCCCGCCGAGGTCGTAGACCTCCGCGCCGTCCTCGGGGAGTCCGGAGCCTCTGCGGGCGATCACGCCGTCCTTGACGAGGATATCCTCGCACTCGCTGCCAAGGCTTCTTCCGTCGAAAATTTTCGCATTTTTCAGCAGTATGCTCATCGCGCACCTCCAAGGCAAAGGTAGAGCAGGGCCATCCGGACGGCGACGCCGCTCCGGACCTGCCCGAGAATCACGCTGTTCGGGCCGTCGGCCACGGAAGAGGCGATCTCCACTCCGCGGTTCATCGGCCCCGGATGCATCACCGCGGCCTTCGGCGAGGCGAGGGCGACAAGCGAGTCCGTCGCGCCCCAGCGCCGGTGGTACTCGTCGATGGAGGGGATGAGCCCGTCCTCCTGCCGCTCGCGCTGTATCCGCAGGAAGTAGAGGATGTCGGCCCCCCTGGCCGCTTCGCGCGCGTCGGACACATACTCGACGCCGAGCGAACCGGTATCTTCGGGCATCAGCGTCGCCGGTCCGCTGAGCGTCACGGATACGCCCATCTTCCGGAACGCCTGGATGTCGGAGCGCGCCACCCTGCTGTGGAGCACGTCGCCGATCATGGCCATCTTCGCGCCGTCGAGGTTGCCGAGCTTCTTCCGGGCGCTGTGCAGGTCGAGCAGCGCCTGGGTCGGATGTCCGTTCGTCCCGTCCCCCGCGTTGAAGACCGAGGCGCGATGCAGTTTTTTCGAGAGGTAATCGGGGACGCCCACCGCGCCGTGGCGCACCACCACCGCGTCCGCGCCCATCGCTTCGAGCGTCCAGACCGTGTCGCGCAGCGTCTCGCCCTTGCTCGTGCTCGATCCGGAGGCCGACCAGTTCACCACGTCCGCGGAGAGCATCTTCTCCGCCAGCTCGAAGGAGACCCTGGTCCGCGTCGAGTTCTCGAAGAAGCAGTTCACCACCATCTTGCCGCGCAGCGCGGGGACCTTCTTGATCGGACGGTTCATCAGCTCTTCCATATAGTCCGCCTGCTCCAGGAAGAAGTGCAGCTCCTCCCTCGTCCAGCCTTCGAGGCTGATGAGGTCCTTATGCCTCCACTCCATGCTCCGCACCTCCGTTCCGTTCGCAGATGACAACGCCGTCCGTGCCGTCGAGCTCCTTCACCCGCACCTCGACGTTCTCCGAGCGCGACGTGGGGATCGTCTTTCCGACGTAGTCCGCGGCTATGGGCAGCTCCCTGTGCCCCCGGTCCACCAGCACGGCGAGCTGCACGCGCTCCGGACGCCCCAGGTCGGTGATCGCGTCGAGCGCCGCCCGGATGGTCCGCCCCGTGAAGAGGACGTCGTCCACCAGCACCACGCGCTTCCCCGTGATGTCGCCGGGGAGCGAGGTGCTGTGCACCACGGGCTGGTCGGCAAGCGTCGAGATGTCGTCGCGGTAGAGCGTGATATCCAGCTCGCCCGCAGGGACTTTCACCTTCTCTTCGGCCTTGAAGATCTCCCTCAAGCGGGCCGCAAGATGCACGCCGCGCCGCTGGATTCCCAGAAGCACCACGTCGTCGAGCCCCTTGTTCCGCTCGACGATCTCGACGGCGATGCGCCGGAGCACCCGCTCCATATCCCTCTCCGTCATGACCGTCGCTTTTTCCGTCCACACATTTCCGGACTGCGCTTTCACCACGATCCCATCTCCCTTCCGTAAAAAAAGAGCCCCTCTCCCGACGGGAGAAAGGCTCCGACATTGTGTCCGAGAACAGGAAGAGAAGCGCTGCGAACACGCGGCCGACAGATAGTACTCCACATGGCGCCTCCCCCCTCTCTTCAAGCTGGGGGAATGATACCACACTCTCATAATCTATGCAAGCGGTTGCAGAGAAAAAATCGAGGAAGAAAGTTACCTTTCTCCATCTTCCGCAACTCTCCTGACGAGAGAACGCAGGAGCTTCGGAAAGACCTCCATGAAGTACGGAAGGTGCAGACGCTCCGTATTCTTATGGGCGTCCTTCCCGAGCGGGCCGAAGTTCAAGATCGGGATGTCCAGCTCCGCAAGCGCCTCCGTCGGCAGGCTGTAGAGCCGTTTCCAGCCGGGCATGTTGGCCGCAAACGTCGCCATCTCCCCCGCCTCGCCCTGAAAACCGCAGTAGCTGAGGTCGGAAACCCCCTCGAAGAACGGGCGCGTTTCCACCGTCAGCCCGAACCGCTCGCTGGCCTCCCGCACCGTTTCGCGCGCCGCACGCTCTACCCTGCGCTCCCCTTCTGAAAGGCCGAGGTTCGCGCGGTGAGGGTACCACGGCGGCAGGAAGCCGAAGACGACAAGCGGCCCAGGCAGCGCGCACGCCTCGACCATGCTTTCGACGAGCGCGACGGCCTTCGTCCGTTCGTCGGCCCCGGAAGGCGTCCGGGAAAGAACCTCTTCGACGAAGCCGGGGAACCCCGCGCCCAGTTTTGCCTCCGCCATGCGGCGCAGCTCTTCGTAGGAGAGGGCCATGGAATTCCACTTTGCGTCGGAGCGTCCCGCCCCGTTCATCTTCGCGAACGATTCGGCGTTGCGCTCGTGCGCCTCTATCGCTTCCCGCAGCGCTTTCTCCGCAATGGCGCGCATTTCGCCGAGGATGCGCCCCGGCAGCTTCGTCGCCGTGAGGTAGCTGTAGAAGGAGAAGGCGCGCGTCATAATCGTCGCCGAGTACTCCCTCCGAAGGTCCGTCTGGCGCATACAGCCGAACGGGGGGTACGCTCTCCCGTCGAGCGAATCCGCATAGTCCGGGTTGCCTTCAAGCTCCAGGTTGATCCGGGAGATCACCGGCGCGGCGCCGAACCCCTCGTAGTACTCCCCGACGTGCGTCTCCTTTCCGGCGCAGAAGAAAAAGGTGTTGATCTTCCCGATGCTGCCAAGGTAGATGGACGGAAGCGCCCGCTCCCCCCCTGCGAAAGTGGGTTCGAGTTCGATGCACGCGCGGTAGCGCAGCCCCTCTTCCTTTTGCCTGCGCGCCAGCTGCGCCGATGCGGCGAGCATTCCTGCGGAGTTGTTCTCCTCGTCGGGAACCGCGAGCGCGAGCAGATTCGCGCCGAGACTTCCGGGATCCGACGCCGCCTCCGCCAGGAGTTCGATACCCGCCGCAAGTCCGCTCTTCATATCGGCGACGCCCCGCCCGAAGAGCCACTCCCCGCTTTCGAGGTCGCGACGGGCGTCCTCGGGAAGCGCAACGTCCTCCAGACGCCGCGTGTACTCCTCCGGGTCGAACGCGAAGGGGGCAAGCTCGCCGCACGCCTCTGCGCTCACCACATCCGCGTGCCCCGCCAGAATGACCGTCTCCGCCGTCGGCCCCGGCCTGCGTACGAATGCGAAAAGGAAATTTCGTCCGAACGGGTCGTCCTCAAGCGGAAGGAGGCGGAGATCCTCAGGGTGCTCCCGAAAGTACGGAAGCACGGCGAGCGTGTCGTACAGCAAGCGCGTCACGCGGTTTTCATGCTCCGGCGAGGGGGAGACGCTCGGAATCCGCAGCATGTCGAGCAGCAGACGGCAGAGCCCGCTCTCGGCGTATTTTTTCAGAACGCTCCCCCTCTCCTCAGGCATAGATTCCCTCCCGAAGCCAGGCGTTCAGCGCTTCTTTGTTCATGTGGGCGATTCCCAGGTCCTCCAGCGTCACGCCGGCGGCCCGGAAGTCCGTCCCGGTCATGACGGAGGCGAGCGTGATCATGGACTCGATGACGGGAACCTCGATTCCGAACTTTTTCGCCAGCTCCAGATAGATGTGACAGCCGACGGGAATATCCTCGGTGATGTAGCGGTTGTAGATGGAGAACGGCCCCGTTCCCATCGCCAGCGTGTACTGCTCCTCGAAGGGGACGACGAACTTCTCCCCCATGTGTTCCGACCCCAGAATGTTCGACCTCGAAAAGAAGGCCTTCTCCGGGAAGTCCTGAATGCCGACACCCATCGCTTCGGCGATGGCGCACTCTTCGCGGTAGAGGGCGAGCTGCACCTTCGAGATCGAAGGGCAGTATGCGTGCGAGTAAATGGAGAAATCGTACTTGTTCTCACCGTAGACGACGCCCCAGTTCTCCATCGCGCCGACGCCGAGTATGGACCCCGGGCAGTGCAGGATAGGGTTGACATTGCTGAAACCGACGTCCGCGACGGTATCCCCATGAACGGGGTGCTCCACGGAGTCGAGCGACGGGAGGTAGCGCTTCGATTCGAAGAAGGCATCCTGGTCCGTCATCGGCAGCGCCGCCCCGCGCAGCGTGATCGCCCAATAGTTGACGCTCACCTCGGGCATCTGCTGGCCTCCCATGTTCTTGATCCGAATGCCGTAGGGCTGACTGCTCCACTCGCCGACAACGATCTTCTTCGTGCATCCAGCTTCGCGGAGCATCTTCCGGAAGAGCAGCGAGCCGAAGTTCGCCGTCGTGAAATGCACGACCATTCCGTCCTCAAGGTGCGGGATCAGACGCTCAAGAAAGGCTGCGTACCCCACGGCGGGGAAGCTGACAACGATAATCCCCGCGCCGCGGACGGCCTTCGCCATATCGTCGGTGACCACGTCGATCTTCGCGAGTCCCTCGCGCTTGAATCCGTACAGGCTCTCCTGCCTTCCGCTGACTCGTATTTCGCGTTTGCTCGCGATACACCCCAGCCCCTCGAAGAACTCAGGCAGTTCGTAAAGGCGGACCTCCCGCCCGGCGAGCGCCGTACAGGCGGCATGACCGCGCGCCGTCGCCCCGCCGCCGAGAACCGCTACCGGTTTGTCTTTCAAATACTCCATATTCATATCGGACGCCTCCTAGAGCCGGCCGCCGAGCACAAGACGAGGCAGCCAGAGTGCAAGTTCCGGCAGGAAGGTCACCGCCAGAAGCGTCGGCAGCCATGCGAAAAGAATAAAGATCATGGCCGGTTTCATCATCTGCGAAACGGGCGTCTTCGCCATGCGCCCGCCGAAGTAGAGCGTCGGCGCAGTCGGCGGCGTCACGTTTCCCAGGCCGAGATTCGTCCCGATGATCGCGGCGAAATGGATGGGGTGAATCCCCAGGGAGACCACGACCGGAAGCAGTATCGGGGTGCAGAGCAGCATCGCGCTCACATCGTCCATGATCATGCCGATGATGATCATGAAGAGGTTGATCATCAGCATCAACACGTACTTGTTGCTCGACAGAGAGGTAAGAGAGGAAATAATCATGGCCGGAAGCCGTTCCTGGACATAGATGCGGCTGAGCATCATGATGCAGTACATCATCAGCATCACGACGCCGGTGGTCGTCGCCGTCTCGATGATCACCTCCATGAAGTTGTTCCGGTTGAGCCCCTTGTAGATCCAGCACCCCCCAGGCACGGAGTACAGCCCGGCAACCGCTGCGGCCTCCGGCGGCGTCATGATGCCTCCGTAGATTCCTCCGAGGACGATGAACGGCATGAAGAGCGCGGGGAGCGCCTTCTTTCCGCGGTTCCCCAGAAGCTGCATCGTCTCTGGGAAGGGTAAACGGGGAGTTACTTTCACGTTCGGGTCGTTTCGGAGCATGATGATATTCAAAAGGCTGAGAAGAATCATGAGAACGATGCCGGGTCCCACAGTGGCAAGAAAGCACGCGAGCACCGACTGCTGGCCCACCCAGGCGAAGAGAATCATCTGCGAACTCGGCGGGATCAGCAGGCCGAGCGGAGCGGCGCATGAAACAAGCGCTGCGCTGTGCCCCATCGGGTAGCCGTTTTCCCTGAGACGGGGAAACATGATCGAGCCGATGCACGAGAGCGTCGCGGCGCAGCTCCCCGAAATGGATCCGAAGACGGCGCAGGAGACCACCGCCACTACGCCGAGCCCCCCCTTGACGCGGCCGACGAAGACGTCGACGAAGTTGACGAGCGACGTTCCTATACCTCCCCTGTCCATCATCCCGCCCACCATGATGAAGAGCGGAATGGCCAGCAGCACGATGGAGCTCATCTGGCTGAAGGCGTACGGGAGCAAGAAGGACGGATCGTACGCATGGGTAATGACCATGAAGGTCGTGGAGAGCATGAAGCAGAAGGGGACGGGCAGTCCGAGAAGAAGCGTCACGATTATGAGCAGAAGCGCAATGGTTATCGCCATTCGTGTTTCCTCCAGTGCGCCGGCCGTCCGCTCCGCCGGAACGCGGCGCGCTCTCGGGGAAATGCGTGGACCGGCAGTAAGATGGACTCCCTAGCGGGAGACTCCCTCCTTCTTCATCGAAATGAAGGAGAATAGATCGTCGAAAAAATAGACGACGGAATAGAGAGACATAAGCGCATACCCTACGAGCACCGATGTCTGCGAGATAAAGACAGGTATTCTCAAACCGGTCGTGCGCGGCATCCAGACATAGCTGTACCACACCATGTCGACGGCCCACACAGTGAAGAGAATACAGAGCGCGGCGATCGTCAGGTTGACCATCACGCTTAAAAAGGCTTGGGCACGCGCAGAGAGCATCTGCGGAATGATGTCCGCCTTGACGTGGCTCTTGTCGTACACGCCGTATGAACTTCCTATGAAATACAGCCAGAAGGCCGCAATCACCACGATCTCCTCTATCCCGAACAGATCGGTCTTGAATACGTACCGCAGCAGCACCGCAACGCACATGATCAGTACCACGAAGCAGCTGCTCAGGACGAGAAGCGCTTTTTGCAGTTTGAGGAGAAACTTCCAGACCAAAGACGATCTGACGGTCTCGACGAAACTCACGGCAACCCCCTCCAGTACTGTGCGGGGCGTCGCCGCCCCGCACGCAGAGTCTTTCTACTTCAACGATTCCCGGATCTTCTCAATGGTTTCCTTGCCGTAGGTCTCCTCAAGCTTGGGCCACGTCGTCGCGCGAACATGCTCGGCAATCGCCGCCATCTCCTCGGGAGTGATCGGCAGAATCTCCACTCCGGCCTCCTCAAGCTTCTTCTGGTACTCGATGTCCTCCGCGTTGCTGTCCGCAAAGCTCTTGTCGGCCTGCTCGTTCACGGCGTCGACGATCACCTTGCGGTCCTCGGGGGAGATCTTCTCCCAAACCTGCTTGCCGACGATGTACGCCGTCTGGTCGAAGAGGCAGTTATAGGGAATGTAGTATTTGATGACGTCGCGGAAGCTCAGGTAGTTGATCTGGGAGGAACCGCCGATCCAGCCGTCGCAGACGCCCGTCTGGATGCCGCTGTACGTGTCCGCGTAGGGGATGGAGGTCGTCCGGAAGCCGAGGTCCTCGGCCGTCTCCTTGTAGACGGCAAGCGGCGCCACGCGGATCATGGCGTCCTTGTCCACACCTGCCTTCGCGTGGTTTTTCGGCTGCTTGGCAAGACCGACGCCGACGAACCCGTCGCCATAGATCCGGAGGAGACGCACGCCCAGCTTTTCAAGCGATTCCTCGATGATCGAATACACGAAGGACCCCGGAGAGAGCTGCTTCTGCATCCCCTCGCCCGTGGAGGCAAGGAAGGGGAGCGAGCCGACTTCGAGCATGGGGTCGAACTGGCTGGGGAGGAAGATGAGCCCCATCTCGATCGTGCCGCGCCGGATCTCCTCGAAAACCTGCGTATAGTCGCCAAGCTGGTTCGCGGGGAAGACGTCCAGAACCACCCGTCCCTCCGTCCCCTTCTCGACAATCTCCTTGATGGCTTCGAGCGACTTGCTTCCGCGGTACTCCGGAGAGGAGATCCCAGCCACCTTCAGCACAAGTTTGTCCGCCGCGGCGGACGGCAGCGCGAAAACCCCCGTCAGCAGCAACCCGAGAACAAACGCTCCCAGAACTCCGCACGCAGTACTTTTCCTTATCATTATGACATCGCTCCTTTCAGATTCTTTAGTGCCTTGTACAGACCTTTTCCGCGCAGTCATTTTTCCCCGCAACTCCTCCTTTCACGGCGTCAACGCCTGAACTGGAGCTTGTACGAAAGTTCCTCGGCGCCGTCTTTCAGAAGATGAAGCCATTCGACGATTTTCCCCTCCGTCGCGTGCTTCTTCGGCGCAGCCATGGCGAGAGAGATGCGAACCGCTCTCTCCCTGTCGAAAACCGGAACTGCGAGTGAAAGCACCCCGATATTGAAGACCTCGTCCTCCAGGGCATACCCCTGATCGCGAATCTTCCGGTACTCCTCCATCAAAACGTCTCTGTCGACAAGCGTGTACGGTGTGCGGCGCTCCAGCTCCGAAGCGTCAAGAAGGCTGCGGATATGCTCCGGATCCTGGTAGGCGCACAGCAGCATCGCGGACCCTCCGGAGTTCAGCGGAATACTCTTGCCGATGAAATCGTTCACGTCGTACACGCCTCCGGGTACCCTGTGTTTGTAGGCGGGGAAGGCGCGGTCGCCCTCCCAGATCGTGATATAGGTTGTCTCGCCGACGGTTTTGGACGTATGCGCAAGTATCGGCGGGGCCGTCTCGCCGATTCCCTTGAAGTGACCGTACACGTTCCCGAGGCGAAGCATGATGGGGCTGAGATGGTATTTTTTGGAGGAGTGATCCTGAATGACGAAGTTCTGCTCCTGCATCGTCCGGAGCAGCTTATAGGCGCCGCTCTTGCCGATGCCGGCATGGACGGCGATCTCGGAAAGACCGAGCTCGTAGGGCGGTTCGCCGAGACGTTTCAGAAGAAGCAAGGCTTTTTCCAGACTGCTCACGCGTACACCTCGTTTCCTTACAGGAAATGAAGTTTCCCATAGAAGAATTTACTGCACTATATCAGCTACTCAGTGATTTGTCAAAAAATCTTTTCTTCCGCTCTTTCCCGGCGCACTCGCCCCACGTACGCTTCAGCAGAAAAACTGCCGCTACAAATTAACAGAGAGCAAACGAACCGCCTCGGACACGCGTCCGAAACGGTTCGTTAGGCAGTTCTGAAAGAGAAAAGGGAAAACGGGTACGAAAATGCTAAGAACAAGAAAGGAGGACGCTGTAACGTCTCATCAAAGGCTGTTGGATACTCTTCGTTCAACTCGCCGGCCTCCGCCGGAGAGCGGATACAAACATCTGGACTGTCGCCGCTCGCAAAACTGCCCGGCGGAGAGTTGCTTTTTCGGTATCTCGGTCGAAGAACGACGTCGTTCAGCCGGATCTCAAGAGAGGAGGGGAAGCGCGCTCCGTCCGCTACCGCGAGCAACCATCTTCATGCTTCTGTTCGCCCTCGGCCATCTCCCGCACAAGAGAAAAAACAAGCGCTTTGCCGTCGTAGAGCACCGGGGAAGCCTGTACGTCAACCTTCCGCAGCGCCCCGTCCTTGCGCCGGTGGTGGAAGACGAAGCTGCTCCGCTCGCCGTTGCGTATCCGCAACAAATGCCGTTTGAACTCCTCCGGCGGGGTCATGTTGATATCGAACGAGCTCATGCCTGTCAGCTCCTCTCTGGTGTAGCCGTAGAAGCGGCAGGCGGCGTCGTTGCAGTCCAGAATTCTGCACTCCTCCGGATCGACGATGAACATCACCATGTTCGAGTTGAGGAAAATCGACGAATAGCGCCGCTCGCTCTCCCTGAGGGCGCCTTCCAGCGCGCGCATCTCCGTCAGATCCCTCCCGGCGGCGATGAGGCCTTCTTCATTCTCCTCTTCGCTCTTCCACCGGCTGCACGTCCATGCGATCGTGCGGGTCCGGCCGCCGTTCACCACGACCTCGGTCTCCAGCTCACCGGGAACCCCCTCCGGCCGATGCGCGGCCTTCTGCATCTCTTCAAGCACGTACTCACGGTACAGCTCCTCCGGGAAGAGCTTCTCCAGAACGCGGGAACCGGGAGACAGGGCCTCTTCGCTGCAGTAGCCGCTCAGCCGTTCTGCCGCCTTGTTCCAGAGTATTGGATTCCAGCGATTGTCGAAGATCATCAGCCAGACGTTCATGCTGTCCAGTATCTCGTCGAGGAAACGCCGGTCGAGCTGCTGCTCCCGCTCCGCCAGCACCGAATCCGTCACGTCGCTGAAGACGAGCGCGATCCTCCCCCACTCGGGGGAGAAAATCCACATGTCGAAGTACTTGCCGATCTTCGGATAGTGCGCTTTGAACCGTACCTTGCTTTTAGTCTCGGCAACGCGGACAAAGATGTCGAAATACGGGATCTTCTCTCCGAATATCTCGCTCCCCTTGCTGCCTACGGCTCGTTCCTCGGAAATACCGGAAACACGTTCGAAAGCGGGGTTGACCTTTTCACAGATGCAATCCTCCGCTTCGCCGGATTCATCGTACAGAAGGCTAAGCACGACAACCGCCTGTTCCATGCTCCAGAGGACCGCTTTACAGAGAGCGTGTTCGCCGTCCTCTGTAAATTGCTCGGCGGCGCTTTCTTCTTCAGCTTTCCGGACGATCTCGTTCAGCTCTTCCAATTGATCCAAAAGGCTGTCGTCCCAATGTTCCACTCTATCCAACCCCTCTCCGCCGAAACCCGGCTCAGTACAGCCCCTTCTGTATGCTTCCGTTCTTCCGGTCGAAATAGTAACCCGCGCAAAATTCCGCCGAAGAGACCGTCAGCTGCGATTCCCATATCTTCAGCGTAACGTTGGCGTAAATCTTGTCCCGGATTTTTATGAGCGGCGTTCCTTTTCGTTCCGCGAGTATCGCCCGCTTTTCATCCTCGATCTTGCCCGCAAGCTCGGCCATATTCTCGCCGACCTTCTTATGGTAGCGCGCCAGGAGAAAAAGCTTCCCCTTCTCCTCCTCGGAAAGATGCTCCAGGTCGAAGCCGAGACCCGGGCGCTTTATCGAGAGCATGGCCTGTTCGATCTTCGTTTTCATTGCTTCAAGCTCCGCCATCTTCGCCGTCAATGCTGCTAAATTTCTGTTTCTGACCGCATCGCGCCCCGCTTCGAGCAGAGTCCTCGGTTCCATGGCGGAACCTGCGGAGAGCGCCTTGATCGTCGTTCCGGCGGTCGTAAGGCCCCCGATAATGCCGCGCCGGTTCTTCCCCTGCACCAGAACGGACTGCCTCGCTTCGAGCGTGGCGAAGAGGGTATAGCCCAAAATCTCGATGTTCACCCCGGAAATAAGCAGACCGTACTCCACGAACCCCGCACGTATATCCTCGCCCGCCCTGATTTCACAATGTTCACCGACGATTCCACCCTCGACGATGCAGCTCCCCGAAGCCTCGATACGTGCGTTGAAGGCGGAACCCGATACGGCGACATCGCGCCCCGCCTTCACGGAAAACCCCTCCGTCACCGAACCGCGGACGACCACCGAGCCGATGAAGTCGATATCGCCGGAAAGTATGTCGACGTCGCCGGGTACCTCAAGCACGGGGAGCACATCCAGCTCGCCGCCGCGGAAGACGGGCTGCCCCACGTCCCGGGCAGTAAGCACTTCGGTCATGCCGTCTTCCTCCGAAACGACCACGCCTTCCCCGAACTTCACCCGGAAGGGCGCGGGGCGGCGGGGAGGAAGCGGTTGACCGTAGATGTCCGCCCCTTCAACGCCCTCCTGCGGGGGGTGAACCCGGGCGATGATGTCGCCGGTATGGACGATCGGAATACTCCACAAGTTTTTCCAGTCGATGGCGCGCTCGTCGGCTTCGTCGACCAGTTTGACCTTTTCGAAGGGCACGAGGAACTCGATCTTCCCTTCCACGGGATCGACCGTTGCTGTTCCGGAGGCGACCAAGGCCTCCGTCCCCCTCACTTCTTCGCCTTTGTTGCATTTTTCAATGATCGTACGGATTTTTCCCGGATCGAGCAAACAAAGCCCCGCCTCCTCCAGAGCTTCGATAATCTCCGCAGCGTCCAGAGGAATCCCGGCGCCGACCTGGGGATAGGTTTCGAGCCATGCGGACAGACGATCATCGGAGACCCTGAGCTCCCATGACGCGTCGCGGCTCTCCGCCGCGGGCAACGCGCCTGTCTCCTTCGTCCCGGAGAGAAAATGGTCGATCTCCGTCACCAGTCTCTCCAGGTTGGCTATCCGCAGTTCGTCCATGCGTTTTCTCCTTCCCGCTCCGGCGCTCCGACCTACGGAACGGCATGCATCGAGCAAAAGACCATGTCGACGACGCCGTTTTCACTGCAAATGGGGTAGAGCGCGTACTCCAGCGGCATGTCGCCGTGCGGCGCCGGAAAAACAAGAACGCCGCGCTTCGATTTCCCGGCTGCGAACGTCTGCGCCAAATGTTCATCGAACGCGGCAATTCGCTCCTCCGGAATGCCGAGCGCCTCCCATGAACGACCGGTCATCTCCTCCGGTGTTCTTTCAAAGAGCGCCGCCCCTTTCTTTCCGGAAAAACAGAATTTTCTCATGCGATCAAACACGTAGAGGTAGTCGGGCGAGCTCTCCAGAATACCGCCGAGAATCTTCGCCTGCAGGGCGCAGTCGAAGGTGACCAGATGGAGCTGTTCCTCGAGACGCTGTTTCTCGGTGATATCGTGAAGAATAGAAAAGAGAAAGGTCTTCCCCTGAAACGGAGTCGGCGAAGCAAAGACCTCCACTGTGCGGATGTCGCCGTTCTTGAGACGATGCTGGAAAACGAACCGGTTCCTGAGCCGCGCCGTCGCCTCTTCCATGTTCTTGCGCAGATCTTCCGCCGGAAGCAGATTAAAATCTCGGTTCGTCAAGGCGAGCATCTCTTCTCTGGAATAACCGTAGAGGGCAAGGGCGGCGGCGTTACAGTCGCATACGGCGCCCGTTTCCGGGTCGACGAGGAGCATAGGGGCCATGGTCTCCTTGAAGGCGGCGGCATACCGGCGCTCGCTTTCCAAAAGCTGCTCCTCGGTGTGGCGATCCTGCGTCACATCGCGCCCAAGGAGCAGAAGACCGTCGGAGGAGACATCCTCGAAATGCCACGGCCGAACCGTCCACTCCACACGAAGCGATCTTCCCTCAGCCGCGCACACGCAGGTTTCCAGCCGGACCTCCGTCGCACCGTCCCTTCGGCAGGCATCCATCTTCCCGATGGCATCTTCACGATCCTCTTCTCCGGGACAAAAAACGCTCCGGAAATCAAAGCTCCCCGAGAGCGCTTCGTCGGCCGAGATGCCGGACAAGCGCTCCGCGGCGGCGTTCCAGAAGACGACTCTTCCCCGTTCGTCGAGCAGCACGATCCAGACATCCACGCTTCCGAAGACTTTTTCCGTAAACCGTTCGTTCTCCCGCCGCTCCCTTTCCGCGGCAACCTGACTGGTCGCATCCGTTATGGCCATACAAAACGTGCCGTTTTCGAGAGAGAACGCAAGAACGTCAAAAACCTTGCTCAATTTTTCTGAGGAAAACATGAAAGAAAAGGCCTGTTGTTCTTTGAGAGCATTGTCAAAAAGGTCCAGGGCGGGAATCTCCTTGCCATCGGGCATGAAGAACTCCTTTCCGCTCCTGCCCGCCGCGCTCTCCGGGGCTATGCCGAAAATCCTGCAAAAAGCGGGGTTGACGCTCTCCAGCAGAAAATCTACCGGTATCCCCCGCGCATTGAAGAGCATACGGCAGACAACCACTGCGCGTGAGGTAGAACGGAAAACGATATCGTTTGAATGCAACTCTTCAGGCTTCAAACCCTCCATAGTTCCTGAGTCTTTCCCGTCGGGACGCACTCCGGCTTCGGAGGCTATCGACTCGATGCTCTTCAGCAGCTCCTCGTTCCACTTCTCCATCACGCACTCCTCCTTCCGGCTGTTCCCGCTCTCAGAAACCGCCTCTTGCGATCACGCCGCGGTCTTTGTCCATAAAGAAAGACACATGGAATTCCTGCTGCTTGACCACCAGCGTTTGTCCCCAAATTTTCAGGGTGACGTTGGGGTAGACTCTGTCGCGGATGCGAATGCGGGGCATGATGCGCTTTTCCGCTATGGACGCGCGTTTTTCATCGTCGATCCTTGCGGCCAGCTCCGCTACGGAACTCTTCATCTTGCCGTGGTATTGAACGAGGAGAAAAAGCTTGCCCTTTTCCTCCTCGGTAAGAGTGTCTATATCAAAATTCGGGCCTGTTCCTTTAATTGAAAGAATCGCTTGCTCTATCTTCTTCTGCATCGCAAGGAGCGCCTCTTTCTTCCGTTCAAGCTCCTGGAGTATTCTGGCCTGGAACGGGTCGCGTCCCGCCTCAAGCTGCGTGGACGACTCCATCGGAGAGCCTGCGGAGAGCGCCTCGATGCAGGCGCCGGCGATACAGGTCCCGCCCACGACGCCCCTGCGGTTCCTCCCCTGGACGTAGATCGATTCGCCCGCCTCAAGCATCGCAAAGAGCGCGTAGCCGAAGACTTCGACCTTCCGTGAGGCGCTTATTTCCGCGTATTCAACAACGCCGACGCGCACATCCTCCCCTGCAAGAAGGAATGAGCGCTCCCCCGTCACGCCCCCTTTTACTATGCACGAGCCCCCCGCCTGCACACGCGCGTTGTACACCCACCCCTGCACGCTGACATCCCTCTCCGCCTTGACGGAAAATCCCTCCAGCACCGAGCCGGCGACAAGGACGGAACCGGTAAAATCAATGCTGCCGGTGGAGATGTTTACGTCGCCGTTGATGACCAGCAGAGGCGCCACATCCAGCACATTATCCCGGAAGACAGGTTGGCCGACCGTCCGCGCCGAAGCGATTTCAACCGTGCCGTCTTCACCCTCCGAGACGTTTACACCGTCGCCGTAGCGAATGCGGAAAAACGCGTGTGAAGCAGCAGGAAGAGCATTCCCGTAGACATCCACCCCGTCGGTTCCCTCTTTCGGAGGATAAATCTTCGCGATGACGTCTCCTTCGTGCACGGAGGGGGTGAGCCAGAGATTTTTCCAGTCGACGGACGCCTCGTCGTCCTCGGAGCGCTTCGCCCTTTCCATGAGGACCAGAAACTCGACCCGGCCCGGGCTCGGAGACTCCGGCGGAACACCTCTCGCGACGACGGCGTCCTCCCCTGAGGCCGGGTATCCGGAATCGCACAGAGTAACCAGCGCCATCACTCTGTCGCGGTCGACTCGGCGTATTCCCATCTCTTCAAGCTCCGTGCAGATTCCGAGCGGATCGGGGGAAACGCCGTTCCCGACTGCGGGGTACATGTCGAGATACGCTGTCAAGCCATCGTCAGAAATACGCACCTCCCACGACGCATCCCTGTCCTCCACCTGAGGGAGAGCTCCTGTTACCTCCGCGTCGGCGAGAAGCTTCTCGATTTCCAAGGTCAGTTTGTCGATGTTGGCCATTCGCATATCGCTCATACGGAAGACCCCCTCTCATTTTCCACAACACAAGAGCATACCCATCTTCAGAATACTCTTTTTTCTCGGGAAGGGCAAGAAGAGGGTTCGAACCGCTGGATATTTTGCGAAGAAGAATAACAAGGGCTATTCCGGGAGACTCCCCGAGCAGGCGCCGGCAATAAGCCGCTCTTTCGCGCTGCGGCGCATCCTCTTGATCCGCCGCTCTCTGCGCAGCGCATCGCTCTTTGAGGCCACGCGTTCCCTGTACACCATTTCGACCGGAAGGCGCGATGCGGTGTACCGCGCGCCCTTGCCGCTGTTATGGACGCAGAGCCGAGCTTCCGTATCGAAGGTCCAGCCGGTGTAGAGCGTCCCGTCGGCGCAGCGGAGGATGTAGACCCACGCCTCCACGGTTACGCCGCCAGGTGCATCCTCAGGATATTGGCGCCGATGATGCAGAGAACCCCACCGCCCGCGAACTCGGCCTTCCGGCCGAGGAAGAAGGCCGTGCGAAAACCGGCAAGCACACCGGCGAAACAGAGCAACGCCGTGATAATACCCGCCGAAGAGGAGAGCGGCATCACGGGCTCGCCGATAGCCGCGAAACCGATCCCCACAGCGAGAGCGTCGATCGAGGTGGCGAGCGCCACGACGAAAAGAGCGATTCCGCAGGATGGGTCCGAAGGAGAGCAGGTAGAATCCTCTTCGGAGAAGGACTCCCGTATCATCCCGCCCCCTACAAGAAGAAGGAGGGCAAAAGCCAGCCAGTGGTCGTATTCGGAGATCGACTCCAGAAAACGGCTCCCCAGCCACCAGCCGGCGAGCGGCATAACGAACTGAAAGGTTCCGCACGCCGCACCGACGCGGAATGCAGCTGCAAACGAGTGTACACCCAAGCAAGCGCCGATACCGAGGGAAGCTGCAAAAGCGTCCATTGACAGCGACGCGGCGGAAAGAAGCATTTCAACGAACGACACGAAACATCATACCTTTCTTCATAAAAAAAGACCTTCTCCATACGCACAAGATGTCGAAGGCCGGTTTTTTTTATTTTCACAGAGCCGATTCTTGAAACGCGATCAATGGCGTGCGGCAGCTCCATTCTCAGCCGCACGCGACAGATGCTTTTCCTTCGTCGCACCGTTGGTTGCAGTACGCCGCAGAACAGAGCGTTCTCTCTGCCTCCCGAACGCCTATAACGCCTTTCACAGGGCGCCGCCTGTTTACAGCCTATAAATGGTCGCCTTTCCCGTTTCGTCCCACTTCAGCAGCGCGATCAGCGGTTCGCGGATCT